>Ga0099824_1004620_pt1 | contig 19759 bp, 9 predicted proteins | sample SiratrowhiteBW_FD_76837 | JGI IMG/M metagenome (GOLD analysis project Ga0099824, IMG submission 76837) | Root nodule microbial communities of legume samples collected from California, USA - Siratro white BW | ecosystem: Host-associated > Plants > Roots > Nodule | place: USA: California... | reverse complement strand
CACTAAGGTAGGACCTAAGTGTTGGGGGGTTTTAGTTAGTTTGAAAAAAAAAAAAAATTATTTTAATTTTATTGTTGTTATTGTAAAAAAAAAAAAAAAAGAATAGAAAGAGGTGTGGTTAAGAGCATTATGATCTATAAGTTAATTGAGTTATTTTTTAAATTAATTAAATAAAATACATTTGTTTTTATTGTTTAATTTTATTTTAAACATTTAATTTATTTTATGTAAGTGTTTAATAGAAAAATTATGATCTGTGTATGGTATGTAATAATTTTATAAGTTTAAAGTACAAATGTACTGAATAAATTCAAAAGATTTGGCTTTTGTTCTTGTACCCTCATTTCTTAACTACTGTCGCCACCACCATACTGAAGAAGAAAAAGAGAAGGAGAACACAAAGAAGAGCTAAAATAACAACCCAAAATTTTTTTCTAGAAAACTTATTTCAAAAAACAAATTCTGAAAGATATTAAATACATCTTCAAAAAATTATTCAAAAAATTCTGTTTCAGAAAGCTTATTTCAGAATATATTTATATGTTCCTAAAATTTCATTCTAAAATTCCATTTCAAAAATCTTATTCTGAAAATATTATCCTATTTTATAAACGGCATTATAGAATATATTTCATAAAGTCTAAAAGTTATGTTTCAAAAAACTTCCAAAACAGAAAATCCAGAAATCAAGGATACAATATTGTGAGAGTGCAGATACAAATTGAGGGGGTACAGGAAGCAAAAGCCCAAAAATTTATATGCTGTGAGGTTAGTTTCAATAGAAAATTTAATATTTCAATTGATAGTTTCGAACAAATTTAGAGAGCGTAGACGGTTGGGTAGAATAAAGTCAAATGTCGAAAGGAAAACACTTTGTTAGTAATTGATGACTTTTGAAAAAATAATAATATGCTGCATCCATTTATATCATGATCAAATGAAAATTGAAAGAGGTGCTTAACAGGAAGTGTTTTGGTTCTCTGCAAGTCATTTTAATCTCAATTTTGCCAGAAAACGAAAAGCTAATAAAAATAATTTTACATCAAAAAAATTTGAAACGGGTACACTACTAAACAAAATTTTGTTAAATTAGCATTTACAAATCACGAGATAACACATGCTTTGATCGATGAGGTGAAAAAAATGTTTTATAAATATTTAGAATGTTCTGTAGGAGAGGCTGTTCTATGTGGTAGAATCTCCATATCATTACTCAGCTCCCATCAACTGCATGAGGAATTAGCACAGAACTTAATTCATTGAGATTCTTATAAACTCAAGTTATGCGATTTTGCAAGTGCCAAAGTGGTTTGGTTAATATTGAACTAAGGAAAAGCATCAGTAGTCACCTTGAATATGTCTCCAAACATCCCCATGGGGTTCCTTCGCTGTACTCCAAAGAACCTCTCCGCAGTATCATCTAGCATCTGAATCACAGTTTGTCACATCAAATGCAGCACATGGCTTGAAATTTCAGTTTCGTGCAAAGACAAAAATAACCTCAATATAATCACACAAGATTGGTTAGAATCTTCATTGGACAATACGGAGCCACGTATTCATTTGCTAACTACTATCTCTACCATTAACAGAGGAAAACAAATCATGACTCGGTTTGGTAAGTTATCTGACCTCATTGAACGCAGGTTCCCTTTCAATACTTGACCTAAAATTTGCTCTCAGCATATTAAAAAGAGGCAGAGCATCTCTCTCCAACCTGGCATAACAGAAAAAGAAAAAAAAAAGGCATTGGCTTGCAACATAAATGGAGCTCTAAATATTTGAAACTACTATTATAATATAAAACTTTTCTTCCCATCAAACACATCTCATATAAATCAAGTACTCACTAAATATGACTCCTATCCTATGGAACTTCATCTATTACCATGTTACCGTTGAAACTGTGCCTAGAATAACAGCAACATAGATATTTTATTTTCTTATTCAATTTGTTTTTATTTTGAATTGTTTGGACTTTTTAGTATTTGAAGATTTGATTATAATTTACTAATATTTATGTTTAAAAATATGGAATATTATGATATGCAGATACTTTCCATCTCTATTAAATGAGCAAATCAATAAAGCATAAATCATTCTCTCAACAACAAGCACTTTGCTTCACTTTGATAAAGTGGTAACCAATTGATTATGTCTCTGTTCCTGTCCTAACAGCACAATAAGGTGCTTAGTTTTAGTTTGATTCCTTTTATTCCATCCGTTGTACATAACAAAGTGAAGTTTTCATATCCTGTAATAGATGAAATTCAGAAACAAATAAAATACTAAATAATCTCGGAATTATAGCGCTTCCAGTCCCCTTAAAATTAAAGTAATGCAAAATGCCCCCTTTCTATGTCTGCATTTAGAGCAGAAATTGATCAATTTATTGGTTTAAGTTGAACAACATCAAAAACTTACGTTCGCAGAAGATAATTAATGAATTGCATCAACTCTGTCTTAGGAAACGTAACCTCAGCTGATTCGACTTGCTTCTTTATCTCTTCCATTAGTATGTTCGCGTCTCTCAAATTACCTATAGATAAATACCTATTGTGCAAGAAATGAGCAATTCATCAGCTTGAAACCTAGTTTAAATAAACATGGAATTAAAGGTGAAAGACACTAACCAAATAACACATGGACTTTAAATTTAATAAGCATGTTAACATCATCGAAAACAGTGGATTGACATCTTTACACTTCAATTTTCACCTAGGCTGCCCACTGAAAGGGCATTAGTAGAGAGGTCATGGGGTTAAGGTAAATAACTATGCAAGCATCAATGATGATTAGTACAACTGAAGTGAAAATTTCCTTCATTATCACTTAAACTAGAGATACCAAAACAGGGAGTAGAGAACAGCTTGAGACTGATTCTATTATCGGTTTCTTTCAAGTTTGTTTTTATTAACAAGAAACAATATCCTAATCTTAAAATCTGTGATCTGAATAGGAAGTATTTTTTTTGACAATAAAGTAGATGAAAACTTGGTGATAGTACACACTGCAATATACAAACAATATTGGAGCCAAGTTAAATGCACTCAAAAGCAACAAAAATTATACAAAGAAATATCCATGCACTACAGTTGTAATGAAATAAGGAAAACATAAATTTCATCATGGTATAAATGCATGTGAAGTCATGATAAGCACTTGGGTATTCAGTAATAAGAAATTTTAATATTATTGCCAGGTAACTAGAGAGAATTACATTATAAAATGCTTTTACCTTAAAACTGCCCGAGCAATGGCCAAATCGTCTTCACCAGGATAACACTACAAGATTTGAAAAAGCAAATCAGTTGATCCTTCCCAAAACTATACCAAAAGAAAAAGGTAAATCCATCAGTTATCTTGTCTATTTAAGTTTGAGAATAAAAATAATGTAACAGTCATAGCATAAATAAACATCACAAAAGTTGATTCAAGGTTTGCAGAAAAGTAGATCAAAATTGTTGGTATGCCTCCCACATAATAAAGGAAAGTAGAGCCAAATAACAAGGAATAAAAACATTAGGAGGCTGACCTTGCCCAAAAAACTGACAAGAGTAGTAGCAAACTTCTTTGGATTATTTCCTTTCACGTAATGATATGTAACTTTAGCCATATCCTGCATATAAAAAGCAAATTGATATTCATTCGCTACAAAATATCATAATAATTTAAATCTTTTAAAGGCATGCAAAGCTTCACAGCGTAAAGCCGTTTCCATACCAACCCCGAAATTAAGATACATCACTTGCTCCAAACAATCCGTGCAACAGTGTACTCTAAATTACTATAGGAGTACACTAAATTTTATGTCAGCATTGCCTGAGTCTCATGTAAACTGAGATAGATTCAAGGAAATTAAGGGTAGATATAAGATTAAAAACGGTGTTGCTGTCCACTTCCAAAAAAAATCACATCCTGCCCTAAACCAACTCTAATAACCTAAATGAGGTCCCTATACACAGCCCTAGAAAGTATTAGCTTAAAACAGCTACCACTAGAGTAAACAAGAGAGATAAGGAGTCTCCAAGCCTGACTTCCAGCTTATCGCAACTAAAATCACAGAAAAAGTAGTGCCTAACCCTTTCTATCAATAACACTGGTTTAGAAGCCATAGCTAACTCAAGCCTTTTCAAAACCAATTCGAAAATAAATCAAATGTTTTAAGAGAGATGAGATAACCTGCTAAAATTTGCAATTTAACCAATTCTGAACCCAGAGAACCTTGGCAAATTCTTCTCATCTCATACCCAATTTTCTATAATTTAACAGCTACATAATTTATTTGGCTAGCATCACTAAAACCCTTCCCATTAAAACCACAATTGTTTCCAGCCATAATTTTTCTTAATCCCTTCAAATTAAAAATCTTATATAGCACTTGAATAACTAACAATTTGATTCTCCAAACATTCATGACATGGCTTCCAAATTCTCTGTATCCTCAGACACAATGCACCAGAAAAAAACCAAAATTTAGCCAACTAATATGTTTATTTTAATTTGTTAAATGTTGATACAGAAAAGCTTTTACATATCTACACTCGTGTTTTTCTTCTACATAGAAAAGATTCAAGGAAAGAGATTGGGAAACTTACCACCTCTGGACTTTCAGAAAATATGTATTCAGCTAGCATGATGTGCAGCTCTGGAGCTCCATTAAAACCTACTCCATTTTCGGCTGACCACCTGAATACAATAGCAGCAAAGAGAGAAGATATTATTCAGACAAACAAATTATTATAATCTAGAAGGAGAGGATTTTGAAAAATATGCAATCCTTCCTCTTTTCTTTTCTTCACTTTTCTTTAACACATTTTTAAGTAATTGGAAACACTAAGTGCATGTGTCTAGCTTATTGAAATTTATTTACCAACTATGAGAGATTTTTCTCAAAATAAAACAACAATCTCCCACAAATATATTACTAAGCAAGTATAAGATGTTCTTTAGTTAGTGCCTTTAAGTAACTTGTTAACAAGACACTTTGTGATTTAATCACTTCTTCGGTGACGTTCTTTCTATTTGGCTAGCCCGATTATAAACAATCTAGATCTATCTGGCCGACAACCACAATCACCAAACCATATCCTGCTAAGTGGGGTTAGCTATATGGATCAATCAACACCATTAGGACCTAGCTTTCCACCAATCCAACATAAATATAATATGCTTACGATTTGGTTGTTAGTGTAAGTCCTATAGGCCAAGCGTTTAGCATTTTGTTCATCATGTACATTGGAACATAAAGTCCACGAAATAGTTTATCTAGTGTTATTCTTCGATATTCCAAATCAAACATTATTGTTAATACAGATAACGGTAATATATTTGGACTAGTATGTGAGTAAACAGATGACCCTATATCGTGATTGTGCATTCTGATCGGGCAGTTGACACAACTGCTCTCCCTTCCTTGATCACGAGATGGTTGAGGTGTCGGTTTGTGTAGACTTCGCACAGGTTTGACTTGTGATTCTTGGACTATCATGTTTGCAAGGGATTGTCATGCTTTAATATGTAATTATCACAGTTTTATGCTCTTTCGCAAGGATCCAATGATGGAAAAAATTTTGCTGCGGTTTTGGTCCACATGTTAGCAGTCTTTTTTATTTTTCATGTCCCACATCAATTTATAAAAACAATAAAAAATGTTGGCATCAATATTGCATTCAAATCAAGAACAATAACCAAAAAGTCAATATTACTAGACCATAAGAAAGAGTGGCAATTCACAACTATAAACACCAAATTGCTGCCAAACTAGCTTTCAAATTTAGTCATATTCGGAATCACATAATGAGATGAAAACAACTACAACAATATTTTCCATTATGTGAGATTGGCTACATACACCAATGTTTTACCATAAATCATGCTATTGGATTAATCATTGAACACCAAATCTTTCTTAATGGTTTTAACAATAGCTTTTTTCAGTCTCCGGCTTCTAGTGATAAGGCTACCTTCCATTTCATTTACTCCGCTAATGGGGACTTCTGCAAGATTCACACGTGCCCAAACTACCAAAGGCAACATTCTACCAATGCTTTTATATAAAGAGTGCTACCCCAACTTTCTCTCTAGACCAATTCCTTATTCTACTTGTCTCTGCTACGTTCAATTTATTCTCTTGATGACTTTTTACCACAAAACATAGGAGGTCATAAAAATGTGGGTGAAACTTCCCCTTATGCTGCTTACCTTTCCATCACAAATAACATTCAAAGCATTCCTTCCTTCATCTCATCCACCCAACTTGAAATCACATCACATAAATACAAATGTTTTTTCTTCTGTAATGTTTCCATTTCAGAAATAATACACACTTTGTTTCCATTACTAAGATTTGTTTTCCCTTTTAATCACAACTGATATTTCTGCTAAAGTATTGGGAACTAAATCAACAAGCTAAATAAATTCGAAGTGAGCACCTGGAATTGAGATATGATGAGCATCAATCATGTCAGAAACAAAGATGAGGATCAATCATAAATCCACTTACATCTTACACCCTCAATTACTATTAGAAATTCCTTGTACCAATCAGTTAATTCAACAAACCAACAAAAAAAAAAAACATAAATTCATGTGCAGGCAGAATAAGTCAAAAACTTTCCTCATATCTGCTACTTACAAAATACATTACTCCCTCTCAACTCTTCCCTCTTTCATACTTACACTCCACAATTTAACTCCCTTTGCCTTCCATTTCTACATACTGACTCCCCTCCCCTCACCGCTCTCCTCCCCCCCACCCCCCACACACACACATATATCATGTTCAAATAGGATATTGCAAACCCTTTTCTCAAATATTGCTTGTAAATTGTAACACAAATAAAAGTCACCCAGACTTATGATAAAATAGATTATCGGTTAAAAATATCAATAAGATATCTAAATGCATTAATATCTTTCTGTAAACTGAAATTAAACCACAACTTTTAAGATAAACACAACAGTATTTGACATTAACTTGCAAAAAATAGAGAGGGGGGAGTGTTAAATGTAAAATATAATCTAGAGAATTTTAATTTGTGTTAAGTCTCACTTGATAGCAGCTTTTAAGAATGAGGAGCAGCCCTCAACACGTGTCTTTGCACTTCCAATGTTTTCAGAAAGCTGCTGCATGTCATCAACATCCCACAGGTGTTGTGGCAATGGAACCCGAGGAAATGATTTGTAGATTTGCTTGAGACGTTCTACAATTAAAATTTAAAAGTAGTTAGTAATAAGAATGACTGCTTCATGGTTAAATACTATATGTATCCAAATAAGAATAAATGTTTTATGCAAGTCCATGATAATTACCGAATAAGTCCCCATTAAATTAAGTAAGAATTTAGAATAAATACATTGCATCACAAATAAACCCACAAAAAAAATGACTCAAAAATAAAACTGTATAAGAAAGGATAAAGAACGAACCAAGAATTTCCTCATCATAAGGAACTTTCCCTTTTCCTAATATCTCCACAAACAATAAAGCCAGTTCTGCTCCACAGGTTACCTTCGATAAATAGAAAATAATCGTTAGACTTTGTTGTTTGTCAGGTCTAAGGAATGTTTTATCATATATGTATATTAACATCAGAAATGAATTTTAAAATTTAATTTAAATTTAAAATATAATGGAAAGGATTCTTTTTTTTCTCTTAATGAATTTTTTAATTTTTTAAAATGCATGTGAAGAGAGAAAAGGTATACATTTATGTGATATAATCCTCTAGTATATCAATTAGCACACCTAAGGAGGATATATACCTACAAAGAGTAACATAGGGACGGGCCCAAGCCCATATACAAAAAAGTATCTAACAGCACGATTTCAGGTGTCTCAGAGAGCCAAAATACATGATCTAGATAGGAAAAGTAGCCATTCATGTTAAATAATTCAAAGCACAGCTCACATAACAGCAAACAAAGGAAAAGTGTTGCAGAGACATGGTCATTGAAGCCATGACACCCCTTACCCACCCAAAGAAAAAGGCTGAGAGTAGAACAGTAACAATGAACAATCTATAAATTGCACTTATATAACAGAATAAAGATTATAAAATTGATAAATGTATATCTTTAAAGACATTGAAATAGAAAATGTAGAACCTGCCCATTAGTCAATTGAATGCACGTTCCTGAATGTAGGATATCTAATGCTTCAGAGTACCTCTGAGCAGATACATATCTGCAGCAAAGCATGTATGCTACATTAATGTCTACAACTTAACTGATGAGTATGCATTAGTAAATGCAGTTGTAGACCAAAATAATGAAGCTTGACCAAAAAAACACTGAGGTTCATAACAAGATTGACCAGTCAAAAGGAAAGCACATTTTACAGATAAATTAATTTAAATAGAGAAGCAAAAGGATGTTCCAACTTCAAGAGCAGAGGGAAAGATGCACCATAAAAGAAACAAGAATATACAAAACTAAAATGAAATATCATTTAATAAAGAATCCCATATGTTCTACACTAGAAAATAACCTTGCGTTCTTTGCTCATAAAACTCAAAGGTGTGTTTGATAGAACACCGAGAACAACTCAGGACAACCAATAAATTCACAGCACAACTTTCTATCCTGTACATTGTTTGATGAACAATGAACAAAACAAATTTTATAACTCAGAGGACCTTGTCCTTCCAATTGATCTTGGTTTGGGTTGTCATCCTCCAGTGAAATCTCATTGACCATGACAACCATGCCCTCCCAAGAACTCCCTTAGCAACCTCGTACTGTTCTCTTTCAAATATCCTTAACCACCTCCTTTTCTTCCATCCGTTACATTTCCTTTATATTTCTTTTTGCTTTTAAATGAATTATGCCCAATAACTAAGTTCCTCTAATTGGTATTTTAGTAGAATATTCACTACCCATTTTTCTTAGTTTCTTATATTGAAGATTTGTGCCTCTTGACAACTTCATCCTGGCACACCAACCCTTGAATTCAACTTTGTTAAAAAGGTGGGTAGGAGTGACCAGTTGGGAGAAGGATATGTTTGGAGAGAAAGTGAGAAAGTTACATGCCAAAGAGAGTGGATTCGTTTTTGTTAAACTATAAGAGAGAGAGACATTGAACTAAAACCATGTGTTTCTGAGGCAGCATGAATACTTGTTCCTATAATTATAATACCCCCCTCAAATTGGAGCATATAAGTCATATGCACCTAGTTTGCTTCCAAATATGGTCGATCTTTGGTCCTCTTAGAGACTTCCTGGATATGTCAGTCAACACTTCACTAAAGTTGATAAATCTAGTGACGATTTCTCCAAACTCCATTTTTTCTCATATGAAATAACAATATATCTCAATATGTTTGATCCTCCCATGAAAGACAAGATTGGAGACAATGTGTAATGTTGCCTGACTATCAATCAAATATAAGTTGCATTTAGGAACTTTCTTCAAATTTAAGTTCTTTGATGAGTTGTATTAGTCATATGAGCTCGCAAGTGACTAATGTCATCGTCATGTATTATGCTTCTACACTTGATTTTACCGCAACATTTTGTTTCTTACTTTTCCACAATATTAAATTACCTCCAACGAAAATACAGTATCTCGAAATGGAGCGCCTATCAGTTGGTGATCCAGCCTAGCCAACATCAAAATACCTAATAATTTCAGTATTTCCTTTATCTTCATGAACGAGGCCTTTGTCATGAGCACTCTTAGTATACTTTAAAATCCATCTTACATCCCAAAAGTCTTGACAAGGAGACTTTAAATTTGACTTACATTGCTCGCTTCAAAGGCGATGACAAGATGAATTACAATGAGGTAATTTAGTTCACCAACTAACCTTCTATATATCCAAGGATTAAAATACGCTTCTTCTTGGACATGTAGAAGTTTAATACTTAGATCCATTGGTGTGTCAACAAACTTAGCACTTAACATCCTTATTTCTTCCTAAAACGTCCAGAGCATATTTTCTCTAAGATGTGACTAAACCATCCTTGAACTGTGAAACTTCTATACTGAGAAAATATCTCAAGTGTCCAAGATCTTTTGTCTAGCACTTTCGAACAAAATATTGTTTTAGTTGGACAATACCCTCCTTAACACTACATATGATAACAATGTCATAGATAAATCGTTGGAGAATGATGATAAAACAAAGAATGACTAACATCATTTCGTATTATTCCAAATTGATAGATGACCGTCCAAAAATATCCAAATTATGGATGAAGTGATTGCTTGAGGCCATATAAAGACCCATGTAGATGACATACCAAATCATGTGAGTCTCCCTGTGAAACAAATTCAGGAGGTTGCTCCATATAAACTTCCTTATCAAGATCATCATGTAGAAATGCATTCTTGATGTCAAATTGAAACGGAGTCCAACGATGAATAGTTGCAATAGAAAAGAGAAGTCGAATATACGTCATTTTGGCAACAGGAGATAAAGTGTCTGTATAATCTTGGCAATAGATTTTTATGCATCCTTAAGCAACCAAGCGAGCTTTATAGTTATCAATTTTATCATTAAGTATGGTTTTAAGAGTATTGAAGCACCGACCCCCAACATAATTGATAATTCACATAGTCAATTGGTGTTTCTCACACCATTTAATAAAGTCTTTGTATATTGTTGGACTCATACGAGGTAGATCAACTGGTAGTTTAGAAGCAACAAATGAATCAACATTAGATGTTTGGGTAATATTGGGTGAACGAGAGGGTTTTCCATGCAACTTCCAACAACTATCAATGATCTATCTAATGAGGTTGCAATGTTTGCATTTTGCATGATTTTTAGAATTTTGCAAAAGCATCCAAAGTTATTACTATGTGATGCAAAGGAAATATTTTCCATGCAAACAAAATTTGTTTCTCCATGTTGTCTGAGGAATACAAAGGAGCGCAAATGATATGTCATGAGCGCAAATGATATGTCATACTCTTGTGACAAGACGTACAAGCCCAAGGTCATATAAAACGCACATCAATTCTCAAATTTCTTCTTTGCATCTGCAGATGGTGGGAGAAAATCATTAAATCATGTAAGGCAACATGAAGTTGTCCAAGATTGGCAAACATAGGGCTCTTTGTACAGTAATGGAGCAAGAAGTGTCGAGATATCAAGTATAAAGGGCAAGAGCCTCACTCCAAACCGATGCACAGTCTCATTGGGGGCACAAAATAGGTTTGAGTGAGGTGTGAACATTGGATTTAATAACACTACATAGTTGAGCATCACTCTTTATCCATTGTTCACATTGTTCTCTAGAAACGGATTCAACAATTGTATTGAGATGGGATTTGTAGCCCAACCCACTTAACCATAATACGATTTCGAAAGCCCAAGTTCAATTGCTAGACTCGTCCATCTTCTCAATACTAATAATATGGTTAGAAAAGATAGGAGAATTTGTTCTGAATGTTGATGTGTTACTGAAACTTGAAATTTTTAGTTTACTGAGTTACAACCTTTTAGAATTTGTTCTTTCCCTCATCGCCTTTGCTGCACTGTCCCGTGACTACTTATAACATTAGTCGTGTCACCGACAATTTCATGTGTGTTGTATTATCCTTTACATTTTAGTAAATTATACAGACCTAAAATCTAAACAAACTTAGAATTCACCAAAACAAAACATCGCTTTAGATTACACTATCCAGCTACCTCCAAAAGAAAAGCATGTTATGAAAATTTGTGGTATTGCTATCCTCTTCACCAATGTTAAAAATTCCTTCTCAGGAGCCCCAAATGATGAACCACGCCTCGCTATTTTACTAATCTGCTATCCCTAGCTTGTAACTTTTACTACATAAACTAATTTTGGTAAAAAATGCACTATTAGGCTAAAGAAATAGCTAAGCAAAAATTAATTACTCGCGATTTAAAGTAGCATTTCACGTTGAAGATCGAATTAAGAATATAAAGTAGACAGTGTACATTTCTCTTGAAGAATAAGTAACACGAAGCAACTGTACGAACCTGGCACTAATGGATTTGTACATTTGCTGAGCTCCATAATAGTTTCCTCCGTTCACAACCTTCTCCAATTTTTCAATATTCTGCACCTCCCACATGCAAGAGACTGTTAAGAGTTCATATCACAGAATTTTGCATATTTTAAAATAAAAACCTCAGAACTCACCAAGAAAGAAAACCTCGAAAATAAAAAAGCAAATCAAAAGGAATAAAAAGTATAACCGTTAATTTTCACCCAATGCAACGGTTCATCGTCCAGGAAAAAAAACATAGTTTATTTATTACGAAAAAAGAAAAAAAAAATGAATCCGTTTAGATGAATCTCGAAAAGGCAGAAGCAAAATCGAAGGATCGCAGATTTTACTTACCTCTTGAGCAGGAGGTAGTTCGACTCTTCTGGATCTCTGTCGCGACATGACGACGACGACGCTCTCTTCGTGCTTTTGCGAATGAAAAATTAAAATTGGGAAAACGGAAAAAAATTGTATATTTATAGATGGACTATTCGGAGAATTATGAGTTTCTTTAGGGACTAAAATGAAAATAAAAAGTTTTGTTAAACAACCTTGGTTGCTAGGGATAAGGAATAGTAGGAAAATTTTGTGAAGAAGATGAGTAGCAGAGGGTTGCTGAGAGGAGCTTCGTTAACTGCAAATGCAGTGTGGCATCGAAGAAGTTTCTTCCCAACGGCAACGGTTAGCGTCCGCCACCGCAAGTTGTTGAAGTTTCAGAGCTTCTCGTCAACCACCACATGTTCCTCTCTTCCACCCCCGGATTTGCCTCGTTTGGCAAAAACTGCTCAAATTTCACTTACCCCAAACGAGGTTTTCCTTTGTTTTCTGTTATTTCATTTCCTTTCTGACTGTAAATGTACTTTTTTATATCTGAATTTCAAATGTTAATAACAATGTTATTGCAGGTTGAAGAAATTGCTCCCAAAATTCAACAAGTTATAGACTGGTAAGTCAAAACCCTGTATCTTGTAATACTATTTAATTATATGGATTGGACTTCATATTAATGAGATTCATTAGTAATTTGAGGGTTTTTAATAAATTATGAGTGATAATATGGAATAAGACTGATAGTTAAAAAGAATGTGATAGAGAGTGTCTTACTAACCTGAAATTTGGATTCTGGAGGCTTGGTAGTTGGTTTTTGAGGACTAGCAGTTTGTTTCTAACTTGAGATTTTGTTGTATTTATGGAGATTGTGCTTGCAGTGACCAAAACTTTTGAATTTGGATTGACTTGTACTGTGTGGTAGGTTTGGACAACTACAGGGTGTTGATCTTGAAAGCGTTGAACCCTCCATCAGAGCAGGTTCTTTGTGAATACTTATCATTGCTTTCATCATCTATCAATGATTTCATATCCTTACTTTGGATTTTCTGTACTGTTTAACTGCACTATACCTTGATGCCAAAAAATGTGAAACTTGCTTTCGAAATGCAAACGGCAACTTCTTTCATCTTCGTTTGGTGTTTTGGTGTTTGGGAGGGTTGTAAATTGTGATTACATTACATTCTTTCAGTTGGGAATGATTGTTAGAGTGTTTTAGTTTGATGCTAATCCCGTTTCCAAAGGCACGTTAAATGTCAACCCCACTCTCAAATTGAATATGGCTTCAATTATCAATGGCGGATGGTGAAGGGCTAAAATTGTGCCATGTAAGATTGCCATTGCAGCCTATGGCATCGCCATTGACAAAATGAATATGGATCCTGCCATGGAGATCATGCCACTGCCATTTAACAACATTGGTTCAATTGAGCAAACAAAGATTCAAACACAGGCTTGGTGTCTTTTTCTTTAAGTTGAGAACCTGGGTATTTCTAGGTTGAATGTTAGTAACTAATATCTGATCCATTTAGTTAATATTACTCAATGAATATTGTTCTATATTTGTTTATATATATACAGAGAGAGAGAATTGAGGATGGAACTCCATATACTTAAGTGGTATGGCTATTTGTTGTCCACGTACTACACTATATTGGTACACCGCCTTGGTATCTATTCACTGAGAAATTACGGTGATATTTTTGGTGGGAAACAGGGTTTAAACACCCCAGAGAAAATTCACATTAAAACCCACGTGGGTAAGAAATGAAAGATACCTCAACTAAAATCGCTAACCTGCAAAAGATGGAACAGCATAAAAAGTAGTAATCCTACCTTTCTAAGTCTAGGCTTGGCAAAAATATCAGTGACCTGGTTGACATCTCTAAAAATATGAGACCAGAATGAATGTGACAGTGGTATCGCTACCTTATACTAAAGCTAATCAATACCTTTGCAAATGAAAGGTATTATCCAGTTTCTAGTCATTGTTTTCTTATACTTCAACTTGGTCATGCCAGTCTGTTCAGACAATTGTGCTAATTGCCTGGGGTGGTTGTCTTTTGTCTATAACTTTTCATGAACAACCAAGAGGAAAACGGAATATCAATTGACATGTTAAACTGATTTTCAGTTAATGTGTCTTTCTACAACTTTTTATGCTCATTGGTTCTTTTGCATGGCTGGCAGAAAGCAACTTTCGCTCCTTGGTTTGACTTCACATTTTTATTTGCTAATTCCTTTGTGTTATCTGTAGAGACTGAAAACAATTTGCGGGATAATGCTCCTGAAACATTTGACCATAGGTGAGTGCGTTGTTGTTCTTGTTCAGTAAGTGGACATAACTGGAAAACTAACGGTGCTAACATTGTGTGTCCTTGACAGGGAAGCCATGCTCGCTTCTGTCCCGAGCTATGAAGAGCCTTATATTAAAGTTCCAAGGGTCTTAAGCATGGACTAAAGTTAAAATTGCTTAGATGAGTTATTTGGTATAAGGAAAACACATTAAAATCGCTTTTGTTGTACTTTGAATCTCTTGGTTTTTATTTGACCCGACTCTTCTTTTGGAATTTTCAAGGGAATTTAGTTCGGCCTGTGAACTCTGCACTTGCAGTAAGTTTAAGTCAGTCACGACGTGACAATAATAAGTATTCTCATCCATACGTACATGTATACTAATATACATTTACATTCATGTACAAATATAATTCCAGATACATGTGGGGTTTACAAAGCAAGATATAACATGTTATATCAATAAATAGCCGGAAGATAAACATCTCCAACAACATACATCTGTACACATGCATTATCATTAGCTTGTTGTGTCATAACTTTATCATTATTATAGTTCATACAATCATACGTAAAATGCTAAGCTAATAGAAAATAAGAATGTTATAAAAATTTTAAACTACTATGATGTACTCACACATTATTTAATAAATAAAAAACACTCATTTTACCAAAAGCATCACATAATCATTTAAATTTTTAGAAGACTAATTTCCTAAAAAATTGACATGAACAAACAAAAATACCATAAACTTGGCATTACATTATTATTTTTATTTTTATAGTAAATGATTAATTTATGTTAGAAAGCCTAATTAATCACTTTTAATTTTCCTTTTGAATAAGTTGTTTTATTGATAAAACTCAGAGTAAGACTTTTTAAACACATTTAAGATCAACAAAATGTGAAAGTGGTGATTTTTAATGATTTCAATTAAATGAAAAATACAAAATAGAGTAGTCTAATAAATGAAAAGTGTTTGGACGAGAAGGATGATATGCTATTTGTATATGGGAATTTTATGAAAGGTTTGAAAGAAAGAAAAAATTTAATTTAAATATATTTGGTTATTGTTGAGATAATTCACTAAAAAATATTTTTTATTAGTGGCAATACTAGACCGTCAAAAGATGAATAAAAAATTGTCAATTATTTTATCTCTACTATTTTTGTATTATTTTAATATTTTTATTTTGATTGTATAAAAGAAGTTATTTTCATAACATTAGTAATATTTTGAAACATTTCACTTTTTTATAAAAAAAAAATCAAATACCTCTATGCAGACTTTTGTGGTTTTTACCTTGTATTATCTCTTCTTTTTCCCTTTTTTCAAATTTTTAATTTTAAGTGCAATTTTTATTTTCAAATTTTATATAGTTAGTTATCTTTTGATCTTCATTCTTTCTGATGTAGTGTGGCCTTTCTTTTTTGTAAAATACTAGTAATTTTTTTATTTAAAGTCATGATGAAATAATTTTTAATAATATTCTGATTTTAAGTTTTGTAACTTTTAATTCTATTAATTTTCTTAATGGTAGCTACCAAAACAGTAATCACTTAAGAGTCTGATGGAAAAACATTAATAAATATTTTTTAAATTGAATGTTGTTGTCATAATTGCATGTGGACAATATACTTCAATGGAATAAATAACATAAATATATTTCATCCATTTTAACTCAACTATATTTCAACTCGAGTCCAGATTTAGGTTGATTTGATTATAATTGGAGTGGGGAATTCATATGCTTTCTTCTTCCTTCTTTCAGTATTTCGAACATGAAAATCAAACACTTTTTCTATATTTATAATATATGAGTTCCATTGTATCTGAATTGATGTATTGAAAATTTGATGAAGTTGATCTAATATACATATAATAATAAAATACCACCCATTTTAATTTTATGCTATTTTGAATGAGTTATTACATGTAAGAAAAAGAAAAGTATTTTCGGAGTTAGAAGTTATAATAACTATTGATCTTATTGGAGACATGCAAGATGAAGCGGGAGTTTTATCAATAATATTAAGATGAATATTTATTTTTCACTTCTGATTTAGTGTAATTATTGTTCACATAATAAAAGTAATATATCTATATATTTTTTTTCTATTTTTCACGTTATTTGTTTTTTAAAATTTTCATAATATATTATTTTTTATTTATTTTATCCTATTATCTAGCTCAATTCAATCAAAATCTTGACTCAAGTTTGAATATCATTTTTTTTTCTATTCCTTTTCTTTCCATACAATATTTTCTGATAATCTCTTAGGGAGAACAAGTACCTTTCCTACTGCTCTGTGTTACTATTAGCTTCAAAGAAACATAAATGGCTGCTCCAATATAATCTTCATGCTCAAAAGAGACTCTAGTGACTGCAGATATTTGTAGTGCATTTCTGTCTAACAAAGTCTTGGATCATCACTTACTAGTGCTATTGAACCATCCTTCAATCACTCTGGACTCCAACAATTTTTTTTCTTTTAAAAAAAAAAATAGAAAGTAAGAGTTAACATTCCATTAAACTTTACTTCATAACTCATAATTCATTTAACTTAATGAGATGATGACTCAATATAAACTATTGAAGTCATATTTTATGTCTATCAATAAAACTAAAATTGTGTCTTGAATTTAATAATGTTTTTGTAAGGACAACTAGCCCTTGCAACTAAATTAATATTTGTATTTATTTGTCTATAAAATGGTTTTTCTAGTAAAAAGTTATAAAAATGTAAGCATTAATTGGTGATTGATAGTGACAATCTCTATCAGAGACTGATCTATAATTTTAACTGTTAAAATATATTTACGACTCTTATTTCAGCCACAGGTCAAGTTTATACACTCGGAACAATAAAAATTTTCAATAGCCGAACGATTTTTTTTTTCAAGTAAATTATAATAATAATCTATGACGTTTTCCTGAATTATTATATTTCAATTCATTTAAAAATTTTACACAAATCTCTCCTTTGTTATTGTTTTATAAATATTAGTGTCCCCTACTTATTTTTTTTATACATGTATATATAGGTTCTTAAACTTTCAAACATTATATATATATTTCTTACCTGATAAAAAAAATCTCTATTCTTTACATTACACATGCATTCGTTAAGAGGGCGCTTTAAAGATGAGAAAAAAAAAACAAAAGGTATAAGTATAATTTTAAAAAATTTCAACAAATCTCAATCTAAGATCTTACTTTTTTAATGGATGTTGATAAAAAGATTTTTGAGTCTATTAGCTAAAACTTTTTTTAAAAAAATATTTTTTAATAAAATTATTGTTTATTATGACTTTTAAATGTTTAGTTAAACTTATTTAAAAAAAAAAGTGTTTATGTTTTCTTTAGAAACAACTTGAAGTTGCTTCTCATAAAGATCACATGAATATGAATAGAAAAGAGAAATCACTTTTGATTGAAAAAAAACTTTTTTCACAGTAAACAATCACTTAAACAAAAAGACTCATTTTTTTCCACAAATAGACAATCATCCATATGAATCTTTCAAATAAAGATTATCGAAAAAAAAATACTATTTTATTTCATTAAAGGAAATGAAATTATCTTCAATGAACCTACCTAAAATTAGGGTGTGTACAGAGTTTGAGTAAATTTATGGTCCACCACAATAAAAAAAAAATCTTAAATTATAACTTGAGTTAGATTTATTACAGTCAATCATATCACTTCACCATATTCGATCAGATTGGATTGTTGGTAACGATAAAATGAAGATGAGAACATAGATTTGTTTGGCAATAACTTAGTGGAGAGTTAGTGGAAAGATATATGGCTAAAAATGATGATTCATGGCCAATTAAAATTTAAAAATTGCAAATTCTTGACTTAGTTATCTATGTTGAAAGTGATTGCCATGATCGCTAAGATGTAGGAGAAACAATCATGCTTTGTTCTTTTGCCAAATCAATTTGTCTTTTTATGTGACAAGAAAACCGCCAAACCTATGCATCAGAAACAGGGTGGTTTCTGAAAAGCACTAGCATGAACGAAAGGGACAACATGTGAACAAAATTTGTCGTGAGGGACTATAACTGATACCACAAGATAATGCTTTCAGAAATTTAGTAAAGACTATAATTGGATTTATCTAATGTAAACTTTTTAAGAAATTGCAATAAAACTATATATGATGCTATTCACCAGTTATATATGGAAATCTCTGTACCAAAAAAGTTCATATGACAGTGATCTGTGGTGGATTTGTAAAAATTACGTTACAAAAATTTGTTACAAGTGCAGGTAAAAAGTAACATGAAGAAATGATAAACTATTGATCAAATGAAAATTTAGTCCATTTTTACGTTTACAATAACACCAACAAGGTTTAAAACCACATTCATAGTGTTTTTATTTGTTTTATCAACAAAATTAAGTTGGTTTTATTCTTCAGTATAAATTCTCCAAACATTTTATTAGAAATAACTTTGCTGGGAGAACTAATCACACATTTTATTTGAACATTTTTTCCAATAAAAGATTAAATGTTGATTTATCATTTTGTGACTAGTCAGATTCAATTTTTTCATTATTTATTTAATATATTTATTCGTTTCTATTTTGTCCCCCATTTTTATTGATTATATATACTAACCCATTACTTTTGTTTCACAATGAAACCACGCAAAAGGCTCAGTAACAAATTTTAACAATCCTGCAGAAAATTCATGACAGAAAAATAGCAAACCTGAAAGACATGGAAAAAGACAACAAATTTAGAGAAGAAAAAAATAAAAAAACGATTTGGTGTTGTTGGGTTAAATTGAACTATGTTATTCAAGTATGTAGCATGCATCATGATCAGTTTCACGTACGTTTCATTCCCTTCCATGTAAAACAGCAAAACACCGACAACACCTTAAATTCAAACGCAAATCATGTGTAAGAAAATAAAAGATTATATATAGTTTGAACCATTTATTTATCAAAAACTTCTGCATCTTAAAATTCTACACTCACAAGTCAGATCATTCATTTTTTTTTTCTCATATAACATATGATTATAGATATAGTAATGTTTAATATCACACTATCACGAAAAAACACACATAGCTAGCTATATATATATATATATATATATATATATATATATATATATATATATATATATATATATATATATATATATAT
>Ga0099824_1004619_pt1 | contig 19761 bp, 6 predicted proteins | sample SiratrowhiteBW_FD_76837 | JGI IMG/M metagenome (GOLD analysis project Ga0099824, IMG submission 76837) | Root nodule microbial communities of legume samples collected from California, USA - Siratro white BW | ecosystem: Host-associated > Plants > Roots > Nodule | place: USA: California... | reverse complement strand
TTCAATCTATTATTATTTTTTCTTACACTCCAAATATATATATATATATATATATATATATATATATATATAACTCACTATTTAGTTACTATCCTTAATTATTAATTTAAAATGATACTATTTAATATTAGACTTAATATTTAATTAACTTATATTAATACATTATGTCAATTATTTAAACTTTGGTTGAATATGACAAGAACTATAAAATTTAACTTCACAAGCAAACTACTATAAATTGAAATTTCAATTCTCACTTAAAAAAAATGAAACATTCAAGTCTTGTTTGTTTAATATAGATAGATAGAATGATAGGTGAGAGATTGAGATGTATCTTACCAACCATCTTAATTGTAATTGCGTACAACTTATGTTATGTCCCACAACATGCGAAGTAAGGAGTTAGGGTGAACTACCGTTTGATTGAAGATCCCCATCAGGCAGTGTAGAGGACATGAGGGGTGGGTGGTTTTCTCATCTTATACCAGCAAGGTGTCCACCTCAAAGCCTGGTTAGGACCACCTTGGACAGTTTCCCTTTTACATGTCTGATTCCGATACAAATCAAAAATCCTATAGAATATTTTTGTTAATTTATTAAGGCTGCATTCTCAATACTTTTGTCACAGATAAGATTCTATAAGCACCAAACAGTGAAACTGCAGCAAGTGACACTAATTTACAGAAAAATGAATTGACAAAAAAAGTATTAAAGGAATTCAATTATTTCCCAACAAACTTTGAAAGCAATGTATTCACACAATATAATAAATTGAAATTGAATAGAAGGAATTCAACTATTTCCCTCATCCACTATACAAAATTAATGTATAAAAAATAAAGATCTGGTGTTAGTTGTTTGTATAGAGATATGTACACAACTAGAACTATATAGAAATGAATGACGAGTATTATCTATAAAGCAAGAATGGCCTACAAGAATTTCATCAGAAAAAATAGAGTGGTCAGCGACTCAACCCATCAACCCATCCATAATATCCAAAACGTTATAGTTTTGGTGGTTTAAGACAAGTCTTGTGCCGAAGATTTCCTTTGCAGGAGAACTCCCAGCACTTTTGGTCGCATGTAAATCCTTCGATTGTCTTTTCTTAGCCAAACCAAGATCCTCGCTTTTGCTGAGTCCTGGGTTGTTTCTCCTTGCAATAACCTTCTCCAATAATTTCCTATCCTCTTGAGATATTTGAGCTCCCAATGGCTTGTTGCCACTGTCCACGGGTAGAATTAAAAATTGTCGCATCTTAGACTGAAGTTCGAGTACCTTCGGAGGAGACCGAGTAGGCATCGGTCTCAAGGTGTTTTGTTTAGATTTTACAAAGCTAATCAAATGGTGAAGCCATGCCAACAATTCAATTATGTAAACATCTATCTTCTTCTTGTCAGCATAATAAAGTGTCTGCAGACGAATCAGGTTACTTTCTCTGGCGGTGTTATCATCGAAGTCATTACTGCAACATCAGAGGAAGAGTTATTATGAACTTTTCTTCTAACTGCATATGTAAGTAATATGCCAACAAATATTAAGATATCCAAGTTTACAACAAACCTTGTGTTTGCCCATTCACCAACCCATCCAAAACCTTGATGTGCCCTGTCATAAATATCAATAGAGAAAACAAATACATAAACAATTGCCGGGAGCTTTTAGCCTATTTTGACAAAAAGAAATAAGACCAACACGAAGAAGAAAAAAGGGTGCAACTATAAGCAAATCCAAACAAATATATTACATAAACTTACTTGACAGTATTTGTAGCAGCCGGCACAAGCCATTGAAGAATCTTCTCCATTTCTGCTTTGATCTGAGTGATGGACAGCTACAGAAAATTTATGTCATTTAACATAATCCAAACAAAATAAAACTGTTTCTATTAAATCATTGATTACTCCCCTGAAAAAAATGGCACCATAAAGAGAACTAGAAAATGGGAGGTCATAGATATTCAAGCTGAGGGAGAGTATACCTCTTTCATGTCAGCAATGGTTTGCAACTGAGATGGAAGAGCAGTCTTAATATTGTTGGGTAAACTATGATACAATGTGTCTCTCATGTTTGGAGGAAGTGCGGTTGGACGAGATGCCTGGTATAAACAGATGTTATTTTATCAAAAATATTTCTATTTGTAAGGTCATTAAAATCGTGTTCAGCATGATACATACAATCATATTTATTTGATTGATGATGTTAGCATAGTGCAGCGCAAGACCAGCTTCTCCTAGTCTTTCATGACCCTGACAGTAATTGGTTGTCGTTGTACCTGCCATGAATCCAGGATTTCACATGTCTTATTATTATGACCAGGCAACAAGATCTAGATCTACACGGTAGATAACACAAACAAAAAGTAGATTTCATACAAGTCAATACATGATTGGAACGATAACGGGATTAAATGAAAAGTTCAGACTTCCCTAAGTTAATTCCTTGGTTCCTGGTGCATAAAGAGATGCATCTTTTCTAGCTATATTAGGTACAGCATTGGTTTTTTATCCTTAAGAGATACAATCTCATACCATGGTTTCCGAGGTGCTCATAAACTGCTTGATTTATGTAGGTAACAATATCAACGAGCTTTTCAACTATCTGCAATAAGCAAATTGAGTTCCAACAAAATAAGTCCATTGTTCCGCAGCTATAAAATACTCACTTCATAGAAGTAAACATGGGGACTAAATTCAACAATAATAAATGCAAATTAGGAACAATTCGTTGAGTGAAAATATACCTCTTCCAAAGTTCTGGACCAAAGAGACTTCTTTTTCAAGCTCCTCACGAGCTTTCTTTGGTGCTTTAGCTCACTTTGAAACATTGTGATACTCTCCCCTGCAATTTTAAAGAGAATGTAGCTATCAATGATTGGTTAACTTCAGCAGAATTACATTTTGAAGTGTCCTGCAGATAGTATGCACGTCAAACTGAAAATCCAAACTGGACATCCGAAACTACATCTAAGCCCACCAATAATAAGAATATATTTAGCCGGAAAAAAAAAAGTTTTACATCACAACAGTGAGTAACAAATATTATATAGCAATAATTTTTTGTTCGAGATTAGAATATCCTCCGCTCAAATATTAAGATATGACATAAAACTGAGCAAATAAAAAAAACTAAAACCCTCTATGTATTTATGGAAATATTTGAGGAAAACTATATTACGAAATTTCTAACCTTTTAGAGGAAGATTTAAGGACTCCATTTCCTTAATCTTCTGCAGATAATCTTGTTCGAAACGTTCATAAGCATTCAATTCATGGTATAATTCCTACAGAACAAGGAGAAAATCGGTAAGTAAAGAAGAAAATGCTAAAAAAATTCAATTGAAACCCTAACTTTAACAGATAAACTACTTAGAAAGCATGTCAGAATTAGAAAACAAATTGTTTGAACAAATATAAATAAACCTGGTAGTATGCATAGAAACTGCACAAGTCATACAAAAGATCCATGAATCAAAATCATGCAGCATACATCCAAGAAACCAAAATGATGACAACAGCTTTACTCAGTCATCAATTCACTGAGAAAATTAAAAATATGCAGAACTTTATTTAAAATGACAATGAGCTTACAGCAGTATTCCGAACTAGACTGGTAAACTCCTGCATTGTCTTTTCTGCCTCTGCCTGATATTGTTCGCCATCCAGGACATCCAAGTCTAGTCTGATAATTTTTTGGTCAAAGATTTTAATGTGAAACTCGTGGGATTGTAATCAGCTAAGAATTCAATCATTACAAGTTAGCTTAATCTTGTCAATAGCAATGCACATGGAAACTCACCGTGAGAAATATCTGTCTAGGTTGTGCCACTGTGGATCTTTACACATATTTCCAAATCTAGCTACTTCCCGTAAGAAGACATTGTATTCTCCCCTACAAGTTTCCCCGGAAAAATCAGAAAACAAGAACATAAAGAAAATTCCCAAAGACGAGAAACAAGAATTCTATTCTTTGAACAAGCTAGAACCTTTTGTCAGCCTCAGCAAGAGCTATCAACTCCTTCGTGTCAGTCGAGACTAACAGTTGAACCCCCTCCGAGTGTAAAACATCCTTTTTAAGAATCTGGATATTTTCTTCAGAAAGTGATTGAAACAAAATCGCTCCTTTGGATATTGTATTAGCCACTTCAAATGCCAATATTGACATCTTTTTCCCTCTGGAAGTCATGCCAGAGACAAACCCACCACTAGTATTTAACTTTGGCATGCCACTTCCAAGAGTGTCCAAAACTTCCACTGCCCTCTCGCCAGCTTTTCCCAGCAAAGAACCCCTCTGGCTCCCCTATGAAAAAAAAAATGACACCAATCATGATCCATTAAAATTCCAATTCAGAAGATCCTTAACATACCATGAAATGCCATTCCAGAAACTCTACTTTACAAACTAACCATAGAGGCAAGCCACTAATATATTAAACTATCGACAACTGGCGGCCATTCAGAAATTGCAGGCACCAATGTAATTCCCCTCAACATCCAAATTTACAATAACACGAAAGCCCTCATTCCAACCGATCAATTTCCACAGAAACAACCCTAACGATATGCATATTTTCAAACCTTACAAATAAGGACATAATATAAAAACGATGCAAGCAGAGTGAAAACAGACCTGTTTTCCTCCAGTTGGAGTAGATAAACCAGGTTCAAAAGAAAACCCAGAGTCGTGCCTCTTGTGCTTTCTACCATGAGCACTACCAGACCTAGAATCTGAAAAAGCTTCTCCACGATCCACAAAGCTATTTTCCTTCTTAAGCTTCCCCGAAAACCCGAAACTCTTCCCTCCAAGTTCAGCATTTCTCTCCACCATGCCCGCCGAGCAAACCGCCCCCATTATCGTCGTCCTCAACAATGAGCAGGATAAGAAATGCAACAGAACAGGTCAAACGAAAACCTAACGCCTGCGCAAAAAATAAACAGTGTAATAGAAGTCGAAGAAACGAGGGCGGTTGAATTGGAAGAAGCTTGAGAAAAAGGAAGCGTACCTATTTACAGAGAGTGTGAGAATGGAGAAGAGGATTGGAATTAGAAAAAGAAGGGCACGGGAACGGTGAGAACGTACAAAAAGGGAAAAGTGACCGGGAATTTACGACTCTGGAATTAGTTTGACTAAAACCTTCAAAAGATAGAGATGAACAAAGACATTACGTTGCTGTTGGTGTTTGTTCATATGGTTGAAATATTTGAACCAATCATAAATGAAATAGAAAAAGTAAGGCATTAATGAAAAGGGGAAACGCGCAAATGGAATGAAGTGTTTGACTCGAGGGAAAAGGGAACGACGTGGCACTCCCACCATCAATTCCTGCGACGACTATCTCTCCCTTCCTTCCTATCAAAAACCTCAACGTGAAAACACAGCAAATCCAAGTCGCGCCCACCATGGGGACCACCACCACGCTAATTTACTCCCCCGTGTCTCAACAACCCTAATTTTCAGAGATTAATTCAAAATACACTATTAATTAAACAATATCAATTACTTAATTTCATTGATTTATTAAAGACATGATATGAGAATATTTACCAAATCGTTATGTCTTTATTTTAACGGTATGGATATTTATTTCTTATTTATAGTATTACTTTAATATTCTGATTATACTGATTTTGTAAATTACTGCTTTCTATTCATGACCTAATTGACCGTCTTATCAATGTAGTCCTTCTTAATTATTTTTTTTTATTTTCAATATTTTTTTTAAATTATACTATATTAGTCGTTGTGTTTATTCTACGCACGGGTATGTGCGATTCATTAAAAGATAAACTAAAATTAGTATGAATTTATATATTTTAATCATTGTTTATGACTTTTGAAAAAAAATTAAATTGTAAAATTGTAGATTTAATTGTGCAGTGGTGGTTGTTAACATCTGTCATTAAAGATTAATATTTAATCCATTAAAGTTAATTAATGAAAAATAAATTTTCTACTTTTTTGAAAAAATTATAAGTTGAATTGTTGTTTCTTATGGTAGCGAAGAGTTTAAATTAAAGGTGGGGATTTGTACTTGAGGAATGTTCCTTGTGTTGGTGGATGCATGAAAAAGCTTTAACATTGAGTTTGTTGATACTAAAGTGAGATGCAAGTTCACTTGTCTCTTGAATTGTTTGTATGAATTTGGTATGATTATTCAACAATCATAAAGCATAACATGATTCTTGAAAAGTTTGGTGTATTATTCCATGGCTGGTTTGGTACTTTCAAATGACATGCACTCTCTTTCCCAATACATAATGAAGCCTACCAAGAGAAAATTCGATTCTTTTAGGCGTCACTCTTTAGCATTCTTGTCACAAACAAATATACTTGGAAATCAACACACAAACAATTTTTTTTATCTATGAATCTGCCTCGATATTGTCATTATCTGTACAATTGATAAGGTATCTGTGAGAAGGTGGAATGTGAGCGTTTGATCTGGACATCGCATGGATTAATGTCAAATGAAAGTTTTCATAATATTATTTAATTCGATCAACATTATTTTCTTCTTCATCTGTTCTTTCGTCTTTGTTTTTTTCAAATTCTGATTATTATTTTATTTAGTCCTTTATGTATATATTTAAATAAATACTTGACAGAATTAATCTTATCATGTTATTTTATATAGAAATAATACTTTATACACTTTTTTTACATTACACAGGTAGAATTTAAATTTATTGGACGACATGGGCCATGCATCATAAAATTTGATATAGTTGCTAACGTATCATTAGAGAGCTCTGCAAAGATAAAATTGTCAATATTTAAACTTATTTTGATCTTGTATTTCGGACTTAACCACGATAAGTTATGAGTGTAGCAATTTTTCATTTTCACAGCTTACAAAGGATGCTTCTTCAATCAATTGCCATCAAATAAATTTTAATTTCTCTCTTGTTTTTAACGAAGTCAAATAAAATTTATTTTGATTTTGATTAACAAATAAATAGTCAAAATTCAATATTTTGAACGAAGTCAACAATATGATGCTGGATTTTCGAGAAGAGAGAGTTAGGAGATTCAACACCAATAAATATAAACAAATTTGTATACAAATTCTAAACATCACTTGCAATTTAAAAAAACATTGTGTGTTTTTTTTTTTTATTTGTCATTCATCATATTCATTTCTACTTATGGAATTTCTTACAAAATTAATTTAATTTTTTCTTTAAATAAAATTTATTTGAAAGTAAAAAGATTTACCTACCTGATCATTTCCCATTCATTTGAATTAACCTTAATCTTTCACATTTTAACATTGTGTAAATTACAACAAATAAATATGGAGAAGACATAGACATTTTGAAGGCGAAAGCTTAAGTTTTATTAGAAATAAAATATTTAATATTTTTAAAAAAAAAAATCTATAATAATGACATGTCCGTAATCATAAGTGGGAACCACCTTATAATGAATTTCAATTTTTATAATGAATTGATGTATATTTCTTTTAACTATTATCTATGAAATTCGAAAATTGAAAAAAGATGTAAAATTATAAACTTTTTATTTCGTAATTTTCTTAAGTTTTATACAACTATGAGCTTGATTGTTGTTACTAGTTATAGTTAAAAGTTTAAATTAAAAATAGATATTTGTGCTTCGGTTTTTTTAATTAAAATATAATTCAAATTTTAAACATTCATTGTAAATTTTTTAAATTACAATTAATAATAATAATTATAAAAATTAATTTTTCATTTATTAATTATATTGGTATTATTATTATTATATGTAATCCTGAAAATATTACCATATAGGATATGTATAAATAATACATATTAAATAATTAAGTAAATACCAGAATTTTAAAATAAGTAACAAAATGACATATAACTAGTAATAGAAAACGAATCTTTTGGTTGGTTCTGAAAATTAAAAAAAAATACAAATCCAATAATAGGAGGATAAAAATAAAAAATATTTTAGATATTCAATATGGGGTTAATTGGACTTCACTTGGAGGATAATCTCGTCATTTGGTGGAGAATGTTTACATTTTTGAAACTTTTTAAAGTCAATATCATTTTGCATCAAAGAATCGTAGACATTTTATATAATAAAAAGTAAATTAAAAAAGAAAATAATTTTTTTAAAAAAATCAATAAAATAATTAAAACTATGATATTTTATTTAAAATTTAATTTTTTAAGTTTTTTGTGATGTAAAAAAATTTATTAAATTATCATAATTGATTTTATTTAAAATATTTTTTTAATGATACATCTAATTTTTGTTGCGACATGATTGATCTTAATAAGATTTTATTAGTTTAAATTTTGAAAAATTTCTTTTAGTTAAAACAACTAATACTAAAATTGTTAACATTATCATATATGTTATATATATATTTGGGAAAAAAATTTATATAATTAAGAATTTTATTGGTTTATCATTTTTCAATTCTATGATCTCCTTTATGATATTTAATTATGAAAATAAATCTAAGTTATTAACATCCAACAAATTATAATGTTTGAAATATTTGTCAAGATTTAGACATTTTTTTTTTAAATGAGAGAATATTGATATGAAAATTGAGAGACTTAATAATAGAAAATGATCATTTTAGGATAAATAAACACAAACTCCAATACTTCAACCTATCACTAAAAGACTCTAAATAAAGACACCTTCATCAGTGCATAATATGAAATAATCAAATTTAGAATTGGATAACGATCTAATAACAATTAAACACTCAAATTGAAATAATAATATGTGAAAACCAATAAAAGAGTTAGACAAGTAAAAAAAGTCAGAGAAAGAGAGGATATAAATAGAAGGGTTAAGAAAATGAAAAATAACATATACAAAGACATACATAATTAGGAGTTTCAATATTTAAAATTCCTTAACTATTCAATGTTTTTAAAAAAATATATTATTATTTTTTTAGGAAAAAGTTCTACAAATATTATTGATTAAATAGTATTCACATTCCCAATATAAATTTGAAGTCTTTAAAAAATATTTATAGTAACATATTTTAATTTTTTAATTAAAAATTATTTTTAAGTGTAATTTTAAAATAAATATTTTTAAAATTTATAATAATGTTTTAGTATTAAATTTTTCGATGCATTTATCACTTATAACTTAAAAACTGTAAGACAATAAATATGTAAATCTTATTTTTCAATGTTTTGGAGACTTATTCATATCTCAACGTGAAACAAAGCTTATACTCAATATGAAACAAAATTTATATTTAGAAATTCTAATAATCTCTTATTCAAGTCTAAATTTTGGTTAGATTAGTATTTTCCTTCAAACAACCATGACAACTGAGTCATACAACTCGTTTTTATCCCAACATAACATGTTTACCTGAAATTCCTTAATAAAAATATTTTCCATATAAAAATCTTAACATCTCTTTAATTTATTCAAATATAATGGAGAATAGTTAATCATTCGAAGATTTATAAAAAATTTAAATTCTTAAATATGTTTTTAATATATATACACACACATATATATATATATATATATATATAATTAAAACAACACAAATAAAAAATAATAAAATTGTAAGAAAAGAACTAAAAACTGATTTGTCAACCCATCATTTTGACCTAATGGGTTAAGACTCTTAATCCACCTATCATACCAAATAAGTGAGTCTGATCCCATTTTTTATGCGACAACGAAAAGCAAATAAATAAAAAAAGAAAAAAAACTAGATTATCGTCTAATCGTCTTCATACTAATCACAGTATATACCTCTTTTTTTTTCGTGAAACTAATTTATTTTTCTGCATATATCATTAGTTATCTTTGATTTAATATAGTTTCCTTCAGAGTATTTTATTGACATTTTTTTTCTTATTCAGTAATGTTGTCTTTAGTGTTATTATTTGTTGTTTTTTTTTTTTCAACATTATTGTGTTGTAAGCACGACCAACCTTTCCATTGAAATCCTCATATAGAATTAAAAAATATTTCAATTATAAACTGCAAGATATGTAAAGCTAATTTAATTGTTAACTTTTTTCCCGTGTTTATATAAGAAAATATTGAGATGATTCTTAACGTCTGGAAAATAAAGAAATGTGGAGGATTCCCCTAAAAAATAATTAAAATTCGGTTTCGTTTAGGTATAAATGTGTTTTTTTGTGGAAAAAGGAGACATTCAACAATATAACCATCATTTCCCCCCTTGTACAGTATCTCATGAACTTTATAATAAAACTTATCCAACAAATTCTCAAACTGTAAAGTATTAAAACATATACTATGTATATTTTTATTTAAATAAATCTATTATTGTAAGTATTGTTGTGATAACAGTGACCAAAATTACATTACATAACTTACAACATACTTATGCAAAAGTTTTATTGTTTAGTAAAAATTTGAATTTACCTCCAAATTCAATAATGGTTGTATCATTATAGAATAGATGAACATTTAAGACTCTCTCTGTTCACCTGAACTTGTTTTGAATTTTTGAGACGAGCTCAGCATACAAGTCCTACCAATATTGACATAATGATAGTCATGATGAATGTAACCCTAAGACGTCAAATTTGATGTTGGAACATCTTAGTTGTTTAACTGAAATGTCTAATCTTTGTCATTTTGTGTTTGCATTATCGATATGTCATCCATGTTTCCTTCAATTTTGATGGATTCAAATCCAGATACTACCATTTCTTTGTCCCCGTTTTTTTGCCAAATCATTGTTTATCAACCTCTCATTGTTATTTGTATATAACTAATGTTAGAACCAAGAAACAGTGTCGAATAATTTGGTCGAAACCTAAACTTGGGTCCCCTATTTGCTGGAGAGGGTTCTCATGAATTCAGTGATGCATTGTCTTTTGAGAATATATAATAGGTAAACTCACTACTAAATGCCATTCTTTCACGAGGGAGATGGCAACCATGCACATGATCTCGATCTACAAAAGAAATAAAAACTGGGGATGATTGTTCATTTTTCTAAAACTTTAATTTCTAAACTCACATGGCATTAGCTAAATCGTTTAGAAAAACAATAATGTCACTGTGGATCCATGTCATCTCTTTCTTTGTGGAATAAAATATTTGTTTCACTTATCTTTCGGTCAAAACAAATCAACGAGACAATGTTTTGAAATATCTATAAATTATGTTTTTTGTTTCTTTTAATTAGAGACTAAAATACAAAATGAATCTGAGTTATTAAAAAATTATTCCAAAATTTAAAACCAAAAACTTAACTGGTAAAAATTAACACTAAGATTGTAATTAAAATATGAACGAGGTTGTTGAATGTGTTGCGTCTATAAATCTTAGATGCATTCATACGTCAATGGGCAAACAGGGAGCATTAATGTATCATTAATTTTAATAAATGTATTATGCTCAATAATAAATGTAAGATTACATCCGCAAAGGTATGGATAGTTGCCTGTTTGGTAAAACATTTCTTTACATTAAAGTATATGTAGCATCAGTTGTGAATCAATTCATCACATTAACTTTAATTAGATAAGTGTTACAATATACAACTTTATTCGTATAACTTTACCTTAATATTTTGAGTTATGAATGTGACACTTTAAAAAATGTTATAAATATTAAACGATTTTTTTTTTTCAAAATAATATTTAAAAAGTTTATTAAGATTGAGAATAATAATAAAAGAGTTATTAATCAGTGGTTACATAATATATATATATATATATATATATATATATATATATAATTAAAAATAAGAAAGAAATGGATTCTTAGTCAACTTTAATATCTTTATCAATCATGTATTATTGTCTGTTTTCATACCAAATATAATCATAATAGTCAGATCACATGTAAAATCATAATATTATCAAATTCAAAATTTTGTGAAACACGTGTATATACACATGTACTCATGTAGTCGTTGTAACTCACAAACACATATACAATTTAATAATCAATAGTTTTTATTGGAAGACAATTTGTATTAAATATATTCCAATAGAAATAAATCATAAACACATATCTCCCATATTCCACAGACTTACCAAATTATAATAGTACCATTATAATATTTTTAAAAAGTTGAAATCAATAATTAACACCACATTGATGCTTTCAAATTCAAACAAAGCTAATTGTTCCAGTGTTCCAAACTCAAAAATCATATAACCAAAAGTATATATTACAATTATCCAAATTCTATTAATTTCTATCTTTTAATTCCTAATATCAGATCATCTTCAATATTTTAATCTGACTTTCCAAAAATCAAACATAACTTTAAATCATAAACAACTTAATCAAATAGTAACTAACTTCATTTAACAGTTATTTCATGCTCCCAAAAGAGAGATAAAATAAGATAAACAAGAATAGAGAATTTCACTTTGTTCTCAAAAATCCTTATTCATTGAGAGAAGAGACCACTATAATCTCAAACGGGTAAATATTAATGTATTTGGCTTAGATTTAGATATATGTCAAAAAGTGTTATACATGCAAGTCACGAAAGACAATAAAAAACTATAACTATAAAAGCATGAGAAAAAAAAGTACTAGAAAATCTAATTTGATGGGTTTAAAGTTGCGTTATGTTCTAAACTGTAGTTCGTAATAAAAAAAACATGGAAATAATTCCAAAATATTAGATAAAAAGATAAAAGAATTAAAAAGACAAAAAAAATTATTAATAAAACTAAATGGTTAAAATGTTAATATCTCTATATATATTAAATATATCTTAAATTTTAATTTATATTATTTTTAAGACATCCCTACTGATCATAAAAAACATATCTTATGAAATAAAAATCCAAAATATGCACACATTAATTTTATATTAAAAAAACTCCTATAACATGAAACAATACACCGGAACCGAAATTAATCTATAGTTTAATAACCAAAAAAATATCTCTCGAGAGGGTGAGGGCCATTTTTACCTTCCTCTCTGATAGGAGTGATTCTTGGTGCATCTCCATAGTTTTTAAAATTCTCATTTTGAATATAATGAAAAGAATAAAATGTTCTTGTCTACAATTCATAATGTAAAAATTTTTTACATTACGGGTTGTAAAACCCGTAATGCATTTTTTAAAATTTTTACATTGCGAGTTGTATAACCCGCAATACATTTTAAAAAAAAATTGTATTTTTACATTGCGGGTTGTACAACCCGTAATACATTTTAAAATTTTTTTGTAACCCGCAATATATTTATAAATTGTTTTGTTTTGTGAGTTATACAACCAATAATCTGCTATGGTGTAGTGGTTATCACCTTAATCTTACGCAGTAAAGGTTTCAGTTTGATCCTAATACATTGCGGGTTGTGGAACCCATAATGTAAAAATTTGAAAAAATGCATTGCGGGTTCTACAACCCACAATGTATTTCAAAATTTTTACATTATAGGTTATAGACGAAAGATATTTTGGTTTTTTCATTATGTCCAAAATGAGAATTTTAAAAAACTATGAAGGTGCAGGAAGTCGTCATGGAGGTGGAGGAAGAGGATATTCCTACTCCTTCTCACTCACTTATAAGCCCCAGACCAAAATTATAAATACAAATATTTAAATATTTATGCTATCTACACCCCCTTTCATTCTCAGCTGAAAACCAACATCCCTTATCCATATTACACAAAAGTTATAATCCCTTACGAAATACAATATTTTTAAAAAATAAATATTATTAATGAAAGATTATTACAAATCAAGTTGTATTGTGTGATTCACTTCTCTCTTGGTAGTTTTAGTTTTAATTTTAATACACATCTTAATAATAAATATATTAAAACATAGTTTACCAAAAACATTATCTAATGGACTTTAAAAAAATAAAAATTATAATAATTAATATTACAACTTGCTAAATATTTAAAGAGAAAAATATTATACTGACCCAAGGCTTTGACCCATTGATCCAATATTAGGATGGTAAAAAAAATTGTAACTTTGAATATTAGTCAGTAAAACTTGTAATAAATACAAAAGAATTATGTTAGTAGGTATTCACCGACATTAAATACAAATATTTAAATTATCTAAATGTTAAGGAGTTAGTAAAATTATTGTGATATTTATTTCGTGGATATGTCTTACATCTTGTTGGTAATCTTCATTTAGATTATTTTTTTCAAAATCCAGATGAAAAAAGTAAAGTGATCAGTAAAACAAATATTAAAATTTGTTTAAATTTTGATTTTATATATTTACGTCTTTGATATTCAAACTTATATAATTAACGATTTTTATAAGAGATTAATTTTATTTAAATTTATACTTTTGTACCATTTATTTGAATTTATTTTAAAAATATATATATTTTTATTTGTACTGATATTTTATAATGTAATTAGTTTAGAGTTTACTTTAAGATCAATTTTTATTTAAATTTAATTTAAAAAATTTAAATCATATTATATAATTTTTATAAGAAAAACATTTGCAAATATCTATAAATGCATATAACTATAAAATAATTGCGAGTGTTTTTCTAATACTGTTAACCAACTGCCAACAAATTAGTAAAGAGCTTCTAGCATATAATAATAATTATTATTATAGGAGTCCATCCATGTCTAATAACCACGAAATTGATGGTTTACTCGCTAAAAAGATACGCATATTCTTTCTAAATATTTACATTCGCCCATAAAAAGTTCAAATAAATATTGTTATTACTAAACAAGTGAAACTTCATTTGTGTATGATAAATAATAATTACATATATTTTTAATAAAGAAAAAAAAAAACATTGTTTAGAGTTGTCAAAAATAAACTAAAATCTGTGATCTAATCTAATCCGCTATATTATGTTAGGTTGGAGTATAAAAATAAAAAAATTGTGTTAGGAATCAAAATCAAACTTTACCCGCTAAGAATTTGGCTCACTCTAATTGAATATACTATAAGTTAAACTATAGTTCAACATTCTCTAGAAAAACAAATATTATTCTTCGTTCTTTTTCTAAAGTTGTCCACACACTCATTTTAACTCCAAACTAGTTATACCGTTTTTAATAATCAAATAACATTATTATTATTGTTATTATATAAAATTAATTAATAATCTATTACTTTATCATTCATTGTTATCAGTTGACATCTTTTGCTATAGATAACATTAAAGATGTTTGCAAGATTAATATGTTTTAGATTTTTTCAATTAAGGACTCTACCTATAATATTATTATAAAAGGACGGGATAATTTGATGTTAGATTGTAATTTATAATTTATATTTTTAGATTGTATTTTAAGTTCAAGATGCTTTTAAATTGTATTAGTCTATTTTGAGTTTAAGGTTTAAGATAAATGTGTTGGATTGATTTTTGAGATTATTTAAATTTTATTTGGATGTTATTTATATTAATTATATAGTCTCTGTATTTGGTATCCATATTAATATGATGTTTATAATTATCATTTTTAGGTATTATTTTATGTTACAATCATTATATGGATATTAAGATGATACATTTTTTTCATGATTATTGTATATATTTATACTTTGGTTTTAGTTCTCGTATTAAAAAAATATATTGAATAAAAAAAAACGATTTTTTTTTTTAAATTAAGTGAATGAATCCCTTTAACCCACCAACTAATTGTGGGTTGGACCATACTCTTCTTTTAAAACTTAATAATAAGTGAGTCAATTTAGGTTGAACTACCAAATAAACAACCTAAAACGGATTGGTCGGTAGTCTATTTTAATAATTATAGCATTTTTTATCCTTTACTCATGTAAAAATGACTTTATTTAACTCTCACAAATTTGTAAAATATATTTAATTTAGTTAGGTTGAAATCTTGTCCCTTATTATAAAATATTAGTTTTAAGTGTTATACTAAATTTAATAAGTTTAAGATTTTTTTTAACAAAATTAATAAGTTAGTTATTAGTTTATTTTATTAGCTCCCATGTTAGTTTGATTAATATAAAAGTATTTCATAAGTCAGATCATTATTTTAATATTTTATAGTTTATATGTTATAATTTAGTTTACTTAGTTTATTTTTTATTACTGTTTTTTATATTGAATACATTTATTTATTATCTTAATTTTCTTTTTACAAATTTTCAATCTTACAAAGATAATTAATTATTGTATTATTTTTAATATATGTTGGGTAAAACATTTTACGCAGCTAAAAATAAAAAAATGAAATTGAAGTAAACAGAAATGAAAAAAATGAAAAAAATAGATTTTATTAGTACTCGTTCTTTAAATAATATATATATATTATTTAACATGTACCAACTAAGTTTACTAAATATAAGTTTAATATATTACATCAAAACTTATGACTTAAGACTTTATAAATTAGTAGCTAACTTATCTACTGAGATATAGTTTATAAACTGTAAGGTAATTATAAAATAGTTTTATCAAATATACTTTTATTTATTTTTTAAAAGGGTTTATGCTATGTCAATCTTTTCTTACTAAATGTTAATTTTAAGTAGTTTAACACCCCTTCATCTCACCATATTAACTAAATCCGTGCCATAAACAGATGAAATGATTAACTTGATATAACACAATCATATTAATATACTATAGTATATAGTCTTTTGAATTTAGAGAATTAAACCCAAACTAATTAAACAGAAAGAACTAAAATTCTAGTTCAGACAATTAAAGAATTTTCAATAAGCAAAATAATTGGATTTTTTTCAGTTACATTAGTCTTCTGATTATTTTTTTTAAACAATGGTTTAAATGTCATACAAATATTCGCCAACAATTTTCTTGACACGATAGTAAGTATACACCTTAGAGAACTACTTTATTTAAAACATTATTAAATTAACAAAATTAAAAAGAGAAAATAAGAAAATAATTTAAACAAAATTAAGAAAAAAAATTATTATCTACAAAACAGTTGAAGAAATTTAAAATATAAATACACGAAATAAAGTTCAAAGGACAATGCTTGAAAAAATATATTATTTGACGCATTATATTAAACACATTTATATTATCAATAAAAAAATTGATATAGTGAACATTCCACTTATTTCTTATTAAGTTTTAACTAATATTTTAATAATATATTGTTAATCATGGTCACAGGGAATTTGTTAGTTGTAGTCTACTGTAGTTGCTATATTTTACAGTAAAATGTTTTAGTTAGTTTTCTAATTTTCTTTTTTAGTTATGTAAGACTTTAAGTTTAAGTAATAAAAGTCTTTGTCTACTATCAATTCAAATTCTTTAATAAGTGTATAGAAGTGTGCATTGGTGTTCATCAGTTGGACACAAATAATTGATTTTCCTAAAAGAAAAACAAGTTGACTGTATTTATACTTGACTTATATATTTTGTATGGTTTGCATTTTTATAAACTTTGTTTTATGGATTTTAATTTTTGTAGTAAATCTGGCATCAAAATGCTATATATCTATTAAGGTAGAATGACACGTTTGATTATTTAAAAAATGCATGAATTTTTATTTTACTTTTAATATTTTAAATCAATTAAAATAAATTTCATGAAAGTAATTCTTATCTTTCATGGTCATCGATTTAGATAGAATGTAATTTAGTTTTTGTGTGTTGTCATTAAAATAAGTAAGGATTAAATTATATTTTAATGTTTAAATACATAGCAGCTTGTTTGAAATAAAGACAGATAAAGAGGACGAAGAATACTTTATGCAATATTTTATTTTTTTATTGACATTTAAGGACTAACTATAAAATATACATTTTTAAACTACTAAAAAGACCATTCAGCCTAAAAAAATACTTTTTTAGTTTAAAAATACTAAATTTATTCTCCACGATATTACTGTCTAATAGTGCAAAGAATTATTTTTTTTTTAAGAATTATAAGAGAGAGTTTAAAGTTGACATGATTATATTTTCAAGTTAAATTTTAAAAGTCATAATTAAATAAAAAAATATTTTATTTTTTATTTATCTAAAGTTATCATGTCTCTACAATTTCAAATTCAATATTTTTTATTTATTTGTTTATTATTATTTTTCTTTTTCTCTTGAAGTCTAAAAATTATGTGATAATTAAGACTAGGTATAACTAAATAGAATTGTGTTTAAGGCAAACTTTGTTTCTCTTAGGATTTTAACTCTTCCTCTCTCATTTGTATAATGTACTAAACTATGATTATCAAAATATAAATATTTGTTTGTTTGTGTGTTTGAGACCGTGATTATATATTCATTTGTTATATTTAACTTCATGACAGTAATATAAAAAATTACATGAACATCCTAAATTTATTATTTTAAAGTAGATTTGTTGTAGAGTAATATATTTTTAATAAAAAAATTAACACTAAAATATGAATTGAGTTATGGTAATGTAATATAAATTAATAGAAAGTTATGTATGGGTTGAATGAAAATGTGGACGATGTTATTATTGATAAACTCTTTAGTAAAAATTTGAAAGATTTAATTGTTTTCAGATTTTGCCTGAACTAGGGAATTATAGTAGATTAATACAAGTTTGAGATGACAATAAAAGTGTAGATTTGGATTTTTTTTTTAATTACGGAGTTTAAATATGAAAATTGGTTTGATTTAGATTTATTGTGAATTTTCAAGAATTATAATTGATTTATTTATTTTTAGATTATAATTTACACCAAATTAGTTGAAAATGAAATTATTGAATATTAATTATTTATAAAAATGTTATTTTTCGTTGATATTTAAATATATAGTTCAAACAATAGTTTCATTACTCAAGTGATATATAATTAATTGAAGTTTTATTTTGACATATTCAACTATATAATTATGTGAAAGTAACAAGTTTTGTTATTTAAATTATAATTTAAAGTTTGAGTGAAAAATAAATTTTATATATATATATATATATATATATATATATATATATATATATATATATATATATTTTAAATGTCACTTAAACATCCCCAAGTAACCAGTTTTATTGTTGTAACATTTAAACAAAATTATATAAATTATCTCATGTTGCCAAAGTAACAGTTCTTTATAATATTTATTTAATTTCAATCTTTAAAATGGTTATTAAAATAGTTTTAGCAGCATGTATTGTTTTTATTGAAATTAAGCCAGACTATTTGACCAAAATGTGATTAATTATGATATGATTTGAAAAAACCAATAATTCTTAAAGAAATGTTATTAAGCTAATAATGTATAATTTGGGTATTGATGAGAAGAAATTTAACAAGATGTTTAAATTATACTGATAACTCAAATTATAAAGATAAAAGTATGAGATAACAAAAGTTGATATTTTTTTTTTGTAACATTTCATTTTGAGTAAAATATCACTCTTTGATAAACATGTGAGGATCTAGCTTATTGTATAATAGTTATTCATTATAATGAATACTATAAAAATATAATTACCATATAAATAAAGTAGATGTAAAATATGTTAGTTTCTAAATTCAATTTTAATATAATATTTTTTAACTAACTGTAATTTAATTTTTCTAACATAATAATTACAAGTTATTTAAATAATTCTGCTAATAATGATTCCATTAACATAATTTTTAAATAATGATTCCATTAACATAATTTTTTAGTATATAATGTATTGATAAGAACACGTGTTAAGTGTACCTACAGAAAGATGTAATCATTGTGAATTAATTTGAGCAAGTGTCTGTTTGAATACTTCCCATAATCCATCATAAATCCTAAAATCACATTGTAAATTTGAAATTTTGGAAGGAATTATTTTGTGTGTAAGAATAGGAGTCAAAGAAGTTAGATAATGTCTAAATACAAAATTAAAAAGAATTATGTAATTAAATTCTT
>Ga0099824_1004617_pt1 | contig 19766 bp, 7 predicted proteins | sample SiratrowhiteBW_FD_76837 | JGI IMG/M metagenome (GOLD analysis project Ga0099824, IMG submission 76837) | Root nodule microbial communities of legume samples collected from California, USA - Siratro white BW | ecosystem: Host-associated > Plants > Roots > Nodule | place: USA: California... | reverse complement strand
TTATAAAAAGTTATTCTATGGATTAAAAAAAAATTTAAAATACTTAACTTTTTATGAATCAAAAAAAAAAAACATATAAAAAAACTAAGAGAACTCAAAATATTAAAAAAAAAAAAATTAAAAAAAAAAAAAAAAAAAATTTCATCATTCAAAATAATTCTATTAAATTAGAGTATGATTGTTTATTTAAAAAAAATACACATAATTTCTTTTGAAAAAAAAAAAGTATTCTTTAAAAAAAAAAATCTTGTCTTTTCCCTCTAGACAGCATAGCCGTGTCTCCAACAGTGACACGGACAGAGATTACAAGAAAATAACATTGGTTGACTGACATAATGAAGTTGAGGTCCAGCTGCAGGTATAAATATGCAGCAAACATTGAACACAAATGAGTACCATAGAATTTAGAAGACAAACTTTACCAAAGAGCCAACAACTTAGAAGGGTTTTTGTATGTATTGGGGAGTCATGGCAGGCAACATGGGGTGGGGTGTGATAGAGGAGGAGGGATGGAGGAAGGGTCCTTGGACTGCTGAAGAGGACAGATTGCTCATTCAGTATGTCAGATTGCATGGTGAAGGCAGATGGAACTCTGTTGCTAGGCTTGCAGGTCCCTACCAAACTTTTTCTACCTTATCTTTTGCTTCTTAATTCCTCACATACTTAATTTACACCTATGTCCAACATCAATTCACTTTCACAATACAAGTCACACCACAAAAATTAAAATTTCTTCCAACTTTTACTTAGTAAATTCACCACCCTTTAACCCTTTTTGGTACCATTTGTTTTTATCATTCTTCATACTTTTGTTTTTGTCCAAATGACTGATTGATCATGTGTTTATTCTCTCAACAGGACTGAAAAGAAATGGAAAGAGCTGCAGACTGAGATGGGTGAATTACCTGAGACCAGACCTCAAGAAGGGTCACATAACACCACAAGAAGAAAGCATAATTCAAGAGCTGCATGCTAGGTGGGGAAACAGGTAAAATTTGAATCACCAATCTCTTGAACTTTTCATGTTTAACTTGTGTTTAGGTTTATGATAAAGCCATGAAGCTAAACCAAGAACACTTCAGGTGGTCAACAATTGCAAGAAGCTTGCCGGGAAGAACTGACAATGAGATCAAGAACTATTGGAGGACCCATTTCAAGAAGAAGACTAAAAGCCCCTCTGATGCTGCTGAGAAGGCTAGAATCCGTTCCTCAAGGAGGCAGCAATTTCAGCAGCAACAACTGCAGCTGAAGCATCAGCAGCAGGTTCAGCAGCAGCAGCAGCAACAATTCCAATTCAACTTGGACATAAAAGGGATCATAAACTTGCTTGAAGAAAATGACCACAGAGTCCCTTCTACATCTCAAGAGACACAAGAAATGGTCAACATGTATCCCAACACTTCAGAGCAGCAGGGCTACTTCTACTCTATGTTCAATGTCAATGACAATGTCTCTGCACCAGAGTCCTCAAATGAAGAAATTCTCTGGGATGGACTGTGGAACTTGGACGATGTTCTTTGCAATTTCAATGCAGCAAGTGCTACAAGCAAAGCTAGTTTACACAATTTAGTGGCTCCTTTCAGTTAAAGTTTTTATCTATTTAGCCTTGAAAACTGTTAGGAAGATTTGTACTACAAATGAGTCACGGCTTGATAAGGCTCCTAAACAAGGAGCTTAGAGTTAGGATTAATTGTTTCTTAAAAGTGTGCAAGTCAGAGTAGTGACTAGTGAGTGATTTTCTGAAGGCGAGTTATTGTATAACCCCTCAATAAAGTGTCTCAATTTTGCTCATAAAGTCTCAAATGTGCTTTGCTTTTCTGCTTTTTTGTTTTAAATAGCAATAGGTTATGACAACTTTTCTTGCTCTAGGAAAGTGGAAGAAATGGGAAAAAAGTAAACTAGATTTCCCTTTGCATGATCTTAATTATTCTCATTTCTTAGTTATTTTCTCCTCTTGCAATTGTCTGAAACCAAGGTGGAAGTAGAAGCTTAAAAATTGAGCAGAAATTCCATAAAGCACTTAAAGAAACTAATTATTTGTGTCATTTCATTTGGATGGTAAAGCTTTGTAGAAAAGCTAAGGCATGCCATTGCTGCATAAACAAATTTTAAACATAGATTATGAGATACTTTTGGTATTATTGGTGCAACTCAACATAAAGCTCCTCTTCACATCTTTTCTCACCTTATTCTTTTCGTCTGTTTAACCAACACATACTACAAATTCTCTTTTTTTTTCATTTCTTAATGAACAAATTTCTTAAACTAAGATAGAATTGGATTCTTTAATTCTCACACATCTTACGCAGTATATTTCATTTATTTAACAAATAATCTTTTTGCGTGTTGATTACACCCTAAACATGATTTGCATAAGTATCACAGGTTCTGACATTCTGCAAGGATCTCAGAATCTAGAATTACAGACGGAGAGATACTACCATGAAACGTTAAGAATTCTTTTTATATATTCGTACGGTTCAGGTTGATTACATTGAAGTTAAGGAAATGATTATGAAAATCAATAATAAAATAATTAATTTATGTTTGAGAATATATTTTAGGTGATAATTTTTATTTACAAATTTTAAGAGGCAATGAAAAATTATTAGTTTGAATCAAAAGCAGCATCGGTTTTTTTATCTAGAAAGTAAAATTACTTTTACTATTTAACTTCGGGTATAAAAATAACTTAAGCTCGTGGATTTTTTTATCTTATTCCCTTCTCACTTTTCCATTCTAAAAACTGTTTTCTAAAGCAATTTTACGCCATTCAACAATTAATTTCTACAAAATTTATTTAGTTTTCAAAACTGTTTCTAAAACAGATGTTTTCAAACTATTATTTTTATTAAAAATATATAATTAAATATTATAAATATTATATATAATCAATTATTTGATTTTCAGATAATATAATATTATATATATTCAACTATTATTTTCCACATATTATATATTATAGATATTATGTATAATCAATTATTTAATTTATAAATATTATATTATTCTGCTTATCTTAGTACGTTTGTTATTATATAACTTTCACTTTTTCCTAAACAAAATATTTGGTTTAATAAATTATTTTATATTTTTCTTTCTTGAATAGGTATTTATAGTGATTTTTCAGCATTTATTTTCATACACTTTTTTTGTTTCCATAGCATGGATATGGTAAATGAAACTAGTTTTCTCTGTATTCACTCTTTTCTTAGTACTTGTCTTCCATTCTTTATGTGATGATCATTACAAAAGTTATTAGAAGAAGGTGATCAAAATGCTACTTATTCACAAAAATACTTATAGTTTTATAGATGGTTCTATTCTACCTGCTGTTTCATTCTTCATACATTCTTTTTCACACCACAATATTGTTGTTTCAGAACTCTTGAACTCCCTTTTATTAAAGTACATGTAAGTATTCTATATTGTTCTTCATTCAAACAAATTTGGAGTGATCTTTAAGAGCTCTTTTAACAATTAATATGTACCCTTGATTTTTCAACACATATGTGATCTTATCTCTTTTCAATAATGATTTGTGTCAGATTTATCTTGTTATATATTAAGATCAGTTTGGAAATCTTTGATTAAACTATAGCTTCTTTTTACCTTTACCTACTACTACATCCAACCATGGTGTAATTATAATCAAATGGCTATGTTATGCCCTTTCTCATAGATCTTGTTTTGTAACTTTGAAAAATATTCATATATGCTTCTTTAAATAATTCACTATTTAAGAATGCATTATTGATATCTAAATGTTGTAGGCTGTAATTTTTTTTACAATGACAATTACTAATAAGATTTTTACAAAACTAAATTTAAGCATTGGTATCTCAGAAATAAAACCCAAACTATTGTGTGTTTTGACTACTAAGTGAGCTTTTATGTTTTACTTGATAATTCTTTAATTTTCTAGAAGGTAGTGTGTTTCAAGTCTTTCTCAAAATCAAAATATCTTGTTTTATCTTCTGTAGCCAATGAAGTAGTTTAACTATGAATTCAATTAACATAAATATGTTTTTCTTTAATAACAAATTTATCATACACCTTGCTTCTATTCTCTCTTATCATGAGAGGTCTAAATATATAAATATTAACTATCAATTCATCTATAAATTTATTTAAAAACAACTCTTAACTCTCATTAATGTCATAAATAAACATCAAATGGCTAATATATTGATAAAGGTTATTCTTATTACTACCTTTAAGTTATTTTACTAAAAAATAATCAACACTTTTCACTTAAAAGATATTTAAAATAAAATATAATTAGATTTTTAAAAATATCAGTCCATTATTTAATTTTCAGATGTTATACATATTATATATAATGAGTTATTGAATTTTCGATATTATAAATATTATATATAATCAATTATTTAGTTCATAAATATTATATATAATTAATATATTCATCTTATTAGTATATTTATTACTATATATAGTTTTCACTTTTTGTAACAACACATTTGATTTGACAAATTATTTTATATATTTCTCTTTAATACTTTTAAAAATTTATTAATATAAAAATGTGTAAAATATATTTAATTGCATGTTAAGTAAAACATTTTACAAAGTTGATTAAAATAAGATGTAAGAATAAATAGCGGTTGACACTTATTCCTCCAAAAACTAAGAAAGTTAGGAAAAATAAAAATTAAATATTGCCCGTTAAAATGAAAAATATAAAGCACATATAAATTAGTCGATTTCAATGAGTGGTAATAATTTAGTTATTTTTCTTTGTCCATCTACTAGGAAGTCTCGAGAGTTAAATTTTGACCGCAAATAATTTCTTTTTCATAAAAACCGCAAATAACCATTAGTCTCAGTGATAAATAACTTAATATTCTTTAAGCTTCAAAGTAATTTTCAAATACTAAGAAATGAGGAAAAATTATTAATTTTCTGTTTGGTAAAATTTTTGCTTATCTATAAATGCTATTATTATTTTCTTTCTTCATTTTTACATATTTAAATAATATTTTAAGTCTTATCGAAAAAAAGACTAAAATCTATGAATGTCAAAATAAATTGACTTAAGCAACCAAAGCGACAGATGAACCGAAATTCAACTAGATAACGTTTTTTTTCTAATCCTTTTTTAAAGTGCGTAGCGATAATTTATAAAACAATTACTTAACGAACTTTTAAATATTTATTATAAATTTAAAAATGAATACAAATTATTATTCTCTACACCTGTACCTATTGAAAACATTAGAATAGCATAACAATCTCAATTTTTTAATAAAAGAGAGAATATTAATGCATAAGCTCCACTCACTCGAACCTAGAAATTATACCCCGCTACTTTTTCTAGATGTGAAAGTAACTGAATGCATATAAATAAATAAACAATATTGTCAATTCATATTTATTGTCAAATTTTTATAGCTATATTTAATTTTTTATTAAATAGTTAAATTAAATGTAATGTATGATATACTTTCTTAAAAAATGCATGTAAATATTAGCTATAACATTGTACAATTATAATGTCTGTTTATCTAAATTTTGGCATACATTATTTATTTGTCAAAAGTGAGGATCTAGGCCCTCCTTCATTAGTATTAAAATATTCAATAATTAAATTAGGTTAATCTAATGATATGTAAAGCGTTATTAAAGATTGTATCTTAAAGAGTTATTCTTAAAGTAATTTTAGTTTTTTTTTCATATATCAAAATCAGTAAGTTACTTTCAAGTTATTCGTTTTAATAATCTATATTACACATTAATATTTATTAATTAATTTTTAAATTAAAAATTATTATTGAATATGTGAAAATTTTGTTTTTTAATAGAAATTAAACGAGAGAATTTCTAAAATTTGAGTTATAAATACTCATACTTTTATTCCATTTTTTTATCTCTTTGGTAGGTATTAAACAAGGTTAAAGCGCTGTATTGAAAACCAAATTAGACTAGTTAGTTGGATCCAAAAAACAATTAACTAATTCTAATAAAATCACATAATTAGCGGAGAAAAACATTGGTCAAGAATTGGAAACCAGTTAAAAATGGGGAAAATGGTTGATAAATGGATCAATATATAATGTTTAATTCAACATTATTCTTTATTTTTTCTAAAAAATAAAATCAACTTAAATTATTTTTTATTATTATCTATATGTATACTTGTTATTGTTAAGAAATAACGATAATATATGTGGAAAAATATTAGACTTAAGTATTATAATATATTTAATTATTATCCTACTTAAAATTAAATAAAATTATTTTGTTTTAAATTTAGTATCATAAAGCTATGACATTGTGTTTCTATAGTATCATTTTGTGTATTGTTTTATCAGTATCAATTCAATTAAGGTGTAACAAATGATTGATTATTTTTAATATAATCGGTTAAAATGTTGAACTTTGTAATACCACGTTGTCTAAATATACAATCTTACTTTAGTTTTCTTTTACAAAAATATCCTCCTAAAAAATATGTTTTCATCATATAAAATAAAAATGTGTTTTTGTTGTATATAGGGATATAGGGGTGTGATATTAACTTTTTTAATATATATATATATAACTGTGTACCCAAATACAAAGTAAGAGGAGCATAAACATGATGCATATATTAACGTAAGTTTTAGTCTAACACGGCTTCTATGAATGCCATAACATAAAATAAGTATAAAATATAATATAGTGAAACAAATTAAACACAAAATAATGTAGTTTTTTTAGGGATTTTTTGTCATCCCTAAAGCCCTTGTTTTGTCAATGGCTACAATGTGTTGAAGATCAAGCCCCCACTCTAGTGAACATTTTACTTTAAATAATGTTTATAAAATATAAATTACTGTTATGAAATTTTATTTGTCCTTAAAAAACACTAAACTGGACAAAAACAGTACTTAACAATCATAGTAATTGTTTCATCTTTAAATTTTATAAAATAATATTGTTAGAGACATTCATTCCGTTGAAGATATTATATATTAATTTAGTAAGATATTATATACTTTGAAGTTTAGTTACTTCAGTCAAGTGGGTTTTTCTGCAATTGATGTTTAGTGGTTGGTCACTTAGTAAAGTCAACATTAAAGATGTCAATGATAGAAAACTAGTTAGACAAAGGCCACGAATATTGTTGCAGAAAATTATTCATTTACCAACGACAATAAATTGTCATTTATCTACGAATTAAAATTCGTATTTAAATTTAAAACACTTACATATTTATTTGTAGGTCAGTAATTAATTACCCTCAGTTGAAATAATGGATGAAAAATTTTGGTGCCATGAGACAATAATCTTTCAAAAGGAAATAATTTGTAGGTATGAATAATGTTTGTGCTAAATTATACAACATATTACAAATGTTACTTACATACATTATTTTATACGTATACAAAATTGTGAATGGAAATCCTAATATTACATTCTAACCCTCACATCCTCGAACTCCAATTGGAATCCCTCCACTCCAAAATTTGAACCCCATTAAGTCCTCTTCCTCCTCTGCCACTCTTGGATCCTAGGTTGTTATCCTCGTCACTCAACAATGTTGGTGATATCACATTCGAAAAAGTTGCTTCGTGAACATCTGCAATTTGATTTTCAATATGATATGTAAGGAGTTAATATAATTTTGGAATTTTTTATTGTTTTTATTATATTTTTAATTAAGTTTCCTAACGGTTAAATGAGAAAATAAAAATAATTATAAAATTTAGAAAAATGTACATGATTTGACTTGTAAGAAGATGTACTTCAAATGTAATTAACAAGACATATGAATTCTTAAAAGAAACTTTAGTGAAAACCTTTTAGAATTCTGAGTTAAAAGAATATAAATTTCATAGAGTTTTGAGTTATAAAAAAATAAATTGGATTTTATCAAGACGTTTGTGACAACTCTATATTATCATCTTTCTTCAGTATGTTGTTAATATTTTTTACAAACAGAATACAAAAATTGCACCGCTTTCTATTTTCCCGTAAGTTGATATCAAAGTTTGATATTTAATGAAATTTTCTTTACTTTTGATTTTGATCTTTTACTTTTATTGGATTATGGCATTACTAGTATTAAATTTTCTTTTCACTAAATGCATATCACAAATTATTTGTTGATGAGGTTTTTTTTTTTTCACAAATAAAGATAAAATTGAAAGAAGAAAAGAAAAGAAAGAACAGATATATAGAGAAAAAAAGAGAATGTTTAATAAGTATCAAAAAAGACGTGTTGCAATTCTGAGATGAGAGAGACAGAGAAAAAAAATAAAAGAGCTAATAAATAAGAAAACTAGAGAAGAAAAAGAAATAAAAGAGAAGGAATTAAGAGAAAAATAAATAAAAGAGAAGGAATTAAGAGAAAAGAAGTTGAGAGAAAAGGGAAAGAAATAAAAGAAAAGAAATAAAGGGAAAAGGAAATTCAAGAAAACATATAAAAATAGAATAAAGGAGAAAGTAACAAAAGAGAAGTGAACAAAAAAGGGAAAGAAAAACTAACTCATCTGTCATATAACTCTAAATTGTGAATTCATACAGTCTTCAAAACAATGAATCATTCTTGTATGACAAAGTTAGTCCCTCTAAGACTTTTCTGGTCAGCTATATTTCAAGTTATAGTCACCCAGTTCAGACCTCCTTCGATTCTCACCGCCTAGTAATGATCATATATTTTGATTCCTAATACTAGCAGAGTCAAGATATCAATCCTTATTAATGAGATCCTTTGACAATGCACTTCCTAATTAACCTAAGCACGTGTGTTTTCTTTTCTCAAAACACTATACCTGGATTTTGACCAACTTCATTAACACTTTAACAATTCACTTTTCAGTCTAAATCTTAAAATGAAAGGAGTCACTAAACCATCAATACTATTAAATTTACATATCAATAAATCTCTTCTATTAAATCCATACATTACATTATAAAAAAAATTAAACAATCAAAGCAGGAAGCTCAAAATTCTCTTCTCTCTTTTCTTTTTAGCTTGAGCAAAGATATTCACGCTTGGGCAAGAATCCTTCTCACGAGAAAAACCTCTCTCCTAAGTGAAAATAGTCCAGATAGCATTTTGGCTTCAGGGCCATTCTCTCTTGGGTGAGATTACTCTCTCCTAGGCAAGACTACCTTCTCGCCTGGACAAAGGATTTCTTTCCTGGGCAAAAACAATCAAGAGAGTACTCTCGCTCCAGGGTCATTCTTGCTTGGACAAGATTACTCTCGCTTGAGCGAGAATACCTCCTTGCTTGGGTGAAGGATTTCTCATCTGGGCAAAAATAGTCCCTAGAGCACCTCAGCTTCAAGGGTCTTCTCACCTGGGCGAAGTACCTCTTGCCTGGGCGAAATTGGACCCGATAGCGCCTCTCATATTTCCAAGTGAATTTCACTTGGATAAGAGTGCCAAGTCTAGACGAGTTATACAGAAAACAACAACTTCTCAGATGAATCATGCAATTCCTACTACCTTAAAGCTACCATGCATGCCTTAGATGACTAAATTGGGCAAAAACTCAACTTGCATACACAATGATTGATCTACTATAACATAGATTATCTACTCCAGAGAACAACATACCATCAATTTTCACAGAGCCACATCATACATGCAAGAATCAAATCAACATCAAAAAGTTTAAATTCGAATTTCAGACCTGCAGAGAACCTTTACATATGCATTTCACATATACTAACTTATCAAATCCTAACCTACAATCACATCCAAACCAGACAAAATGCAAGTCAGCTTCCCTTACCTGAATCAAAGCAGCAACTAAAACCTGCATCAAATGACATCTGATCAACGATCACATGCTAAGACATTGAGCTCATAGAGGAGGCACCATCTGATGACTTAGAGGTCACATGCAAGCTCAAATAGCCTAGGGAAGCAAAATGCCTAAAACTGGCTATAAGGGAATAGGACAGAAGATGAACTTATTCTAACAAAGGTTTTGATTGGATAGTCTTGCTCTATTCTCTGCCACGAGTCCAACAACTGGCTCCATTTGCCAAAACTGATGAAAGACGGATGCAGACAAAGAGAAGTTAGAGGAAAGGAAGAGACAGAGAGGTTTAGAGAGATGGTGGCTCAAGTGAAAATGAGACTTGACTACTAACATTTTTCATAAATACGTATTTTTTAATTTATTAATAAAATAAGTGTTCCTTTCTCTTTTACCACTTCTACTCTAAAAACAAATTTCTAGGTCCTTACAGTTTTCTTTGTAATTTTTTTAATATATTTTTAATTGAATGACAAAAAAATACAAGAACGTGAATCATTCATATCCTCATTAGATCTTACATAAAATGAAACATACTTTGAATGCAATTAGGAAATTAGGAAAATAAACGAATCATGAAAGAAAATTGAGATTGAGTGAGAACCTTACACGGTTTTAAGTTTTAAGAACCAAATTAAATTTGTTTTCTCATCAATTTTCCCATATTAGCATTGAGTTCATCAATTTTACATGAAGGATGATAAAAGGAACATTGTTGTAGGTGACAACACAAAAGAATACCTCTCTCCTATATAAATTCAAGATGACAACAAGAAAATACCTCTCTTTTGCATAAACTAAAGAAGTATGAAATATTTTTTATAATACTTTTATAATTATTTATCCTATAAATAAATAATATATAGAACTTTAATATTTTCATTCAATAAAAAATGATTATATATAATAAGTTTATTAAATTTTATGATAATTATCTTTAGGAATGATAAATGAGTTCGTTTGTATTATCGAAATTTGTTTCAATTTTGATGAAAATCTCTGCATTGACTAAATACTGATATGAGTATGGATAATATACAACTTTTTAAATTGGACATGGGAATGAGGATAAGTATGTACATATCACCTTGTCTCATGTTTGTTCTAATACTCATCATTGCATTATATTTGTTCTCATTTTAAAGTACTAAAAAACTTAATTACTTTTCTTTTGTTTTTAGTTTCTTAACTTACTTTTATGTCATACACTTAATTAGCTTTTATTGTTTTCTATAATTATTTTAATTTTATCCAATTATTTTTTATACTCTCATTCCATATTTATATAATTATAATTTGTTTCTTAATATTTAACATTGAAAACAAAGATATGTATCCTTTTTCACATTAAATACTTAATATCATGTTATGTTTGCTATCATTTTTATTTTCTAATGAATTTATACATATAGAAAAGTTTACTTATGAACTCTATCGTGGTGATGAGATTGAAATAAAAGAGATGGAATCGTCACCATAATTTATTATGAAAAAGTAGAAAAATAATGATATGCAAAATAGAGATAGGCTCGAAAATCGATTACGTACTGAAAAGATATTGGCATCCTGTTAACATTTGTTATAACATATTAGTTGATTAAATGAGTAAGACTAAATATGTTTTAGTATATGTTTATTTTCTCAAAATAAAAATAAAAACAACAATAAAAAATTATATTTTTATCCGTAATGAAAAATCAGGTAATGAGTATTTATGAAAAAAAGTTATTTAAAAATTTAATATTTTTGTAAAATTTTTATATTTTTTATATTATTTAAAATTTTAAAATTTGTATATTTTTTTAATAAAATTTTGTTTTAAATATCACTAGACATACAGAATTTCATTTGAATCTAGGATGCAGAAAAACGTGGAGATGTGTACTCTCATATATTTTATTCTTCAATATTTTGACTATTAAATTCAAAGAACACAATTTTTTTTTCTCATGTCATCAATTAGTTAAATTATTTAATGCAATTTAATGAACCAAAACACATCCTCAACTTTCAAACTCTATCTTACATGATCCGCCAGATATGAAGAATATAAAAAAATGACCCAGACAAAAAAAATGCAAAAGAAAAGAAAAACAAAGGTGTGGAGGTAAAAATTGGTTTGGCTCAATAAAAATAAAATAAAATAAGATGAAACATATAAACTAGTCCAATGTGATATAAAAGTTATAAATAATAATTAAAAAAAATACCAATAATAAAAAGGTAAAAACATTTCTTTTCATCTTTATTAGTAACCATGTCTAAAATTCAACAATTGATGAATACATACAAAATTTATTAATATATTCTTAATTAAAAAACAATTATTATTATTATTTGATTAGTATAAAGTTTTAATATCAAATATATGTAGATAATATTTTTGTTCAAAACTTTATATAAAAAATGTATTTAAGAATATATAAGTAGAAAGTTACCTAAAATACTCTAAAAAAATTCTTATTACTCAAAGTGGTATGAAATTTGTTATTAAATTTTAAAAATCAAATTGATAATATATAATTAAGTTTTTGTTATATATTGACTGTATTGCCTTTGAATTTTAACCATAAATAATAATACTATTTTTTGTTGCTATAGATAGAATCTTCCCCATATGTCAAAATTGGTTATTACATGTTAGTGAGTTACTTTATGCACTAAATAAATTTTTATTATACCAACCATCTCTTCCTGATTTTTATTTTTAGATTTATGTATTAAATAATTTGTACGTAAAAATAACTTACAAATTTTTGTTTTTTCAATAAATCATATATTTTTTTATTAATGTGTTAAAATGATATATTAAATTAATTAATATTTATTAAGATAATTTTTTATTATTTGTTAAAAAAGTTTGTTATTATAACATAGAGAAAGAGATGTTAATAACTTCTTTTTTTATTTGATTATACTCATCTGTACTCAATTGTGATAAAAATTATTTAATAAATAAATTTTTAAATAAAAATATTATTAGCATATTTAGAATTTATTTATCACAATTATTTAATAAATAAATTTTTAAATAAAAATAATAAAAATATTATTGGCATATTTAGAATTTATTAAGTACATGAAGTAATTTATATAATTAAAAAATAATTACCTACATATACAGGAAACTAATTATATAGTAAAATAATTAACTGTATTATATATAAGGAGATTAGAGGAGAAATACGTCTTGTTATGATAGGTCATTCATGCTTTTATAATGTCTAAAGGACATTCTCGTGTTGGTTGGTATTGGAATTAATCTAGTGCTAACCTAATTCAATATGCATGACCATTTAAGATTTTTTTTATAGAAATTGGACAAATTATGAGTCTTTTTATCGTAAAAATGTTCACAAATTCAAGTTTAGATACACAAGTTCAAACTTAAATAGCCGATTTTGATAAATAATTTTGAAAGGTGAAAATAAATATTTAAATTAAATATAGTTTTAATGTCTAATTTTTAACTACCATTCTAATCATTTCTCCATATATGTATATATATACTCACTAGATAGCATAAATATTTTTGTTTCTTACACATGTATTGGATTACCTTATCTTCAATGTGAATCTTGAATAAAGATATGAAAAGTGCATTTTTCTTAATTACTAACAACTAAGCACCACTCTCTAGAAGAAAGAAATGGAATTAGAGAGTTGAGATTTAGATTGCCCTTGTTACATGGATATTGAAATAACAATTTCTACGAAAACAAAATACTAAGACAAAATAAAAAGACGGATTTATGCATAAATTAAAATAATATGATCAAATTAGTATATATAATGCTAATCAACTAACTTGTCAATTGCGAATACAAATAAAAGTAAAAATAAATTAATATAAATTAATATTGTCTAATACATAATGTTAACGTGAAATATCTACATTCAATGGATATAACTCTAAGTATTACTTATAATTATAATTATGTCTCTCTTTTTCTAATAATACGTATTCTCATCTAAGTATTACTTATAATTTCCCAAATTCATTGATATAACTCTAAGTATTACTAATAATAATGTTTTTTTTAATAATACGTATTCTGATCTAAGTATTACTTATAATATAGGTTTTTTTTTTTAATAATACGTGTTCCCATCTTTCAATTATTAAAACATCCTAGTTTATCTAATACTCTATTTCGAGATTTATAAAATTATAATTTTTTTAATTGTTAGTTGATATTTAAGATGAAAAAATATATTTTTGTTTTTTTAATAATCCATTCTTGAAATTTGTTTTTATATTTTTTTTTTGAAAAAAAAATTAATAAATACTTAGATAATTTTGAGTATGTGACATTCTTTTATATTATTATATTATTTTTATTTTTGAAATAATTTTCTATATGTATAAGTCTAATAGACTGTATAGACTTGAATAAGTTAACAAGGATAATAACTTTCATTAAAATCAAACATATTTACATAAATAATTTTTACATCAACTTCATGGGGTTTACGAAGTTCATTTTTATACTAATTATACTAAATATTTTTCTAATAACATTTACATCATATAGTAAGTGAGAAAAGATTTACCAAATGATTATTTGATATTAGAGGCAAGAAGAAGTAATAATTGTTGGTCCATCTAAAACCATTGGAATCTAAAATCATTGGAATTTCATAATTTTGAGTGAATGTTAACATAGAATGAGTGATCCCTTTAAATGTAACTAAATTTTTCACAACAATATTAATGTTCCATTTGCTAGAGAAATAAGTTGATACCTTAAGAGTAAAACAATGTGAAAATTAGAAGTGTTCATCTATTTAATTTAGTTGTGGTTTATATATAACAAAGAAATATAAGTAAAGTGATATATAATTGTTATGATAATCTTTGCTTCAAAATAACGGGAAACAACTAAGATAAATTCTTGAAGTAATTAGAAACATAATTCAATAAAGAATTTGATGAAAAGAAAATACTAATCATAATGAAAATAGTATTAGGAAAAACATTTGAAATAGCTCAAGAATAGCACATTTGAAATAACTCAAGAATAACAATTATAATTAATAGTCAGGATAAATGAGTAATATTAACAACACCCTCTAGCGAACAATATAATATCTTCTACTAATTACCAATTTAAATTTTTAAAGATTAAATCCTTCCGCCACAAACATTCCAAGAAGTACATTATGATCATGTCAATCATCCACATATTGGAATTATAATAAGGTCAATATAAAAATCCAATCAAAATCAAAATACATATGAAAACCAATGCATAAGGCAAAATTTTAACATTATTAAATTCAATACCACTTGCCATAAGAAATCAGCAAAGGTTTGTGAAATAATTTGAGGATGTGAGGCTTATGGGTACCTCACTAAAAATAAAAATAAATAATAATATACATATATTTCCTTTCCCTTACCTTTAAAATTTGATGTAGATTCTTTTATTATTTTCTAACTTTTTTTACTAGTTTTTTCTTACTGCTTGTCTAGCTAGATTGCAACTTGTGTGCTCTGTTTATAAGAGATGTCATAATCATTACTCATGTTTCAATTTGAGTATTTAGCTAGAATTATGTTGAATTCCAAAGTTTAACTTCATTTTAACTTAATTTTGAAAAAGCATAAGTAATATTCTGATGTAACAATGATAAATGATAAAGTTTGTCCACGCATTAAATACTTAAAGATATTTACTCTCTAAATCTATTTATACCTTTCCTATCCTTATATCATATATTACTTACACCTTCTTCCTTCATTTACAATTTTTTAATAAGTCATTTGATAAATTTTACAAAAGCATAACCATCACACTATTTTGAATTTAATAAATTCGAGTCATCTAATAACTTCTTTAGTTCTCTTAACCTAAGTTTTAAAAGAAAATTTCAATCCTTTTAACTATTTTCAAAACTCATATATATTATTTATCATTCATCTCCTAATATACATTATATCTAAGTATTAATTACTTTATAACCATCATACTTCTTATATTTTATTAACTTTTGATTTTTCCTTAGAAGTAATTGACTTAATGGTTGAACCGGGTTATTCTACATAAATAATTCAAAATAAAAATAACCTTATCTCACTAGTATACAAATCTTTATTGTTTATCTAATTGACAAATTTTAAAAGGAGTAAGATATAGCCATCAACATAGATTGCTTCTAAATGATTACATTAGATAATCTATGACATATGATCATATCAGAAGTCTTCATCAAATAAAAAGTGATAGACAATTATATTTGTATGGACCATAACATACCTTACAAATGATAATAAAAATGTCTTGTTAAATTATCTATAAAACATATAAACTCAATATACAATAACATATTAACTCAATATACAATCAACTAGACAATATAATCTTATATTAGAAAATAAATAAAAAATGACAACAGAGCTAATTTGAAATGATTTTACCTTTATGGAATATATTATCCAGGCATTATATTGAACTTATATAAAAAATGCTTAACAATTCATTTATCTAAAAATATTATATTGTACTCTATCATTATATTTAAAATTACTATAAAATTATTACAGGAATATATTCTTTATTGATGACAATAATCATTCTTTATTCACAATAATAAAACACAAATTTTAGTAAAAGACCAAAATAAATATAAAAATTTACTTAAAAAAAACAATACAATGAGATGCAGGACTTTCTCAGTCTTAGACTCTACGAGTGAAAGCAATAGGTTATTATTCTGAACTATGCATGTACATATACATCTAAACTTATTCCAAATTTTACATACAAGTTAAAAGTATTACAATGTATTACACATTTAAAAACAAATCATATCACACACAAAGTACTACAGGTTAAAAACATTACAGCCCAAGTTATATTACAACTTTAGTCTCCTTTTAATTCCTTAATTGTGATTTTGGTTCTCCTTTTTTCTCAATTTTATTCTTCACATTTTAGAAAATTTGCATTTTTTATTCAATTCTTAATATTTCATACAGGTTGTTTCTTTTATTTAGGTCCAACAGAATCCTAGATCTAACATATATTCATTTAAAAATTATTAAAAATAATTGATTAATTTAAATAAAATAAATAAATAAACGTATGCCAATTTAAGTAAGGTAAGAATCGCAGAAAAAAAGTGCACCATAATTTATAGAAAAACTAAAATTGCAACTTAGCCTTCTGAGTAAAAGAATTACAAAATATAACAACACATAATTGAAACATATTTTCGTTCTGTATTAAAAACATAATATAAAAAAATATCTTTATCTCAAGTACATGCTTACAAAAACGGCAAAACTACAAAAGTGGTGTAATTATTTTCTAAAATTACGTAAATGGGTATTTTTTTTTTTTACTGAATTAGGTAAATAGTGCGGTTGTATGACAATTTTAAATACTAAAATTGTATCACGCTCAGATTACTTCTTAATAGCATATTAAAAACACTTAAAAAATATAAAAGTCGTCCATACTTATTACGGTTTTAATTTAAAAATTTAGCCTAAAATTATGGTGCATTTGAACGACTTCTGTTATTAAAATATAACAAAAATTGTATGATTGTTGTACGATTTCCATTTTATTAAAATTTATCCGTTTAATGGTTTAGTCTTGAATTATATATTATATGTTTAATAAAAATGAAGGAATTAATTAGTAATTTGTTTGTTAGCCAACAAAAGAAGAAGATGCATGAAATGGTATGTAAGACCCATATATAAGTTTGCGTTTAAATTTTAAAATTAAAAATGTCAATTTCTGAAACATTTTCATAATTTAATTTTTAATTTTTTTGTTACCTTACTTATATTAGATTATAGGTCATTTTAGTAATAAAATTTATTTAATTTAATTTTAAGAAATTCTATGCAGACTAATTTATATAGTGATAGTTGATTTGTAATTGTTAGCTTTTTTAGTATTTTATTATATTTTAAATTTTAAGTGATTATTTTCAAAAATATTTGATATTTAATATTTTAAATTTTCAAGCTATGTTATAATATTATATTAATGAAGTTTAAATATTATATTATTTAGAAATTAATTATTTAATTTATTAGTAAGCTATGAGATGTCTAGAAATATAAGATAAATATAAAATAAACAAAATAAATAATTGACATAAATGTGATTGTTTTAGTTACACAGATGTAAATAAAAAAACTATTTATGTGACGATGTGTCACATGGGGTCTTCTTTTTTGTTTTTAAGGTCGTTGTGGCTCAGGTTCGGTTAGAGGAGGTGGTGGTAGTGGACTATCGTGAGATGGATTATCAAATCCTTCAGCATGGTTGGTCGATAATAATGCACGGATGATAATCTACGAAATGTTGATGGTGGTGTCATGGTCGAAGTCCCAAACATATTTGACGTCGTAGAAAACATATTTTCTTGCAATGCAAAAGCGGTGAAAGTGGTGGGGACCTGGAACAGAAGTTGCGACGACATATTTTGGTGATAACCCATATATTCGAATATGCCACTTGGTTGACCAAAACCATGTTATTGAGCATTGGAAGAAGACCCAAAGTGGAAGTTGTGGCGGTGTGGATCAGCACCGGAGGAAGAGCCCAAGTGAAAGTTGTGGCTTTGCAGTGTGTCATACTGATGCAAAACAATGTTTTAGTTTAAAGTTAATGCGAAAACAATAATATATGATAAATGAAAAATAAACTTACATCATCGTCAGAAGAAGGTTGGCGTGGGGTAATGTATCTGATTGTATGTCCGATATACCATTGCATGTAAGGGGTATTATCACACAAGTGGCCATTTCCGTTGAATGGAAATTCTTGAATTACACGGTTATAGCGCTCATTCCACATTTGTATCCATGTTACATGATATTGTGGCTAATATCTACCAGTTCTACCCCTCATGTCCTCCTTGTGCAACTGATCGAGATTTAAGGTGTTGTTTGGAATATTTTGACGAAACCCAAACTGTCTCATCACTCGATCAGCTTGATGTAGTTCCATTGTAGCAAAACATATAAAAGGAACTACTACCTGACTCACAGGAGAAATTTGAATGGTTATCAGATGACTTAGTTCATTGCGACGATACGGAGTCCACAAGAACTGTTACAATAGATGACATTAGCATTAATAAGTAGTATATTATGCCAAAATGTATAATAAAAGTATGGGTAGTTGAAAGGAAAAACTTGTTTTGCTTCAAGTTGATCCAATGTTTTGAGTAACTGAGGAACTGTGGTGGTGGATGTGTTAATCTTGTGTTGCACCAAGGCAGACCACTTTCAATGAACAAAAAAATATGTTATTCATAAAGAAATCTAAATTAACAAAGTTTGTAAATTATTCAAAAACATAATTTAAATTACCTTTTCACTAATGGAAAATCAAGGCCATTAGCAACATCAACATCACTAAGTGGCTGAAGTGGAGGAGAAAGGCATGTGATGTGGTCCCATGCCAAACATTGTAGAAGTAGCATCCATCCATCGATATTTTCTTGATTAAAACCGACTCCATGGTCAAGAACACTATAGAGGCATGCAAAAACACCTGACTCCCAACTGTAGTTTGAGACGTTGTGTAGGTCACTCAAAAGTAAAAGATACATCAGTGAACTCTGCTCCCGGATGTGAACTGGAACATATTTCCATTGGCTTTCGTAATTGTTAAAGGAGAAACAAAGTAGACCATCATAGGGTTCTTTCAATTATTTCATGCATATGTCACACCCCAACCAAATGTCTGCCTCATAACTCACAGAGGCTCAGCCATACTATCAGCATTACAATCTCCAGATGTTTGTTAGGAAGCACATGGGTTGCAATCAGTGTTTTGCATCCGGCACATTGCATCAAACTTCAATAAGAAGTTTAACAATACGGAGCTTAAAAGACAATTAATTAATATGGGTATGTATATTCCTTAACTTCCTTAATTTTTATATATATATATATATATATATATATATATATATATATATATATATATTTTTTTTTTATTTTTTTTTTTTTTTTTT
>Ga0099824_1004614_pt1 | contig 19769 bp, 7 predicted proteins | sample SiratrowhiteBW_FD_76837 | JGI IMG/M metagenome (GOLD analysis project Ga0099824, IMG submission 76837) | Root nodule microbial communities of legume samples collected from California, USA - Siratro white BW | ecosystem: Host-associated > Plants > Roots > Nodule | place: USA: California... | reverse complement strand
ATATATATATATATATATATATATATATATATATATATAGAGGAGTGAGAGAGAAATTTTGCTTAATTTTTTTAAATGAGTTGAAGTTAAATGTTTAAATTGGTACATGATTATTGAAAGTATATTTTTTAGTTGAAAATGAATTTATAAGATATATAAAACATTAGGGTTTAAGAGAAATTTTGATGAGATACTTTGAGTTAATTTTTGTTCTCTTGTTGAATTGATTGAACAATTATACATTGTTACTGTTGAGGATGAGAGTTACAAATTGATAATAATATTAGGTTAATGTTGTATTATATTATAACATTTGAAAATGGTGTGATAGGTTTATCTTGAAATTTTATTGTTTTCTGTAGGGTTGTATAATTAATTTTGATATGGTTAATTTTATTTGTATCAATATAAGCTTGGAAGCAATGGTTTAGGTAGTTGATGATGGCCAATTTGAGTAAATAAGTGTAACGACTTTGTTTTAGTAGTTGCCTAGAGAATAATTGAAAATGATTATTTAACTTGGTTGAGGAAATTAGGAATGATTAAGGTTGGTAATAAACTTTGGATTTCATTCTACTCTTTAATTTGCTCATAAATGAACTATTGATTTTGTGTTGTCAAAATTGGTTGGATTGGTGATGAATGTGAAAATAATACAAGTTAAAACATTTCAAACTTGTTGGAACTATAATTTGGTTAAAAGAAAGATTTAACATTTAAAAATTTTGGAGAAGTCACTAATTATGCATGAATTCACTCAACAGATGAAAATTTTACTTATCGATTGAAATTTCGTTTAGCGAATTTTATCCATAAGCAAATATTGCTCTGAGCTTTAATATATCCTCAACAAATTGTTATTCACTCAACAAAATGATATAAATTTTGTTAGTAAATTCATTCATAAGAATAAGTGAAAAAAATATAAAAAAACAACCTTTGTTAGTTTCACTTAGTGGTTTTGTAAACAATGAGTATATCAATGCTTTCCAAATTTACGTCAATAATCTTCAAGAAAGTTGTAGTCTTGGATCTTAGCTTTATAATGGCTTTGGAATGAATTAATGAGATCTATAACTCAAGTTATAACTATTTTAATGAACAAAAATTAAATTATTAATTTTAGTTGAAATTGTTGCCCTTTTAAACTTTTAGCAAAGTAAATCATTCTTTTTGAACTTGAGGTTTTATAAGAGTTATAGTTTATTCTCTTATCTTTATTATGAGTTATATTTTAGTATGGTTAGATGAGTGGAATTCAATATGATTTGTTATATTTAATATGCTTATGAGTTATTTTTCAATTGCGAGACGATATAATGAAATAATAGGAGGACATGACTTATGATGTGATAATTATGTTGAATATTATTGGTTTAATTTATTTAAATAATGATATCGTGGAATTATATTATAGTGATTTAAATATAATGTTTACAAACTATAATATATATACATGTATAAAAATTGGAGGTCACAAATATGAGATTATTTGAGTCATGGTTGAATTTGTGTATTGAATAAAAAAAAATATATGTTATAACAAAGATCTCTTTACTTCACAAAAACTTGTATTACATAGACTAATATATAGGTGATGAGAAACTTAGGGTTTAAAATTTAGGGTAATGAGAAGTTGAGAGAATTCTTGATGAAATACGCTTCTGCCACCTTAGTCATATAGAATAAATAGGACAAAGAGCCAGAGAGTTGATCAAGAGCTTTTTAGAAGATTGGGCCTATCCAAGCCTGTTTGGTCCTCCCACCAACTGTTCGGTCTGAATGCAATCTTGAAGAGATCACTCTGGGAATCATGGAGTATCAAGATGAAGTCCTTTACTAGTATAAATGTTTAGAATAACTTAAAATAATTTAGGCCTTGTATTTGAGCCAAGAAGAATAAGGTTTGGGCCTTGTATTTAGGCCATGGGTAGAATAGGACTAGAATAAGATAATATTGTCCATCTAGGGTTGCATTTGGGCTTCTTAAAGCCCAATGCAAACCCTAAGGCAAGGAACATATTAAACATGTGCTGAACCTAAAGAATAGGCATAGAAAGTGTGAAGGTCATATGTCATGCTCTCATTGGCTTTCTAGATCTAGGGTTTTGTTTTTGAATTTGAATTTTCTAATTGGTTCCACTTTGGGCTGATCCTAACACTATAAATATATAAGTGTGCTAGTCTATTGTATTTTTATAGTGAAATGAGTAGATAAATGTTGTTCAAATTAAACTTCACTTGTTCTTGTGATCACCTCTAGGTTAGCTCATTTCTTGAGTTTAGTTTAGGTACATTGTGAGAGTTGACCTCACCTCTCTCACATTGTGAGATATATTCATTACTTCCACTGCTCCTCTATACTTCATTAAATATGAAATTTCAAATCAAGCAAGGAGTCAAAACTGATGTATATCAATTCTTGTACATAGTAACATTTGTAGATATTCAACTTGAATTGTAATAAATTTATATTAATCTTAAAAAAAAATTATTCATGGTTGATTTAAGTTTTGAATTGAATTATATGTCAATTATTTTATAGAAAACATGTCATATGTTTAATTTTATATTATTCTATTGGTTCATTATTTATTGATGTATTTATAATACAAATAATATGATTTTATTAATATAATAAAATTAAATAGAATAACTTTTATTACATTTTCATCTTAAATTTAAGATAGCTCGTCATATTATTTGTTGTATATGTAACTTGATATAATTATAGTAGATATACAAACAATTATAGGCGGAGATTCAAAACCTATATATGGGAATTATGTTTATTCTTGATGGATATATATATGTATGAAATTTATTATTTGTATAGACATTTTTGTAGCAATGTTTCTCATGTGGAGCTCTTTCACACATTTTCATTTTGCATATTGGAGAGGGAACAAATCTTACGAAAATGTCATTACATTAAAATTAATTAATATAAACATTAATTTTTTTATTTATTAAAATAAAATGAAGTGACAGAGAAATAAGGACAAAACCTAACCTCATCGGAATAGTGCATGAATGGGGCTGTTACATAGTAAGGCGGTGTAATGAACTACTATATATAAGTGCTCCCTCCTTATTCACTGGAAACACATTCTTTACTTTCATTTCGTTCTTCTCCACATCGTGTGTGTTGCGCTTTCTCTCTCCTCTGTTGTAAGTTTTGTTTCTTGTTTTTCCTAATTAACTATTATTAAAAGTTATCTTCTAAAGATAGTGTTTCTTTCGAATTCATTGGTCTCCATTTTCTGGTCTCTATTTTCTGTTATTGTTTTCTCCAGAGAGTCACGGCGATGTGTGACTCTGCCATCGTATTTGATCAACAACAAAAACTGATAGTTTCCTATTGAAATGGATTAGTTTAGTTTATCTATTATCTTGAATTTCTAACATGCTTGAGAAGGGGATTTGAATGAATTTAGGTGATAAACTATTATTTATCGTTTTATCATAATGCAAACTTACATCCATTCATGTTTATAATTTTGTTGTCTTTCATTTGACAGTGGCAAAGAAGAGAGAAGATGATGACCCAATTGGCAGCAACCCACCCTTCTCTTCTCCTCGTTCCTCCCTCTTGTACTTCTCTCTGTTTCACAAGGTATTCATTTATCCCACAACTTACAATTAACTATTTTTGTTTTTCCTCTTATCGATACATTTGCTGTTGTTGTTTATTTATTGTTGTTGAATATTTACTGTCTCATATGATAACCCTTTTGATTTATATTAATTTACGCCCACAATGAATTCGAAAGGTGGAGCCTTTTCTTGCCTTGTTTTCAGTATCTTATATAACTTGTTTTGTGGGGGAACGCAAGTTTGTAAGTCTGTGGTTTAGGATGACCTAAACGGGAATACTATGACGAATTATATATTATCTTTCTTAAGTGAATGATGAGCCAGTGGAGTTTTTCATGTAGTAGACAAACAATTAAATTGAATTTGGCGATTGATCATTCCTCTTCTTTTTTATGATGTAGAACCTTGTTGATGTCATAAATACTGAGGGTTGTGATTTCTAGCATTAAATTTTGAGATCATGGTTTTCCTTGAGTTGTGGTGGTTTTTCACTGTCCGTGATTTTGGAGGTACCCTTAGCCATTTGGGTAGAGCATAAGCCTTGAGGCATTATGTAGGGTCATTGTTTGCACTTTTTTAATTTTAAAAATTGATGGTTCAAGTATCTGCCTGTTGGAACTTAAATGGAAGGGTATTTGATTTGGTACGTGTTGTGCTAATTTGGGATAAATTTTGAACTTCAGAGTGCGCTCATTAGGTTAATCCCAGTTAGCTTATGCACGAAAGGACCTTGTTACAGTGAGAAATTTGAAAATCAGGAACATCTTTAAGCTTTTTTATAGTAATTGTGGCATATTAGAGAGGCTTTTGTCAATGTAATACTTGTATATGTCAGGCATCAAAATTTCTGAGTTGGTGTTCTTATGTCGTTGTCTCTCTTGCTTCTCTTTTTGCATTTGGTACTTATTTTCTTTAAATTTGGTTTTAAACTAGGAATAAAGATTTGATTCCAAAAAGATGCTCTATAATCAACAGGAAAAAGAATTATGCCATCACAGCTTGTGCAGGCAATCTTGGTACGTTAGCATCTTGCTCCCCAGCATCTTTTAAGGATTTTCTATCTGATTTTAATATTTAAATTCTCCATTAATTTGATTTTAACAAAACAAGATCTCTATCAAAAATATTTATTATTGGAAACTTGTATGTTAATTTGACTAATCTCCTCGTTACATTTTGTTCATTTCAATGTTCAGACACTGTCCAACTCACTGCAGTTTCATCGCCACTATTTGCTGCTAAAGAAGCTCGCCTCTCACTCAGACTTCCTCGGTCTCAAAGACGCAATTCTACTATCCGTGGACAAGCATTTATATATCATTCGTCTGGTTTCCGAATCCCAGCAAATGCTGAGAAGCCAGAATGGTGGTGGAGGGCTTTATCCTGTGTTCCCTATCTGATAGCGTTGCAGACATCTGCAGCTGGGATTTATCTAGAACCTATCCTTGAAAAATTTCCATTGTTTCAGAGTTTGATTTTTTATATCCCAGGAGCTGTCAACCGATTACCAAACTGGTTCCCTATGTTATATTGCTATGTGGCTATTGTATGGGTGGTAAAAAACAAGGATTTACCCCTTATCTTCAGATTCCATGTAATGATGGGAATGTTGCTGGAACTTGCTCTGCAGATAGTGTGGATTTCAAGCAATTTCTTGCCACTTATACACTTCAAGGGAACATTGGGAATGTATTACTGGGCTGGTGTGGCATTGGCATATATTTTTGTAATGATAAGGTGCATAAAGTGCGCGCTTCTGGGTACATTTGTGAGTTTCCCTGTACTTAGTGAATCAGCATTCCTTCATTCTTTATTCAGTTTAGGAGGTTTTCAACGGCCTTTTTAGGATATATACAAGAGCATATGTACTTACTAGTGGTTTTGCAGTTGAATGGAGGATTCTCTATAGTTTGTTTTTGACTTTTTTTTAACCTTATACAAAAAAAGATATCAAGATTTTTTCGAAGATTCCAGTAGCCTCTGTTACTTTTGTTATCTTTATCTTATGTTTGGGGTTATTGATTGTTTCTAGGTTCTTCTAGGGTTCTAGGCCCCTTTCTCTCATTTTCTTATTCAAACAAACTAAGCGTTCAAATTACAAAAAATATTTCTTATTCAATGTTTGGTATGTGTCCTTTATGTAATATGAAGCTATCAACACTGCAAATTATATCGAAATGCGTATCAATAGGACCGTGTGGGAGATTAATAGAGAAAAGTTGTATATAACAAATTCAAAACATTATTAGAATAAAAAAAAATTAAATGGTTTTTCAACTTTTGTCAACTTTTGTGGAAAATATCTCCATCATTTTGGTAAGTCTGTATTTAAGTCCCTCACTTTGTTCTATATTCAACATTTTTAAGGGAAGGTTAAAATAATTTAAATACATTCTTCCCATAATGGTTTTTAAAAGTAAAATTATAATGGAGTTTTCAAATTCTAAATTAGATAATATCTCAAATATGAAAGTTAATTTTAATAATAGTATTTTAATAAATTTGAGGTTCAAATATTAATGTTATTCATATAAATTTATAGAAACAGAGAAGTGTTTTAAAAATGAATTTTAATTTTCTTTAAACTATATTTAGAGAAATTTTTTCGGTATATTTAATAATTTTAATTTTAATTTTCAAAGCGAATAAATACTATATATATAATCATATTATCACAACTCATTTAAATCATTAGTTTACTCGTCAACATTTATTTCTTCCTCTCTTAAATTTCTTAATTAACACATGTTCTTTTAATAGATTTCTCTCTTCTTCTCTTTTTTTTTTTTTTCTTTGTTTTCATAGACATTTCTAAAGGAAATTTGGGAAAGGGACACAGGAGAAAAAAAAACTGATAATGATATATTAAATAGCATTACAAGATGGAATGATTAACAAATTCAAAATATAACTAAAATGAAAAAAAAAAAAAGATTAAACGGCTATCAACTTTGTTGAAAATATCTTGCTAATTTAGTTTGTAAGTTTTTCACTTTATTTGTCTTATTTTTTTATAATAATTTAAGTATATTTTTTTTCTTATCTTTTCAATACACTTTTTAAGAGTAAAACTATGATGAAATTTTTAGTTTGAAAATAGATGATAACTAAGATTATATCGACAGATTTGATGTTAACTAATTATAATATTAACGTCATTTATACGGAAAGTAAATTCAAATATAAATTTTTGTTTCATTTAAACTTCGATGGGTGAATTTATTCTAGAGCACTTACTAATCTTAAAGCCAATACCAATTTAATTCTCTAATATGCCTTTTAAAAAAAACTATAATGGAGTTTTAAGTTTCAAATGAACAATATTTTAAATATCTAATGATATTATCATAACTTATTTAAATTATCAGTTCATTCGTTAATTTTTTCTTTTTTTTTTTTCAAATTTCTCAACCGACACTCATCCTCTTGTCCATTTCTTTCTTCCTCTTCCTTGTTCTTTATCTTCACATGCATTTCTTAGAGGGAATTTGGAAAAGGGATATAGGAGAAAATAAAATAAGAGAATGGTAATTATATATTTACTAGTACAAGATGAAATGCTTACAATAAAATTAGGATTGTGTGGTGGATTAATAGAGAAAAGTTGCATATAACAAATTCGAAACATAACTAAAATGAAAAAAAAAATGACATTTCAATTTGGTTTAACATATCTAAGCAGTTTGGTAATTATGTTTATAAGTCTTTCATTTTGTTTCTCTTATCTTCAATAGTTTTATATCACTTAAAATAGGTTGAAGATAATTAAAATACACATTCCTCACTTAATTTTACAAAATGTCTTTTAAAGATAAACTTATGATGGAGTTCTTGGCTTCAAAGTGAACAATGTTTTTGATACAATAATTGACTTTAGTGATGTTATCTTAACAATTTGAAGTTGGAACATTGTCATTGTTTATAGAAATAAAAAATGACTTTAAAGATGAATTTTTGTTTCTCTTAGATCTTGACTGGAAGACTTATTTTGATAAGTTCAATAGCTTCACTTTGTTTTGCAATAGAGGCCTAGGTCACTTTAACCCTCTAACGTGCCCTTTTAGAAACAAATTTTTAATAAAGCTCCAAGTTTCAAAGTGGATAATATCTTAAATACCTAATGATATTACTATAATTGATTTGAATTATTATCGGTCCACTTATCAATATTTTTTACTTCTCTTTTCTTTCAAAATTCTCAACTAGTACCTATATACTTTTTAGATTTTTTTTATCTTCTCTCTTTTTCCTTGTCTTCATTTACATTTCTTAGATGAAATTTGAGAAAAGGACATGGGAAAATAGAATAAAAGAATGATAATGATATGTTGAATACTAATACATGGGAAAAGAGAATAAAAGAATGATAATGATATGTTGAATACTAATACATGATTAAATGCTTATTAATGTAACTGGGTGATAAATTAATAAAGAAAAGTTGTATATAAAAAAATTAAAAGATAATTAAAATGAAAAAAATAAATAAATGGCTTTTTCAATTTTGTTGAAAATATTCCAGCAGTTTGTCAATTCCATTTATAAGTCTTTGACTTTCGTTGTCTTATCTTTAATAATCTTATATGCTTAGGATAGGTTAAAGGTAATTTAAATATACTTTCCTTTCTTAACTCTCTAAAAGTCTTTTAAGGATAAACTCATGATAGATCTCTTATCATCAAAGTGAACAATACTTTGGATACAATGACTAAACTTAAACGTTGTTATAAATTTGAAGTTAGAACATTGACGTCATTTGTAAGAATAAAAAAGTGACTAAAGATGGATATTATCTCACCTGAGGACTTATTAACATGACTATGTGGTAGATTAATAGAGAAAAGTTGCATATAAAAAAAATTAAAACATAAATAAAATGAAAAAAAAAAGATTTAAATGGCTTTTCAATTTTGCTCAAAATTTCTCAATAGTTTGGCAATTCCATTTATAATTCTTTGACTTTGTTACTCCTATCTTCAATCGTCTTATATCGCTTATAATATATCAAAGCTAATTTAAATATATTTTTCTTCTTTAACTCTCCAAGATTCCTTTTAAGAATAAACTCATGATGGAGCTCATGATGGAGCTCTGCTTCAAAAAGTGAACAATACTTTGGATACAATGATTGATCCTAACGATGTTTATCTTAATGAATTTGAGTTTAAAACATTGTCATTTGTAGGGATAGAAAAGTAACTTCAAAGCTTAGACTTTTATTGGATGACTTATTCTAATATGTTCCATAATCTCACATTACTTAGTCATCAAGGCTTAGGTCACTTTAACATTTTTAAGGTGCTTTCTAAAAATAAAATTATAATGGAGCTCCAAGTTCCAAAGGAAAGAATACCTCAAATAGTTAATGATACTATCAGAACTGATTTGAATCATCATCAGTTCACTCGTGAACATTTTTTTTTTCTCTTTTTCTTTCAAAATTTCTAAACCAATACCTATCCTTTTATTAAATTTATTTTTTTTCTCTCTCTTTTTCTTCATAGGCATTCTTAGAAGGATTTTTGGGAAAGGACATGAGGGAAAAGAAAATAAGAGAATGATAATGATATATCAAATACACAAGATGAAATGCTTATTAACATGATTGTGTGGTAGATTAGTAGAGAAAAATTACATATAAAATATTTAAAACATAAATGAAATGAAAAAAAAATGGCTTTTCAACTTTGTTGAAGATATCTCAGCAGTTTAGCAATTCTATTTTTAAGTTTCTTATTTTGTTTATTCTATCTTCAATAGTCTTACAACACTCAGGATAGGTCAAAAGTAATTTAAATACATCTTCCTCCTTTGACTCTTTCTTTTAAAGATAAAATCATGATGGAACTCTCATTTTCAAAATGGATAATATATCAGATGTAATAATTGACCTTAATGATATTATCTCAATAGAGATTGAAACGTTGACATTGTTTGTAGGAATAGAAAAATAACTTCAAAAAATAAATCTTTGTTTTCCTAATACCTCATTTAGAAGACTTATTCTTCACATCGTTTAAGAATCTAGGCTAAAATCACTTTAACCTTCTAATACGTTTTTTAAAAATAAAACTATAACAAAATTTTAAATTTCATGATAAAGAATATATCGAATATCCAATAATATTATTATAACTCATTTTAATTATCAATTTACTCGTTAACATTATCCTATTATTTTAAAATTTTTCAAGAAGTGTTTATTCTTTTATTAGATTTCTTTCATCCCCTCTCTTATTCATTGTTTTTATAAGGCATTCGAGGGAGTTTGAGGAAGGGATATAAAAAAAAAGAAAAGAAAATAATAATAATAATATTGTATTATTTGGACAATGAAATTTAAAAAAAGAAGTTATTCCGGTAAACACAAATTATATTCTTTATTGTCTCTAAAGAGACAAACAATGAAGGAGCAATTCAAATGATAGGAGATATTAGAGGACACACAACTCTTCCTACACCTATAAAATCGAAGATAATTTGTCTTAACTTTTTATTTTAAATGTCTAATATTTAAATTATTTCATGTAAAAATGTAAATTATATTAAGAAAAACAGTATAACAAAAAAAATGTAAATTTAAAGTTAATTCACTTTAATTCTTAATTTTTGTATGATTTTCTTTTGACTCCTCTGTTCTCCAGAATTTAAATTAGCTCTTCACTTGGACTTTCAACGGTGGCGGTGGAAGAGATAATAATAAAATGGGTTAAGAGATATATTACACTAAAAACAAAAACAGACACCATAGCCACCATGCTAAGTCCCATGCAAATATAATCGACAAGAGCCAATTGCAAATTAGAAAAATTCATATTTAATTATTAAACGAAAAAAATAGAATTACTTTTAGGAGAATTGACATTTTATACACACAAAAAAAAACGAAAATTTCCATTCAAATAAAAAAATCTCTGAAATTGGAGATTCAATTTGCTTGTGTGGTGTGGGCACAAGTAATGTGTCGAGCATTCACGCGTTCTGATTGGCTGAGCCATTTGTTTTCATTTTTCTGGAGACCCGTTCCGTTCTCCATTATTATCAATTTTTATCACTGTCACTTCTTTCAGCTCAAAAAAAAGAAAAAAAAATAAAAAATCTTGGTCCTCCTCATCCATAACACTACACCAATCACACGCAACGTGTCTCTAAACCAAACACCGTGCGCATCGCGCACCCCCTCCCATTTCCATTTATCATTCTCACCATTTCCTTCAACTACTTCACTCCGCAACCGCCACCACAACCTTCACTGTTCATCGTTTTGATAATTTTTGAATTCTTGAGAACAATCACTTCTTGTGTATTTGATTCCTCTTATTTTAGGTTTAGACTTTTCGCTCGTTGATTCGCTTTGTCTCGATTGCATTTACGAGTTCAAGTGAAACCAAAAGTTTGTGAGTTTTGTTGAAGTAGAATCTGGTCTTTAAGAATCTGTTCCTTTTGTTTTGAGATAAGATAGTTAGATTCAGATTCAGTCATTGATGCTTTGATTCTGTTGAGTGGATTTACATTAGAGTTGTGATTGGGAGTGAAATGGAAAGTTAGAGAGTTTTGTTGAGGAAGAAGATGTCTGTGGAGAGGTCGTTTGAGGCATGGGAAGAGGTGCAGCGTCACGGGCAGGACTTGGCTGACCGGCTTGCCCAGGGTTTCAGCGGATTGATTCATACGCATATGAATCCTCCGCCGTTCGTGTGGCCTCACTCTTCGCAATCGAAGCTCTTCGATCTGGAGTTTCCGTCGCAGAGCTTCGGGAAGAGGGATTTCGCTTTGGCGACTCAGGAGTACGGGATCAATGGCGTGTCGGCTATTTTCGACATCGGGAGCAGGATCGGGCAGGCTGGGGCGGACTTTGGGGCCAGCTTGAATGGCTTGGTTCAGCAGTTTTTCCGGTCGTTGCCGGTGCCGGTGCCGTTCAAGCACGAGGAGAGTTCGGTGAGAGTGGAGGGTGGGAATAAGGGATGGCAGAGAGGAGGAGTTGGGGTTGCTGTGCCGGAGGATTTGGGGTTGGGGTCGCTTAGTCAGAGGTTGAAGAATCATGGGTTTGCTGAGAGTTTCAGTGGTGGTGGCGGTGGAAGCGCCGAGGAAGAGGGTGGTGGTGGGTTTAACATTGGCTCTATTGGTGCTCTGGGCAGGCGTCAGGTAAAAGCCCTTGGTTTTGGAGTAAATGTTTGTTTTTTTGTTTATTTGCAGATTGATTTTTTGGATGTGGAAGTGGTAAACTGTTGCTGTTTGATTGCTTGTTTATTGATGGAGTGATAAATAGTTGTTAGTGTAATGGATGGGGAGCTTTTATGACTATAGTAGAGCTTATGAAGTAGTTGTTTGCTATGGTTTACTGTGCAATTTTGGTGTTAATGCGCAGAAGAAACAGATTTTATTTCTAAAATCTTATTTTGTTTGAGATCAAGTGGTTATTCTGATTAGATTGTACCTTTGATGGCGAAATTTTAGTGTTAAATGTCATTGTGAGGAGGGTCTGTCCTTGGTCTTTGTTGTGTTTTTGTTTATGTGTATGCAAGAGGTGGCCTGGGGAACCTATTGAGCCCCTATCAGAGTCGCAGTGAATTGTTAATCATCATGAATTTGAATTGGAGTTGTTTTCTGTTCATTGCTTCTACGGTTTTCCTTTTGGGATTCATGATCGAGATGTGCACTGGCATCTTGGATCTTAGTATAGCTGCACCAGTCATGTTTTAGATAACGGAAAAACAAAGTTGAGCAAATGGTTTCTTTATCATCTGTAAAATCTGTACTTGGAATTTTATTTTCTCTTCAATGCCCTCAACTTTTCCTGTGATACATGCGGCATAGAACTTGTAATTTTAATAATGAGTACTTGAACTTACTAGGTCAGAGTAAATTATTTGTTTATGGCATTGACCGCGTTAGCAATTGAGCGTAACAATTGTGTTATTGATCTTTGTTGATAAGTTATAATCTCTGGGGCAGAGACTTATATTGAATTCCTTCATGGTACAATTTAATATATTGTGAACTAGTTTTCAAGTTTTGATTGATTGTTTGGAAACATTTCTTATTTTTAACATTTATTTTGAAATTTATGTGAAAAATGTGCAAGCTCTGGAATCTGTATTTTATGTTGCTAAATTCTGTTTCATTTACTGGTTATATTTTGTCTTGTACAGGGAATCGTAAATTTTACATCAACTTATGATAGTAGAACTCAAGAAGTGGAAGGTTCTTTAGTTGCAAGGGGAGATTTATGGAGATTAGAGGCATCACATGGTGGTTCTGCTTCTGGAAATGAGAATTCATCTCTTTTCTTAGTTCAGCTTGGACCACTCCTCTTTATCCGTGATTCAACTCTCCTCTTGCCTGTTCATTTGTCAAAGCAGCACTTGCTGTGGTATGGCTATGATAGAAAGGTAAAGATAACATTCTTCTGGCTAATTGGACTTAGCTACAAAATTGTTAATATATAGGGAAGGGTAATAAAGCATGTCCGTAGCCATTGTGTTTTATCGTTGAAAGCAACTGTGTGGGCATTGTCTTGGACTCTAGTTAGAAAAAAGTATTTCATAGCCTGTCGTGATAAAAAATCTTCTTACTATATCTTTTGTCCTAATAAGCATGATACATAATACGATATGGTTATGATGGATTGGATACATACAAATTGGTTTTAGAAAATCAAGATATGGCACTGTCAAGATACAGTATATGTTACTATGGGCAACAGGCATTTATAGAAATGCATGATATTTGTAAAGAGATTAGATATTCACATTAATAATTGATCATTAATATATAAACATATCAAGAGTTATTAGATGATGATCACAATTTATAATAAACATATATGTGACCGTAACAAGTAAGCACAGTTACATACGTCTCCTCCACCCATATATTATATATATTTTTCTAAGATGAAAATGTCACAAAAGTATACTATTTTCCTTTCCCAGTTAGAATCACCAGAATATGACAAAAACATCAGTAGCCTTATCCAAAAGAAGTTTGGCCCTATATAATTGCCTACTATTCACTACTGCATTTGGTTTTGGGTGTGTTGTTTTGAAGCGTGGTTTTTGTGCGTGTGTGGGGGGGCCGGGGGAGGTCTGGCTTGTTACACGGTAGAAGATTGAAAGGTTAAGGCAGAAAAATATTTAATAATAAAAATTGAGTAAGTGTCTATTGGGTACGAAGTTGTACCTTGAATTGCACGGCCATATCAAGTAATCTTTTACAAAAATAATCAATATTTTTGGATGCATATTGGGATGGATTGAATGTGTTATTGGTATCAGATGTGTTGGACAGTGATACTTTTTACCTTTTCTGAGTATGTGTGCTTCATTGGACCATATGGATTTGAGCGTTGAGCACTATTTGCTCATTGAGTTCCAAGCTATTGTAAAATATGCTGAAAATGATGCCCATGCTACTGTGGTTATTCATCTTGAACAGTATAATAATTCATGTACTCTTTTATGACAGTAGCAATTGATAATATAGTTTGTATGCATCGTTTTTCTTGTTCATATTACTCTCTCGTACTTGGTATATTTAGTTATTTTTTAGAGCTTTTTAGTCTACATCATCTCTGTTATATTGCTTGTGGATGTTCCATGTAGTGCTCCTCACCCAAATTTAGCTTTTTGTTAGCTTACATGGTCATTATTTTTGTTGTCAGAATGGAATGCATTCTTTATGTCCAGCAGTGTGGTCAAAGCACAGAAGGTGGCTGTTAATGTCCATGCTTTGCCTGAATCCTGTAGCTTGTGTAAGTTGATAGATTATGCTGTTGCGATGCCTTTAAAATTGTTTGTTCTATTTTATATTTATTTATACAGTGCCATGATGAATTTTATGATATTAGTCTACAACCAATTAAGTGCTTAGGTTGCTTTTCTTACCTGATTATTACAATATAGGACTATAATAATCCTATCCTAAGATGTAATTCTTCGCCCATCATACTCTTGTTTCATTGTTATTTAAGTTCATCACTGAACATTTGACTTGATAGAATTTTCTTGATTGTACCAATCTTTTATTCAAGAGCACAAAACATAAAAAGGGTTTTCAGCATAGTTTAATAATTTAGGGGTAATTAAAGAGCCTTTGCACAGAGAAAGATGTATAAATTTTAGTGTTCTATGACACTTGACACGTAACACTTTTGGAGGATTATGGCCTGATAACTAGATACGTTAATGTTTTCAAATTATGGTATTAGGGTTAAAAACTATTCATGCTGGATCATTTTTTAAAGTCAAAACTAGTTTAATGGATATACTATACAAAGGTGGTTACAAACTAATTGATTCCGATTGGATTTAAAACCTTAGTTATAAGTGGCCGTAGTAACCAACATTTAAAACTCCTTTTGAAGAAAGTGGGATGACTTCTATTTTAAGTATTATAATACAAAATAAATAAAGTTATATTGTACATGTAAATACTCAAAAACAAAAAAAATGTTAAAGAAACTAATGATAAATAATGTCTGTTAACATACCCAATCACCATCATTCTTCTAGGTTCAACAAGATCACAGTAATGAGGTCAAAAAATGAAAGATAGTGAAAATTAGTTGGAAAAAGAACATAAAACTAATGAAAGATGGTGACTGCTATTTGAAATATTATAATACAAAATAAATAAGTTATATTGTCCACGGAAATACTCAAAAACAAAAGAAAAAATGTTAAAGAAACCAATGATAAATAATATGCCACTGTTTACATACCAAATCACCATCATTCTTCTAGGTTTAACAAGATCACAGTAAAGTGGTCAAAAAATGAAAGATGGTGAAATTAGTTGGAAAAGAACATAAAACTCGGGAATATGAACTAGAAAGTATAAAGGAAGATAGATCAGAACACAAGTAAAACAATAATCTTGTAAAATGTGAAGGACGAATGGTCAAAAGACTAAAAAAGAAGGTAACTTTTTGTGGAATAGTCAAGGAAGAAGGGTTTTAAATCCTACCATGATTTTGATGCAAAAGAAGGCATTAGAAAATGGTGAGAGAAATCACAATTTTACCCAATGTAACTCAACTACATTTTTAGGGGTAAAAGTTGGTTTTTAAAGCTTATTTCATGGTAGTGCCACTAGAGCACGGAAAAAGCAGCTATTTGTCCGCTTTCTTTAAAATCTTTCTGCTATAAGCCACTAAAACTTGTTAGATTATTATAATTAAAACTCGAAAAAAGTATCAGCATTTCTTATCCAACCACCATTTCCTCTCTTTATTTCAAATTTCTTAAAATGTTTTGCCAATTTTTATCGAACAATATTTGATTACACTTGTTCTAAATCTAACATTGGACAAACTGCACAATGTCATTGAAATGCATTGAAGATTCATAGAGAAATTAGTACTCAACAATTCTGAATTTAATTTTTAGTTTGCTAAACTTCCAATTGAAGTTAGTCTGGAGCTTGGTGGACTAAAATGTATAGAAAATGTCTCATAATCTCATTATTGTAGATGATCTCAAAATCTGATTTTCATGTTAGAAATTAGTTGACTATTTTAGATGATCTTAGGAGTGGTTTCCTATCGATATATTTTCATTATGCTGAATGATTTGTTTCCATATCTATTGGAATTAGGGTTTAATATTTGTAGAACTGGAGTTAGTGTTCTGTATTTTGGAATTCATTATTGCAAACCTCATATCAGTATTATATTCTACTATTTATGTTTTGTATTGTTTAATATTCCTTAATGTATTATATTAAAAATAAAAAAATATATTATTTAAATATTACCAGTTTAACTATGGTTAAACCACTAAACCTTACCCCACTGCTTTCACACCAATTGAATTTGGTCTGGCTTTAACAAATCTTTTTTCCATGTCTTTTCTCTTTTTGCCTCACCACACCATCTGCTAATCTCATCCCCTATTGCTTATTTTCACCACTATACCGTTGCAATTGGCTTCATTAGGCTGTTTCATTTGTGTTTCCTCTGTTTGGTTTGACATGCTTGTACTGGTTCTTGGCATTCTGTCCGATGATTATGTCTGAGCTGTCATTGTTTCAGTTGTTACTTGGTTCCTTTTAATGCTACGTGGCATAAAATACTGAATTTGACATTTAGGTAAAATATAACTTACTCTTACGTGAGCTCTTGGCATAACTCAGTAAGAAACTAAGATTAATGTTTGTCTACTCTTTAATCACCCTGAAATAACTTTCCTGTCTTAATTATTTTTCTCCCTCTCTCTGCACACAGTCATTCGTCGATCTTCAATTTCCTAATGGGCAACTAACCTACGTATCTGGTGAGGGTCTAAGTACCAGTGCTTTCCTCCCTGTTTGCGGAGGTCTTCTTCAAGCTCAGGGTCAATATCCCGGGGAAATGAGATTCAGCTTTTCATGCAAGGTTAGAATTCAAGGTTAATGAAGGCTCAGATTAAATGGTTTTGAATTTCACAATGTTAGCCTGAACTGATTTCCTTGTGCAATGGATTTAATATTGGCTACTCTTCAAATTTTTTAGAACAAGTGGGGAACAAGAATCACACCAATGGTACAATGGCCTGACAAATCATTTTCTTTGGGTCTTGCTCAAGCCTTGGCCTGGAAGCGATCTGGTCTCATGGTGAGACCATCCATTCAATTCAGGTAAGATGTTACATTTGGGGCGAGGTGGAAGGAACATGGTACACCGTGGTTATCATAGGTGTTGTTAAGGCATTTTCTTAAGGTTACCTAGTGGAGAAAATATTTGTGCTGCTTCGCTTAGTTGAAGTTATCTGTGGATGTGATGATTGCTTGCTTGTCTTCTTGCTTTGATATTTTAGAATTAATTTCTCCAATTTAGATAAAATTTTCTCCTCCAAGTGTGGATGATGTTTTTTTGCTACAAAATTCAAACGTTGTATTCAGGTAGTATGCAACAGTTTTGAAAGTATAGTTCATTAACTAAATAAATAAAATGTAGTGTAGTTTGATGGTTGCATCCATGTGAGGAAAAAAGGCTTTTGAAGTTGTCTTTATTTTAAGCCTGTTTGACCAAGAAATGGACTGTGTAATCTGCCATGCTCGATTCCATAATAAGATTTACTTTAGAATTGAGCAATTTGGTTATGGCATGTAACTTGTAGTCTCCTGAATACCAATGTGTTTTTTGTTGTATCCACTTTGCCTCTGTACCCAAAACCATTTGTTTCAAATATTCTGAGGACACATGGGCAGAAATTTTTAAAGAAGGGATCCTATGGTGAATGATATCTTCTTGAAAATTTGGTTTTTAATCTAGGGCAACGGGGTCATGCAATCCATCTACCTGATTTACTTGGTGGGCTTGGCCCACTTTGTTACATTTTTATCTTATAAATAATCACTAAGTGTGTTTTGGATTAGTTTGTTTATATTTCAAAATTATTTTTGATCAAAATCTCACTGAGAGAGCTTAAGCTCTTAAGAAAGAGCTGTTGGCAAATACAAATTCCGGGAAATAAAGCATGCATTAATTGTCTAAATGTCTCCAATGCATCTAATCTTTTGGGCACTTCATTATTGTCTCGGAAACTTCTATTTGCAATTTCTTTTATACACCCTAATCTTTTTTTATAATTGCTGTTTGGTCAGTTTGTGTCCTACACTTGGTGGAAGCAATCCAGGGTTGCGTGCGGAGCTCATTCATTCAGTTAAAGAGAAACTTAATCTAATTTGTGGATGTGCTTTCATGACTTATCCTTCTGCATTTGCTTCAGTATCTGTAAGTTGTTTCTGAATGAGGATCATTTTGAATGTTTCCTAATGTTGTAAAAACATGTTTATGATAGAATAAGGAGCTTCTGATATTTGATTATTGGATGCTTTATTACAATTGTAGATTTTTATTGGCACTAATTGTTGACTATTATTTCCAAAGTTCACTGTGAAACGATTTTGCATGTATCATAATCTAAATGGTTCGTCTCTCGTTATATTGTGTTATTCAGATTGGCAGATCAAAGTGGAATGGAAATGTGGGGAACTCGGGTCTTGTTCTAAGAGTTGATGTGCCTCTCTCCACCGTTGGGCGCCCTTCCTTCTCCATTCAACTAAATAGTGGCATTGAGTTTTGATAGCGTTCTAGTGTTTGGTACGATCTGTTTTATATTTTGCATGAAGTGTACATAGGTTTGATTCCTGGACAGTACTTGCAGGAAATCCCAAAAAACAATCCTAACAACAAAGCTTATAGTCTTATGTGAATAGAAAATCATGCCTTGGTTGGCAGTGTATTAGTTTGTCATTTTGTAGCCTGGTGTACTTACTATTTAGTTTCTAATTATTTTGCAGGCTTCAACTTCTAAAAGTTAGATTCCAATATTGTAGTATTCCTCATTGTTAATTTTTTTAGATCAGTATTGACATTCACATCCTAATGGTTGTTAATATTATTTACTAGGGAAGATTTTCCCTTTTGTAAAAAGAACTTAAACTTCTCCGTAAAGGGTCAATTAGATTTGTTCTAAGTTAAAATTAGAATCCAAATCACTATGTTTTTGGTTTTTTTGGTGTCATTAATATTTCTTTAAAATTGGACTGAAGCTGAATTAAACGATCTTGGTGAAGAACAAACCTGTTTTGGTTCAATCAGGTCGCAGGAAAAAATGTTCTTAATTCATCTTTCATTGGAAGTGGAGCATATAAAAATCCCAGAAGAGCTCCAGTCCTAGGAACCAAGAAGGCACCATGTGTAATATGAACAGGAAAAACAATTCAATCAAACTGATTTGATTTCTTTCTTCATGATGAGAATCCTTAGTACGTTGTTTCAATTTTCAATTTCAACGAATATCATTAGCATTGGTAGATTACACTTTGAAGTCAATTCTAGTATTTGAATAGATTTAAAATAAAATTAATTCAAAATTTTAAAATTCAAATATTTAATATATTAATGATTAAATAGCTTAAATATATTAATATAATTTTTTTGTAGTTAGATCAATTTCCTTATAAATACTTACAGAATAAGAAAAGTAAAGGGTAAAATGTGTTAAATTTCTCTCAGGTTAAAATCAGCCTCTACATTTAACTTCTGAACAAGTTTTCATTGAGTTTTTTTTTTTTTTTTTTTTAAAGTGGTTTTTTTTTTACGTAAGAATTTTTTTTTTTTTTTTATTTTTTCATTTATAGAAAAAAAGTTTGTTAACGTTTTTCTTATTTAAAGTTAACAAAGTTTT
>Ga0099824_1004612_pt1 | contig 19771 bp, 13 predicted proteins | sample SiratrowhiteBW_FD_76837 | JGI IMG/M metagenome (GOLD analysis project Ga0099824, IMG submission 76837) | Root nodule microbial communities of legume samples collected from California, USA - Siratro white BW | ecosystem: Host-associated > Plants > Roots > Nodule | place: USA: California... | reverse complement strand
ATTTTTTATTACATTAAAAAATATCTTAATAAAAATTCCCAAATATTAATCACTATTAGGAACTTTTTAAAAAAAAAAAAAAAAACACCTCAACTAAGATAAACTAGAAAACTGAAAATCTTTTTATTAATATTCTCAAATCAAAACACCCAAAGTCCCAAGACTTTACAAAGGAATTAAACCTTTCACACACAAAAAATAATCCTATCACCTATCAACAAAACAATAAAAAAAGTCCCCTCACAACTACAAATTGGTCTTTATATAGACCTACCTCAAAGGCTAACAAAAACAAACGGCCTTCCCGGCCAAACAACGCATAGACCACCCCTAACTACCTTACTCTTTATTTTTAAACTCTCTACACTTTTTTTCCTCTGATTTTCCTTATTCCTTGTCCTTTCAAACAACTACTCAAGGTTGAAATCCGGAAATTGACCCTTCATTGTTGCTACATCTTTCCAAGTTGCAGCTTCAGTTCCTCCTTTCTCCCATTGCAATAAAAACTCTGCATCCATGAAACTAACATCCTTTACTTCATATTCAATAGCTTCACTAATTTCCTCCACATAAAGAATAACATGAACATTAGATACCAAGCCATCCTTAATGTTTTGACAACTGAGTGTAGTTAAATCAATATCTCATCTGAACAATGGTTTTAATGGAATAGACCCATATGGAAAAACCTGTAATATGAGAGCCACAAAGCCCACTTTTGCTGGTCCATAATAACAGACAAGAGAGAAAAATCCTAACACATCAAATAGGCTCTGATAAGGATAATGGAGGCATAACCAAGACGAGGACAAGACGACTCTGTTGATGATAACTGCTGCTAGAAACGGTGTCAAACACCTTGCTGTGTGGCGAAAGTGGTGACAGTGACGACTCAAAGAGAAATGTGTGAGGGCGTGTTGGAGTTCCGATCATCGCGATCTTCGTAGCACAGTGATCACTAGGCCGATGCAAGTTGCTCAGTGATGTTGGAGCAATCGGCGATGGTGATGGTGGTGGTGGCGGAGCAGCACCGATGGCGTCTGAAAATCCTTGTATGTAGAATGCGTGTAGGAGCTTCAATTGTCGAGATCTCTGCAGCCCGGTGGTCACTAGGCCGGGGCTAATCGATCGGTGATGTCGTCGATGCAATTGGCGACAAAGTCACGACGGCGATGAAGCAATATGTACTCCTCCACACTTCCATTTTGTTTTCTCTTTGCCAACATTTCAAATACTGAACTTCTTTCTCGCCCCCCAAACCTTTGAGTTAATGCAGCTGAAAAGTTGTTCCAAGAAAGGTTCTTGGACTTTTGCGTCGAAAACTTAAACTAGTGATTCACATTCTCGTCTATGGTTATAAATGCTAGCTTAAGTTACTCTTTGGCAGACACATTTTGTATCTCGAAGAGTTTTTCAGCTCTTAAATTCCAACCTTGCAGCTCTATTCCTTCAAAAACCAGCGATTCAACTCTCATTGTCCGAGATTTTAACCTATCAACCTCCTCTTTTGAATTATTCCCCTGTTCCAACCGTGTTTCCTTTACTTGATCGTTCACAGAATTTTCTCCCCCTTTAAAATCCTTGTTTTTCTTGAGATCTTTCAACAATTCTTTGATTTGTCTTATGTCCTCCCTTATGTCCATGAGGCTTTCTCCCCTTTTAGAATCCTTGCTTTTCTTGAGATCATGCAACATTTCCTTGATTTCCAGGAAAGCATCTTTAATTGTCGCCATCTCCATCTTCAATTATGCTATCGCCTTTCCATGCTCGCTGGAACACTTCTCCATTGTATTCATACGTTGTTCCATTCTTTCTTCCATCCATTATTTGGATCCGGTAGGTCGGACCAAATTGTTCGGAACTCTCAGAGAAAAAATCGAAAACACCTCAAACAAGATAAACTGGAAAATTGAGAACCTTTTTATTAATATTCTCAAATCAATACACCCAAAGTCACAAGACTTTACAAAGGAATTAATCCTTTCACACAAAAAAAATAATCCTGTTACATATCAACAAAACAATCAAAAAGTCCCCTTGCAACTATAGACTGGTCTTTATATAGACCTACCTCAAAGACTAACAAAAACAAACGGCCTTCCCTGCCAAACAACGCACAGACCACCCTTAACTACCTTAGTCTTTATTTTTAAACTCTCCATATTTTTTCCCTCTCATTTTCCTTATTCCTAACAATTATTGATGTTATTCATTATTACCAGATCTCTTCATTATAAACAAGAATATTTCATTATGCCTTCTCGGTTTCTCTTTTCTCTCATAATTAAGTTAAAGTGGAAAACATTTGTTATTTTTCATTTTCACCATAATGACAATTATTCCTTTTGAATAAAAGGTTTTGTACTCTCAATTCTTCCATCAAAAATAACCATGCTCTAAAAGTTGTTTAATACTCAACAAATTTTCATCTAATTTTTTGATAGGTAAATAGTACCATGAATCATCTTACCTCTTTCCTTTGTTGTGACTCCATTGTTGTCTTTTCGTTTTACTCCAACACACTTTCTGTTGCCTAATTTAACTTGTCTTTTGACAAGTAAAGATCAAGTTCCCTTCACCATTTTTCTACTTTAGCAAATGAATTGTGTTGTTGATTGTCAAAGCAACAATCCTTTTACTCATATCCAGACCTTTTTCAATATAACATTGTGGCATGTCTTTCTTCGAACAAGCTTTTTCTTCATGATTGTTCTTCTTACATATTTCCTCTTCCTTGTGAATTTCATCCTCCTCTTCCAAATTTGCCACCTCTGGAAGACTCACCATTATTTGTTGATTCACCTATTTGAGATGATACCATAAGTTTGGATTTGAAAATGCTTTCAACTTTTTCATCATGATGTAACAATTTATGCTCATAGGATTTAAGTGACCCCATCAATCTTTGATCGATGATGGTTGACAAGTCACCATAGGATCAAATTATTCAGTCAAACTAATAAGAATTTATTAACAATTCTTCAATCACTGATTATCTCCATGAAACTTCATTTGATTCACCAATTTAGACAATCTATTGAAGTGTTCATTCAAACTTTTCATTTTCTTCATCCTTTGAATCTCACTTAAGAGATTGAAGTTTAACTGACCTCATCTTTGAATTTCCTTTGAACTCTTATTGAAGAGTTTTCCATGTTTCCTTTGTTGTTTTTACCCTCATGATACTTGGAAATATGGCTAATGAGACTCCTCTCTCAAGCATCCTATGAACTTCAATATCTGTGTTTTTGTTTTTCTTCGATGTTGTATGTTGCACAACTATAATGGCTTGATGTTCATAACTCGTAGACATGCAAAGAGGTGAACAAATTCTCCATTTTTACATCCCAAAAATCATAATATTCCTTGTTGGAGATCTCATGTCAAGTAGAGATATGATCAAATTATAATTTATAGGTGGATGCAAACCTTATCTTACAAGTCAATTTATGAGATTGAGTAAGGTTTAAAGTCTACCTTCTAAGATGGTATTAAAGCTTGTTAGAGTCTATGATGGTGAGGCTTGTTGAGCTTATCGTGCTACCTGCTATCAGCCTTCCTCCCCCCTCCTTCTATTCACACGTTCGATATTCTCGACACGAGGAGATATGTTGGAGATCACATATTGATTAGAGATATGCCTACATTATAATATATAGGTGAGTGCAAATCTCACCTTACGAACTGGTTTATGAGGTTGGGTTAAACTTAGAGTTCACTTTCTAAGATTACTCTCAAATAAAGGACTTTCGACATTACTCAACAAATATGATACGAGTGAGATACACACAAACATGTATAAATAAAATTCATAAAATATAATAAATGTGTAGTTGGATGGGAAAATCCAAATTTAAACATATGTCTTGAATAATACTAAAAATAAAAGTATAGATAATAGTTATCTTGAATCATTCTATGGTCTACAACTAGAAAGAGTATCAATCTCATTTGTTTTGTTAAATTCATTAAGGGACAATGCTTATATACTTCATCTATACATATCGCCAAAGTATCCAAAAGATACGGACACACAAAACAGCTTTTGAAGTATAGATGTTTCATATAATTCCCCTGTAACAAGGGAATGTGACTTTTACAAATAATTTTCATTCTGTATAAAATCAAACGCTCTATCTCCGCCTCTTCCAAACCAAGTTTTCTCCTTCATATATTCTCTTCAAATAATTGTCTTCCAAGAGAGATACATTAATTGAAAGTTGAAACAGTTCATAATAAAATGTGTTTATAGCTGAAAATTGGACATACTAGAATATGTATTGCACAAACAGATTTCATAGGCTAGGCTTTTTGTAGACCTTGTTAGCATAAGATCGAAGAAGATAAACATCAAAAACTTTCTGCAATATTTGCTATGTTGAGCATGGAATTATTTTTTCTTCATTATAATTTATTGTTTTCTGCCTTGGTTCGATGAAATTGTTATTGAACACTTATTATTCTCTATTGATACTTATTTTTCCATTCATTTGTATTTCATTTTAATTGTCAAGGAATCACATACAAGGGTATCCATCCATTCGAATCTTCCGTAAGGGAAGTGATGTCAGGTAATAAATCCATTATGGAAAATCAACTGGTCAGCCAGTGTTTGATGAAAAATTTCTACCTCTATTTCAGTATTTTCATTGACAGTAATTTGCTTTATATGTTACGTGTATTTATGATTATTAATTTTCTGTCATTAGCATTAATATCATCGTTATCCCTGCACAAACCTCATATCATACAGGTCATGCATTTTTGGTTTTCTTCACCTTGGCTATTTTGGCAATATTGAGCACTTGCTCTTGTAGCATCTGCTTATCCTTTTCAGGGTATTATATACTTAATTTTTATTGTCTTAAATTTTCTCAAGACCACTATTTTTAAAATTCGGCAAATTATCATCTTGTCTATTTTCCTTTACCTAAAATCTTCATTATTATTTTTCTATCCAAATTGAGGGTTCGTGATGGAATTGGGGATATGAAATTATTTTAGAAGTTTGGAAGTTAGAAATTTAGTAGAAACTTGATCAAGCTTGAAGGGGTTTCTTTATAATATTTGGTTCTCCATTTTATATAGAGGTCTTTCAATTCAATTTTGTCTTATCTTTATGATATTTCACACTTCCTGGCTACTGTGTACCATACTGGTTCATGATTAAAGTTCTAACATTTTGGAGTTTTTCATTAAATCTAATTTGCTGAATGCCTTTCCAATTTCAGAAGTGAACATGGGCATCATGAACACGAGTCCTATTATGGAGATCGTGATACAGAAAGCCTTGTCCAGGTTCACACTATATTTTAAATTAACACACTTCGAATCAGTTGACTTGATGTTTTTTCTACTGTTATTAAGCATTACTTTCTTCCTGCAGTTTATGGAGAATTTAGTTGCATCTCTCCCAACAGCGTCTCATAAGCCAGCTCTGGAAGATAAATCTAATGCCACAAATAATGCAAAAAGGCCAGCGCCATCAGCGGGTGGATGTAGGATAGAGGGATATGTGCGAGTGAAAAAGGTAAATGCCCGAAAGGTTGAGGTTTAACTTTCAACAGTAATTTATAGAGAAATTCCTATTTTGTCCATAGTGTTCATATCTATCCATCCATCTATATATATATATATATATATATATATATCCATGAATTAAGGAGATCTAACATTTCTCTGGAAATAACCGATACAGTGGATTCCGTGTTTTGTTTTCTTTTGGTTTTTCTAGAAGCTTCAGTTATTAATAATAAAATCTCCAAAATAACTTGTTCTTTTTTTTTTTTTTAAAGATTTCAAAAGGTAAAAATAAAAATTAGAAGTCTTGAAAGAAATGTAAAGCTGTTTTGCACTTTGCAGGTTCCAGGAAATTTGATCATCTCAGCTAGATCTGACGCCCATTCCTTTGATGCTTCTCAAATGAACATGTCACATGTCGTAAACAACTTGTCTTTTGGAAAGAAAGTGACGCCTAGGGCCATGAGTGATGTGAAGCTCTTGATTCCATACTTAGGTAGCAGCCATGATAGGCTCAGTGGCCGGTCATTCTCCAATACTCGTGATTTCGGAGCAAATGTTACTGTAAGTTCAATATTTTATATGAAAAACTGAAAAACTTATAATTTAGTATTAACTTTGCTATCTGACTTTTGTTGGTTAGTATAGGAATTTTGAATGTTTGGTTGTATAATGTGATAAGATATATCGTGATTGCTTGTACATTCATCTCCATTTGCAAGTGAAATCTAGAGCCAGCATGAATGTCCAGGACCTCTTGATTTTTTTTATTTGCTTTTCTCCTTTTCTTCCAAATCTCTTATAGTTCTACCACTCATGTTTTTTGCAGATAGAGCATTATATTCAGATAGTTAAAACAGAGGTAGTGAATAGAAAAGGTCATAAATTAATCGAAGAGTACGAGTACACAGCACATAGCAGTGTGGCACACAGTGTTGACATTCCTGTTGCGAAGTTTCATCTTGAGCTCTCCCCAATGCAGGTCTGCATACGGAGGTCATAGTTTTGGTTGAATTTGTGCCGTATTAGTAAAATTTATTCAAGGTTTACAATGTTTTTGTCGACAGGTCTTAATAACAGAAAACCAGAGGTCTTTTTCACATTTTATTACAAATGTTTGTGCCATTATTGGCGGCGTTTTCACGGTTTGTATTTGCCATTGTTCCAGATGTTGTTTTCTGCTTTTTTTAAATAGAAGTTATATTGTTGATAAGTCTTATTTTTTTTCTTTTGTAATTTCAGGTAGCTGGAATTTTGGATTCGATTCTTCATAATACTGTCAGAATGATGAAAAAAGTTGAGCTTGGGAAAAATTTTTGATAGATAGGTGAACATTGTATAGTGTTGGGCCTCTGATTTTGTTATGCCCACTTTCACATAGCAGTACTGTAGGTAATTAGCTATGCTATATGTTCTTACAAATATAATTTTCTTGCTATTTCAGTAAAATGATCATTACAAGGATAAGAATTGCGAGGTACACAATGGCTGCAATATTTTCCTTCACTAAATTCTTGTTGCTTTTATGGCTGAGGAAAAAACATATGTTAATTTATTAAAGGGTAGAGGGGAAAAATTGGTGAGTAGCATGACTAATAAATTTGAATGCAAATTTAGTGGAAATGACAGTTGAAGTCATTCATCTTTTTGCCGTGTTATTTGAGACGAAATGATAAACTGGTTTGCCCCCAATCCCCTTCTATACCAGAGAAGGGAAGTAAGGATAAGGAATAAAACAGAGGAGTGGATGCCTTGATGTCTTTTATTTCCTTTCTTAAAATTGCAGTTTTGGTTTCTTTTTAGTGCTTGATTTGTGATTTGTCCTCTTATAAATATTTTCTACTATTTTGGTCTTCAGTTTTATAAAATTCGTAATTGTTTCAATATTCAATTCTGTATACACTTATTTATTTTCTTTTATTTTTTAGTTAATTAAACTATTTTTAACACGTAATATGTTCTCTGATTTGGTTTTCCAAACCTTCCTTTCTCTGGTTTGATGGTGTGTGCAATAAAGAGAAGCAGGTTCAGTGATCCAAAGAAAGGCCAAGACACTCTTTTATAGAAATCTGTCTATCGCAAAACTCAATAACTTTTGGAGCAAACATAGTATATGAATATCTGCATAGATGAAGCAGATTTGAAAACAAATTTCTCATTAGAAGTATCAAGAATATAATATTGAAGTGTATCTCCAATATGCATGACATGTCTACTCTATTTTAAGGAAATTTCTATAATGTAAAGTATTATTTTAAAAAATGATTAATATATGAATATGGTTTAGGACAATTTACTTATAGAAAATGGTGAGAAATTTAAAAATATGTTTGGTTTTAAGTGGTTATTATTATTATTATTATTATTATTATTATTATTATTATTATTATTATTATTATTATTATTATTATTTTGGCAAAGGGAAATAGTTTTCCGAAAAAAAATAGAGAAAAAAAAGTAAAAAAAAAAGATTATAATTTTGAACAAGAAAAGAATTTAAAAGATCTATTTTGCTGGAAAAGAAAGATCTATTACTTTTCTTTAACTTTTCTGTTAAAGATCAGTCTGATAATAAATTGAACAGTTTAATCTTAAAAAACAGAATCTATGTGGTAGAAAACTTCTTCAGAGAAGAAACTAGTACTTAAATATTATTTTGTTCGCAAAACTTTTGAAACGTTAGTTTCCTTTTATCCTAGTGTTGGTGAAATTTTAGAGAAGACAATGTATTTTCTAATTCATGATTTAGTTGGTTGAAATGTATACTTTAATTGTTGTTGAATTGTTTGATAATGTATAGAGTGCTTCTTCTTGCACCTCCAAAGTTTTTTGGGGCATCTCTAAGTTTTCAAAATTTTCCTAAAATGTCCCGTTTAAAAATACCATTGTGATCCCTATTATTTAAAGCAAATAAAAAAACTTTTAGAATAGGCAAATTCGGAAGTCAATTTCAAATTTAGAAATAACTTCCAGAACTGGAATTGGCTTTCGGATTTGCTTATTTCAAAAGTATTTTTTCGTAAAAAATGAATTTTGGAATAGGTAATTTTGGAAGCCAACTCCAAATTTTAAAATAGCTTCCAAAATTGCCTATTTCAGAATTGAATGTGTAAAAAAAAATCATTATATTTTTAATTATTTTATTATATTATTGCTTATTTTGAAATTTCCGATTTCGAAAATGAATATATAAAAATAATTATATCATGCCTATTTAAGAATTCCAAAATAGACAATAATATAATAAGACAATGATATAATTTTATAATAGACAATTATATAATTATTTTAATATAATTCAAGAATAGACAATAATATAATTATTTTGATATAATTTCAGAATAGGCAATCATATACTCATTTTGGTGTAATTCTGTAATAGGTAATCATATAATTATTTTGATATAATTCCAGAATAGGCAATGATATAATTATTTTGATATAATTTCAGAATAGGCAATGATATAATTATTTTGACACCTTCACTTTCAAAATAGGCAATTTCAAAATAGACAATGATATATGAGATAACTAATTATATAATAATTTTTTTTACACCTTCAATTTTGGAATAGACAGTTTCAGAAGCTATTTCCAGTTCTGAAATTGACGTTTAGAATTATCTATTCCAAAATTCATTTTTTACAAAAATATACTTCTGTTATAGACAATCCAGAAGTCAATTCTAGATCTGGAAATAACTTTCGAATTTGTCTATTCCAAAAGTATTTTTAATGACACATTCTTTTTGAAATAGATAATGCCAGAAGCTATTTTTGAATCTGGAATTGACTTCCGAATTTGTTGATTTCGAAAATATTCTTATTCGTTTTAAGGTTAAAATTAAGGTTAACATTAAGGATATTTTAGTATAAGAATAATTTTGACCACTTTTAAAAATTTGGAAGTGCCTTAAAAAATATTTGAAGGTGCAGAAACAAGCTGTATATATTTGTATATATTGGGGATATAATTTGCTTAAATTGAATTAATTTAGAGTTAAGTAAGCGTATGAAGGGAACGCGTTAAAATGTTTTTCTATTCAAGCATTTACTCAAGTCAAATCTAGCTTCTTCATGATTTGCCCGATTTAGTCAGACTAAAGTATTGGAAAAAATTATACCAAGGTTGCTATAATAACCTTCATATATGGAATCACTTCTCAATCTTAAACCGTAGAATAATTTTATTATTACATTATTACATTATTATTATTATTATTATTATTATTATTTTTGCAAAAAATATTAACAACATTATTTATAATTTTTTTAATTTTTAATTATTTTTAGATATTATTTTATATATTAAGATTGATTTTTCCTTGAATCTCAACTTTAATTATGCTAAATTTTTCATTATTAATTAATCTTTAAATTATTGTAAAATTTATTCTTTTTATTTACTTATTCATTTAAATTAAAAAGTATAACAGTATAAGATTATATATACTCATGTTTGCTTAAATTTACTTTATATATATATATAAGATTATATATATTTATTATGACACTTATTATTAACCATTATTATTATTATTATTATTATTATTATTATTATTATTAAACTGACTTTTCACACTATCCACAAGCAAGATATACGCTGAAAGTATACTTTATACCAACAGCAACCTAAAACAGGTGAATGATATTATCCCTGACATTAAAACATGTAGATATTTCTTTTTCTCTTATGATATCATCCTAAAACAGGTGAATGATATTATCCCTGACATTAAAACATGTAGATATTTCTTTTTCTCTTATGATATCATTGATTTGGGTTTATACTGTTAGATGCTAACTTCAGCAAACAGCCAAACATGTATACCTGAGTACATAACCTTACGTGGAAAATGGTCTATAATAAATTCACTTACATATAAAAAAATAACAAGATAATATCTCTATCATTATATAAAATCGAAAAATACACTATTTGATAGCATATCATCGATTCTACTCTTCAATAAATAAAAAATATTTTATTTATTAAAATAAATAATTGTTTTTATTTTAAAATAATTAAATAATTTATAAAAGAAATAATCATCATATATGATTTTTTAATACTATTTATAAAATTATATACAAATATATTTTATATATTTTTATATATTTTTAATATAATATTTACAAAATTATATATTTTTTTAAAATGATATTATTTTAATGTAATGAAATTATAAATACATAGCCAGTTTAGTATCTTTTAATATTATTTTTATTTAAATATGATGATAATAAGTAGGTATTTTTAATGCATTTTGCCTAAAATATATCTTTAATTTATTTAAAATTGACTTTTTTTTCCTTATATCTTATATTCGCAAACTGATATTTTTCTTTATAATTTAGTTTTTTCACACCCTTTTTTTTCATTTCTAACTTATATTTTGAAACTCGAAGAAATAGTTTGTGTCTCATTTCATATTTTCACGAAACATTTTCCTGCATTATGTGAATAAATGAAAAATGGCTTTATTTCGTTTCACACAAACATCATTTATACATGAAGGGGTAAGAAAGAACCACACAAAAGGCTTAATCATTGTCAGCTTATTATTCAATCTTCACAAATAAATATCAAACATGATCCCAACTTTGAACCAAAGACCAACCAGTTTAATAGTTCCGATCTCAAAGCATAGGAAACAAAGAACAGAAAAATGAAAAATAAAAGAATTGTATGAAAAAAAAAAAAAGAAATCAATACTCAAGCACTCATATATAAATGCTTAGAAAGATAAAACCAGCACTGAAGCCATGAATGCTCCAACAGAGCCAGCAAGGGAGACAAAGGCTGAAGCAGCAGCATTGGGACGGGGAGGTTCACTGACAGGGCTTGGTGTTTGGTTTGTGTCTGAAGTTGGAGACTGACCCTCTTGGCCAGTAGGTGCGGGTGAAGAAGATGGTGATTGTGGTGAGGGTGGAGAAGCATTGGTTGTTTGGTTGGTGTTTTTGTTCCTTTCAGCAAGCACAATCACTGTTAACTTCTCATTTTTGAGGCAGTTGTCTTTGCTTCCACTTATGAAGAAGTGAGGCCCTGATTGGTTTAGCTTGAAGACTGTGTGGCCATCAGAGAATTTTGCATAAGGTGAATCGGTGTTGCAGCTGGCATAGTCTTCACTCTTTACATAGAGCACTGAGTCTTGGCCAGATTGGTAGTTGAACACTGCAATTACCATATTTGAAAGTTTAACTCATTAGGGTATGATTGATAGTGAGAACAATACTCAGGGTTCTAAATCTTTCAAGTTGTGAGAACAATACTCACATAAATATGTGAAAAGCAAAACTTATTTTACAAATTGATTTTTCACCATATGTCAAATTATGGAAGTAACTGCCCCAGAGAAAAATTACTACTTTTATGGTAGAATATGTATCCAAAACTTGTTACAAAAATCTCAATTAGGATCAAAGAGGTAGGATTTTCTTAAGCACAAGGAAGAAAGAAGAAAGGTCTTTTCTTAATTTAGGTTTTATAGCCATTATTTGATATAGTTAACATATCAATGATAAATTGAAAAGAGAAGGTTAATTTGAGACAAAAGAATATGAGTATGATTTCCATTGACCCAAGTAGAAATATGTGAATTAGATGATCCAAAGTGAAACCTTAGACTATATATGTGAATAGGAAGCATAGATTGAATGAGAACTCACCAAGGGAGTCTCCAATTTGAAAACGGCTCTTTTCTGCCCATTGATTGAAAGGATTGAAAGATGGATCATTTGGAACACTCCAACCCTTTTGGCTACCAACTACGAAATCATAGGAAGCACCCTTGTGGACCATCAGCAGAAGACAAAGCCAGCCAAAGGCATGCACTGTTTTGTCAGACCTTAAGATGAATGTGGCCATGGGAAGATCACAAAGATTTTGGAAAGGGAAGGCTGGTATTACAATTTGCAACCCAAATGGTAGAAAAGGTAGAGGGATGGCTGACATTGAACCATGATGAGGGTTTATGTAGGTGTAGGTTGCATGGAACTGTGGCAGGGAAGCCATTACAACTTTTGATTATTCTCCCTTCTGTTAGGGTTTACTTTGATTCTGATGCAAAGCACAAATTCAGTTTTATTATCTGGACTATGAGCTCTTTTAGAATCTTTCTCAAAACTTGGTATGTGGGTTTGTGCTTTGCTTCGTTGCTATCAAGAATATTCATGTCTTGTGACATAGGGCTATACTAGCTAATCACACAATGAGGTGTGTAGAATCTATATTGTTCCATGCCCTTCAGTTTTAATGTGAAGCTTTTCTTTTGTATGTTGTTGTGTTGTGTATATTACTTCACCAAAAACATGGTAGATTAACACTGTGGAAGCATTTTTCTGGCTTCTGCTACGACTTTTACTCTTTAACCTTATCTCCTTTATGATCTAATTCCTCCATCTAATTCCTCCATGGTAAATTTTGTCAACTTTTTTCAGCAATGAATTTCTCTGTATCTGCAGTTAAAGATTTCATTTCTGTCACTAACAAAAAAGGCTTTGCATATTTTTGGATGCTTCAAAAGTTTTTTGAAAGATATATAACTTTTGTGGAAGCGTGTAGAAATAGTATTTGTTGAAAAAGGAAGAATAAACACAGTAGAAAAGTATGGTATATGTATGTTTTTTTTATATATGTATAAAACGGACAAATTTTGAAAAAATCCAAAGCAAATTTAAATTGTAAATCGTGAGTGAGTAATATTGAATAAATAAAATTAGGTAACATATGGATAACAAAATTCGGATTTAGAAATCAAATTACAATTTCTTGCGATCTGACTTGAAAATGATATTTTAATACTTACAAATTCGTAAGTACATTTTAAATTTTATTTTTGGTATGATATTTTTTTATATTAAAATTTTTTATAATAAACTCTATAAAGTCACATTCCATTATAAAAATAATTATTAAATTTACACGTCTAATTTTTTTATTAAGGATTTGACATATTTATCTCAATTCATTCAATAAAGTAAAAATTTTCTTAAAAAGATAGATCTAATATAAAATAAACCCGACTAACCTGTTCAAAGTAACTTGCAAGTTAAACAACCTGTATTTCATTAATCCAATAAATTGATATAAATTTTAAAATATTAAATTTGGATTATACTAAATTGATAAGGTTGGATCCCAATCCAATCCAAATCCATAGATGTTATAAGAGTTATTGGAAAAATAAAAAATAAGGACAATGCATTAGGGAGGAAGTGAGAATGGTGTGTAAAAAGTATAAACATCTTCATTATTCTTCAATGTTGATATCTTAATTGCCTTCAAGAATGTTTTTTTTTTTTTTAATTATTATTTTTAAAAAATATTAAAAAATCATTTAAAAATATTGATTGCTTAGATTAATTACTTACTTAGTTTAGTTATGATTGGTAGTTACGTATATACGATGTCTTAAAGTTGTTTATGACCCGGGGGCAACTTAGAAAATCTTTTATAAAAGCTTACAAAATGTTCGTAGAAATAAACCTTAAAAAAATAAAAAAGTTATAGGATGAAGATCAAATTCAAATTTAGAAATTTTGGTTCTCAACATTTTCAAGTTACATTGTGACCGATCAGTCTCTATCTTACATTGTTTTAGAAACATATTTTTGTTCTGGATAATTATGTAATAGTTATGTATCAATAACATATTTTACTTCATATATTATATTTTATGCAACATGAAGTATTATTTGTCTTAAAATATATATTACAAAATATACCTGTATTTTTTCTTTATCTAAGATATTATGTTTTAGATTTTATCAAAACCTCTCTACTTGATTTTTTTTATTTATTTTCTTTTCCCAAATTAAATTATTTTTTTGGGTTAGTTTCTTTAAATCCTCTTAATTAAGCTAATTCTCATAATTCTAAATCAAAGTGTTGAGTAAATATGTTTTTTCAAAATAAACGAGGTAACATGTGAATAACTATGAAGTAGGAAGGGACAAGATAGGCTAGTGTGGGTAGGAGATGATCAGCAGATATACTCAGTAAAGTCAAGATATAACATACTAAATATGGAGAACTAAATGTTGCATTTAGAGGTATTTCACTTGTTATGAAACTTAAAGGTAGTCCCGACGACGTTAGTGTGTGTATGGAGGATGATATGGGATATGCTGCTAACCAGGACTAATTTGGTTAGAGGTGGATTGGGAGTGTCACAGCTAGACATGAGTCTATTCCTATTCATTTTCATAGCTTCTATTTAATGGGCCTTAGGAACAATGTGAAGTTATGGTTTAGGCATAGCATGTCGAGATTTATGTTCTCATATTCAGATTGGTGTTTTGCCTTAGTAAAATGTTTGGAATTTATGGAGTACTGATCCCTAAACCTGGTTAGAGGGCTTGTGATAGAAAGTAGGAGTGTGTTTGTTTTGCAGGTACATTAAGTTTGGGTGGGAGGGTGAGACCTACTAGAAGATGGCAACACGGAGTCTACGGTATCCCGGTTACAGGTCTTTGGAGGTTGATCAACTTTGTGTGTGCAAATAGAGTTTCTTGTGTTGTTAGTTTTTTAGACTATTATTTTTCCCCTGATAGAACTTTTGAGCTCGTAGTATTCAGGGTAGGGGTATTTATATCTTAATTATATCTGATGGTTATGTGTTGTATTTTCTATCCCTGATTAGGAAGTATTTGGTATTGTCTTTGTATTATTAGTGTTGTATTCGAGAAGGATTCTTAGAGAGTAGGTTTGTTAACACTATGTCTTTTGGAGTGTATAGGGCTACACTTGAAGTGATTCCTTTATTTTATTTTATTTATTGTTAGCTGTTAAAAAAAAAAAAACAAACAAACTTGTGAATAACTTATATGTTGATAAATCTTAAAGTGGTAGCAAGCACTTACAACATCATTTTTATTTTTTTCTTTCACCAAAATATTTAAAACAGTTGATGAATTTATTAACACCCCAATGGTCAATTGGCCACAATGAAATTAATTTGGCCTTAAGAAATTTAAATTTAAATTTAACCTTTTGGCATGAACTTTTGGCCATAATCAATTTTATGTAAAAAATGACAAAACATAAGTGGACACACCTTTCTTTAATTTTTTTTTTCTCTTTTGTTGCTTGATTTTTTTTTTCAATAATTAAAAAACTACAAACAAAAGTGGCAACCCTTAACTTCTTGTGTGCAACCCTTGCATATTATTAAGATTCGTTTTTTTTTTCTTTCTACCAACTTACCTCTCAGCTTTTTGCAATAAAAGTTTGATCGTTTAAAATTCAATTTTAACTATATAAGCCCACATAAATAATTTAAAATAAAGTTGAATTATAATTATAATAATAGTAATTGATTCTCAATAAGTAATTAATAATAATTTCACGTAACACATTTTTTAGTAATGAAAATAATAAATTAATAAATAATACCAAAAATGTTTCAATCTTTATATAAAAAATAAAGTATATTGATTTTTGTGTATATTGGACAGATAAATTAATAAGAACATAAAAATACACTTAAAACTTCCATACATATATAAGTGATAGCTTTACAAAAAAGACAATAATAAACCTAAGACATAAAGACTGAACAAATAAAGTATATATATGAGCAAAGCATCCACTGTATATTTTACGTCTTTTGTCCTATTCTTTAATGATATCACTTTGTAAGTCTTCAAAATACAAAGATAGTAGATCTACATCTTGGTCTGTCCTATTCCTTCACTAATATGATTTTGTTAATCTTCAGAAACGGAAATAACAACTTTACACTTAAATCTATATCCTCCCTAACAGTTATTTCTTGTCAACAGGTTTGGTTGTGTTGTTGTAAAAACCACATGTGCTAGAAAATCCTTCCAGTTTAGTCAAGGCTGAACCAACTCACTATCCTCAATTTGTTGGCATTTCTAGGCCTTATTTTGAACTCCTTTTTGATCTTGTGGTTGAAGATTATTTGTTTTTTTTTTTAAATATTAGAAACTACACCTGCAAAGATAAACATATCCTCGTGGACATCATACTTTTATATTGTTCAAATTAAAACAAATTACTACATAAGCAACAAGCACATTTCTAAGCACATTTCTAAGTTGATTTTATAGCATACACTGATTTTTTTCTCTTCATTCCATACCCATTCGTCCTCATTACCCGTTCTTATCTTACTCTTTTGAACCTCCAACATGAACTCTTTAACCATTTGTTTCTCCCATTCAAACCAACTTTTTCTCTAATTCATTAACCACTCTAATATGGATTATTCGAGGAGTGTAGTATCTAGATAAACTTCGTGGAAGATTAGGAACAAAACCCATCACTTGAAATAAAGGTTGAAGCACAACAATGGAAGCCATTAATTAGTATATGGTACGACAATATAGAAAAAATAAAAGAACAAGTAACTAACAGTGTAAAAAGAACTAAGGAAGAGTGGTAAGAAGAAGATGCCACCTATGGAAGACCTTTCATGGATAACTGCTTGAAGAGCCACCACTTGACAAAGCTTCTCAAGATACGAACTCAAAACAAAAGGGAAAGGAGACAATTCAACTTTCAAGAAAACCTTTCAAAGGTAATTTCATTCACTTCATTCATGTTTATTTGTACAAAGGGAGGACTCCTATTTATAATAGCTCATGGATGTCCCAAAGGTTAAAAGATTAACAAAAGATTAATAAAAGATTAAAAAAGTTAATTATGTTTAAGACAAACTAATCTCCTTGAAGTGTGTGTGAAAGTTATGTAGATGCATGAAGGTGTACTTGGTGGTTAGTAGTAATGACGGAAGGTGCACTTGGTAGTTATTTGATACATGAATGTAATGATTGTTGTTTGATGACTTGACAATCCTTATACTTCTCATTGATTGAACGACACTTGGAGAGCTCCAAAGATTAAGGAGCTTCTCTCAAATTGCTTTCCTTCTCTTCTTGCATTCCTTCAAGTTTCTTTCATTTTTAAGAGATCTACTTGCTTAATTCTTTTGATTTCTTCTTCCAAAGCTCTAATTCTTCTTCTCTCTTTCATTTCTTCATACTCCATCTTTATTTTTCATGCTTCTTTTATTTATTCTTCATGTCGTCTATTCTCTTTCTTTAATATGTTCTTTATCCTTTTGAAGCATCATCCTGACATGTATCACATCCCCATTGATTTCCTTGCATTTCCCCTACATTCACAACCAAAGCTTCCTTTTGGTTTGAGTTGACAAAAATTCTAGGATATTTGTCTTTCAGCTTGTATTCTCGTAACCATCCTTCGAGAATTATAATTTGTTCCCTTTATGTATTTTTCAACTAATATTGTTATTGAACCATCCACCTAGTTCTCCATATCCACACACAATCCTAAGATCTCTCCACTAACTAATATTTAAATGACTTTTGTTTCTATGATATTGTGTAAGTTAAGATGTAGAGATTGTACAAGTTTTGCGTATATAGAGATTTATCCTAATATGTTTTTAAGAATAAGCCACTCAAAGGTTCTTAACCCAAATTTAAAATCCAATGGAATGATACAATGAAGGACACAATCAAAGAAAGATAAAAAGACATACTTGGAATAACCTAAGAAAAGATAACGACGACGATGATAATGATTAAGCTTGAACAATTCTACCATAGGACACTCGAAAGAAGAAGACGCAAATTGAGTCTCCAATGTTGAAGTAAGATCATGACAAGAATTGATTGCGTGAATTTGTTATGACATTTGGAACTACAAAACTACTTCTTTTCAAAATGTATCAAAACTATATCAACTTTGTCTGTATATGGTGTATGATGATAATTGAAGGATTTTTCAACTTTGAAAATCCATTCAAGAATATGTGTAAGTTCGTCAAAGTGAGGAAAACTTAACAAAACGTCTTTTTGTAACATCTAGAACTTTTTTTTGTATTTTCATATACAATAATTATAACATTAAAAAATTTATAATATAGTATTTTTTATATATAGTTATAAATACCATGTTAGACGCTCTATACAATTTATACATAAATTGTTAGACATTCAATATAATATCTAGTAGATATTTTCCATAACGATAGAGTCAAAGTAATTGTCTGTTATTTTATAAAAACTTTCTATATCAGTTTTAGCAAGGGTTTGAGTTTTAATTAAGAATCATTTGAAATCAATTTTAGAAACATAAGCATTGAGTTAGTAAACTCCCTACACACCAGTTTTTCTATTATCTAGCATGAATATGAAAACTATATCATACAAGATCGTTTGCATATCGTCTGATTATGTTATATGTGAAGATCGTGTGGTCTGTTATATGTAGAATTTGTTTGTTCTATTATGTGTTGTAAGTCAGTCAATACCTTTCTATCATGCTTTTTTATTGTCTAATCCAGTGAAATTGTCTGAGATGTGTATCCTAATGATATCATCTAGTCCACTTTATTCTTTATAAGCATTTGACATGTATATTATCACGAGATCATCTAGTATGTCTATATGCTACAAGATTCATCTGATGAGATCTTGTAGTATGGCCATGAGCCATAGGATCATCTATCATAACAATTTCAATGAATTTGTCTATCAGGTAAAAAAAATATAATGATATGATCTTCAGGAGTCAATATAATTTAGCATTTTCTTTGTAATTTTTATTATGTACTTTAATTAAGTGGTTGAATGGTCACATGAGAAAATAAAATAAAAAACTACAAAAAGGTAAATCATTCATATTTTCATGGTGGAAAATAATGATGCATTTGGTGGGAATTAAAGACCACACTAGTAGGAGTTAATTACTAGTAATCATTAAAGGTTACTTACTGAAGATTAATGTAGAATTTAGAGGGCCATATGTAATTTGGCCTATAAAAGGATGTACTTAGAAATTTAATGAAAGATATAGATGAATTTTTGAAAGAAATTTGAGTTTTCTCTTTGTGAGAACTTTTATGGAGTACATCTCAATATCTTTTTCTCTTGCCAATCTGAATATAAAGTCGTCCCCTATTTTCTCGTCATAAGTAATATATGATAGAGGCAAAGTGGACATAAATAAGTTTAAAAGAGTAAATATCTCCAAGTATTTAATGCTAGGATAAACTTAGATAAAACCTTATCATTTACCATTTGTCAGGTCAGAATTAATTACAATACTTACATTTTCATGAAAGTTGGTAAATAATTAGAGGACAAGATTTACTCAATCTATACCAAGAAAACAATAAGAGATACAACGAGAAGAAATTTGCTCTAATTAGTAAGGGAATATATATATATATATATATATATATATATATATATAT
>Ga0099824_1004609_pt1 | contig 19776 bp, 10 predicted proteins | sample SiratrowhiteBW_FD_76837 | JGI IMG/M metagenome (GOLD analysis project Ga0099824, IMG submission 76837) | Root nodule microbial communities of legume samples collected from California, USA - Siratro white BW | ecosystem: Host-associated > Plants > Roots > Nodule | place: USA: California... | reverse complement strand
TCTTTGGTTTGAAGAAATTACACATGTATTACCTTTGATTGTTCTAAAGCATTATGGATATCATGATTATTTTCTAACTTATATCATCATCCATAACAAGTAAAGAAACAAAAAGAATTGAAAAGAGACAAACCCACAAGAGGATCGGGATTACCCTTGGGGCAAATTTGCTTATTTTGATCAACAACTCAAGATTCTTCCACCAGATTTAACATGCCTTCTAAACTATCGTTGTTATCAGAACTTGAAAAATACTTTCATAGTCATACTATCCACAACAACACTTCTCTTAGAAGGAGACTTAGGAACATCAAGACCCACATAATTATTTATTGAAACTTTTGGCACAAATCGCTACTTGTTTTTAAATTTGTCTCATGCAGTTCCTCTTGTTTACTACGCTTGCAAGAAGAAAGCTAATGACCTATCAATTTGCAAAATGAACAGAAAGGAGGAAGGCTTTCATATTCAATATATGTTATGAAAGCAAAACCAAGACGCTCCACCAAAAGCTATTGAGGCAAAGTAGAGAGAAGATCAACATCCACAAGAACCCGAACAAAAAAACCCCTTGATTTTTTGATAGTGCAATCATCTAAAGCCATAAGAGTTTTGATCCCTCATTCAATTTAAAAAAATAGCCTTTGGCTGCCAACATTTCATGTTTAAGCTATGCACATGTACCCAACATTGTGCCCTAGTCAATTTTATGGAGACAGGAACAAAATCTTTGGTGCATGCAAACGTACGAAGAAGACCTGGAGACAAACTCCAAAATCAAACAACTAAAACCTGTCACATATATCTTCAAGAGAGGAAAATTTAAACTCATAAAAACCCGTACCAAAAGGAATTGATTTCCACGGTGCTAAAGAGCTCCACACCCTATTATGAAGATGATTTTTACACTCCTCCACCCCCACTAAACACCTCCTTAGAGATTTGGACACTGGCCAAGTCATCCTTAATGTATGGAGAAGGAAGCTGAGAAAGAAGTATACTAAATGCATTATTTAATGCTTGTGCAAACATTTTTCATTGTCCCCAAACAGAGTTAACCTACAACGTAGAATCATTGTGATCTTTGAGGCACCCCTAAAGTATTTGAAAGCCTACAAGAGAGGAACCCATGCAGGAAAGAACATAACCGCAAGACAGACCAAAAATGCAGCAATAACAAACGCCACCAATGCTAAAAGCGACAAACCTCCATAACACCAAGAAACCGGAACCACGCCAAACTCAATCACCAAATCCACATGGCTCCAATCCAAAAACTCCTCGTCGTGCTTCATCGTTAATGTTGGATCGGAAACTGCCACGATCATCAGATTCAAAATCGTAAAATATTTTAAATTTAGCTTAAAAAATAAGATTAATAAATTATAAATATAAATATTAAAAATAAATAAGATTAACGTTGATTAGATTGAAACCAAATTTAATAAATATTAAAAATATATTTTATTAATATAATCTAATTAATATTAATTTAAATAAATAATAAAATAAATTAAAAAAATATCCACTAATTCTAATTTAAATAAACATAAATATTAAAATTAAATAAAATCAACGTCGATTAATTTGATCTTAACTTTAATGTACTAAATTTTATTAAGAATTTTGTATTCTACTTTCAAGTTAGAGTTCATTTTGTCCTTTATTTGCATCATAGTGTAATTGATGCTATTATTTGTTATTTTTGGACCTTTATTATTTTGAAATCAATCATCTTAATAAGCGAAATGTTTTTGTCAATGTAAAAGTTTTGGAATATAAATATTTTAGTTTGTAAAAACCATTTATTTAGGTAACCTATATAGTTATGTTTTGTAATAATATATATATATATATATATATATATATATATATATATATATTAATTAGTATCGAATTAACAGTATTAGCAGCGTTGAGAGGTGGCGGTATTTTATAGTGTAATTGGCTAGTTTTGGAAGGGAGGAAACGATTTTTAAAGACCAAAAACAATTTAATTTTCAAGTTATCTGTAAATCAATGTGATAATTAATATGGGTATTTCCTGTAATGTTAATAAAGATTGGAGAAACTTATGCACATAATAAAAATTACAAATTTCAATGAAATTTATATCTTTTTCATAATTCAAATGATATATTATATATCCCTATTTTTTTTTAAGAAAAAAAACATTTAGTTATAAAGGTCAACACATAGTATAGTCTTTTACATTTTTAGTGCTTGTGTTATCAGCGGCTGAGTAAGGTCTTGGTTGAATTCATTATTGATTTTATTTTATATTTTATTCTCTTTTCTTGTTGTATAAAAACTCGTTGTGAAATAACATTACTTATTTAGTGTTACATCTTGTATATTTTATCATTGTGTTGGTTATTCACCCACCTAGGATTAAAATATTTTTGGAATAAAAATCCTCTCTCCACAAATCACATAGTTTTCCACAAGAAGCCAACTAAAAATTCCACTTGCCGCATCTGGACAGCCGCACACCTATAAACTATTTGTTTACTTTGAAAAAGCTGCAGCCTCGGCAAAAGTACTTTGGCTTGTATGGATATACTTTTAATATTAAATATACACAAAATAAATATTAATCACCTCAATTAATAAACTTCTTGTTATATGTATCAAAATAATAATAAGAACCTATGTTTCTTCTACTTTGTGGATAGAAAGTTTCTAATTCTGATATCTCTTAATAATTATCTTAACCCTCTAGTGACTTCATATTCGAATTATTTATTTGACCCCAAATGCTAATTGTTTATTCTATTAGAGTAACAAAATAATTCTTCCTATTTAAGGATGGTCTAGTTAAGATTATTCTATTTAATATAGTAAGCGTTATTGAAACTTGAAATATTTAATTTATGCTCCAAACTTATCTGTTCCCAAAGAAAGCAAAAGAAGAACGGGGAGGAAGATACTAGAGAAAGACTGAAAATTTTGTTATTGACAAACTTCAAGAGAAAAAAAAAAAAAGTTACAAAACATTTGAGCAAAGAATATATCATGTAAAAGATGGACTTAAATGACCATCTAAACTTATTCTGGACCATGAAAGGAAGATAAAAATAAATAAAATCATCTAATAAGAAGAAGAAGATCGTCGAGAAATTTTTACAGATTTCAATAAAAAAAGTATTTTTGTAAAATACTTTGATTTTTAATTTAGGATGTTTGTATTTTGATGTTATAAATATTACCATATATTTGTCATAACTGTAAACGAGGCATGATATATTTAGTGTGATAGGTTTTAACTTCAAAACTAAAATAAAAAATCTTTTTAGTTTAATAGACTTATTATTTTAATTATTTGTCATATTATTCATTTTTTTTTTTGCCATCATACCAGTCGGTTTATCACCGAATTTTTATCCACTAATTATTTATTTAAAAAATTTAATTTTTTTGACTTATCTTTTCCCTCTAAATCATAAAATTCCTAAACTAGAATTTAAACAAATCTAGATAGCCAGCTAGTTAGTAAATTAAAACATATTTATAAATATTATCGATAAAAAAAATCAACTATTATAGTTTTTATCAAATAATAAATATTCAATCTAACAAAACTAATAACAAAAAAAAAACAATAATTAATATAGTGATCTCTATTCTTTGAATGGACTCATCATTATAAGATTGATTATCCTCATTCGACCTTACAATAAATGAACACCGTAAGCTTTTTATCTCAACAATAGGCATACATACATGAATACTAAATAATACATTGTACCGTTCTTAATCACGTTTTTTAGTTAAAATTGTTAATCATGTTTAATCTTGCTACCTTTACCAACCCGTCACGCGCAAATGCAATTTTTCTTTTGGGGTATTGGAAATTTTGTTGCGTCAAATTTGGATTTGACGCATGTGTATCTTGGGTGACCGTCCCTCTTTTCATTGACTTTGGTTGATTCTTTGATTTGAAAAATTGTGTGTGTGTGTGTGTGGGATTTCAACCATATGAAAGCATATAGGTAGCTAGGATGATGAGCATGATTATGATGGTAGTGACATAAGGAAAGAAAAAAATGAAAAAGAAAAATTGATTCACTAGTTTTTTAGTTTTTGAAATTAGGAAGGAATCCATTTTTAGTTTATAAATTAAAAAGAAATAATTTCTCAAATTAAAAAAAATAATAATTTTATCTAAACTTTATTTTTCATAAATGATTTTTGTAAAAGTGTTTTTAATCTGAAACCATAAATTTGATTGATTAAAAGAGCTTCATTATTTGAATTCGAAGAATGATAAAGATTCAACATTATCTAGAAATATCCCCAAATTATAATATTGCATAATTAGATTATAAATTTTATTTTATAAGATTGAATTAGATTAAAATTTATTTTTAAAATGGTATTATACCTCCTTTTATTTTTATGTTTGATATTTTAATATAGAATTTTCTGTTAAATATTTACATTGTTTATCTCATAAATTAGTTTTATTAATTTAAGTAAATCTATTTTCTAAGTAAAAAAAGTGATTTTTTTTTTCAAATTTAAAGAATAAAATAAATTTTCTTTCAGATTTCATAAATAAGAAAAAGAACAAGGCAAAATTCATTAAAAAAATAACTAAAATTTTATCTAGAAAGATTGATCTAGTAAATAAGGATCAAACTCATATCGTATTACAGCATAGATCCGAATGTCGCTTTTGATGTAAGGACCTTATGAATGGACGATCCAAAGAGACATATGCAAATGTCTTTTAAACTTTGAAACCATTTTTTGCCCTAAGGAGACTAAACCCACATAAACTTTTGTTAATAATAAATAAAGAAATGTAGAATTTGAGTAGTAAGTTAGTGGAGTGAGGGTAAGTGTGAGTTTTGTCCTCCATCCTTTGGTGGGGTGGAGTTGACATGGATCTTGACCCTCTTTGGTGAAACATTCCTTGGACTCATTATTTGGCCCGCACTCATCTCACAAACTTTGCTTATAAAATCCTACAATATTTTGAGGACTCCCTTTGAAAACTATTCCCTGCCTTGTCGTTTTCTGCCCTTATATTCCTCTCTCTTTTTGTTTTCTCTTTCTCTCACCCGATCTTTTGTCAGAAAACGCTTCTTCTAATTCTATTCTTTCATTCATTGCTTTGTCTACAGCTGTTTGATGCTTATAAAAATAAATAATATCCTTTTACTGATCAATTAAAGAAGACCCATGTTTGACACAACAATTTTTCTTATTCTTTTCTCTCTCATACATCTAGAATCGCCACTGCCTCCAGTTCCTTTATTTCTTTACAATACCAGTTCAATAATTGAGTCCAATTTGATATGTCTATAGATGGGATTCATACAATTTTTAACACTTCTTTCTTATATAATAAACAATAGATCAATTTGACTTTAGTAAGTTATTACTAGAAAGATTTTTACAGTCAATTGATTAGATTTTTTTTTTTACTTGTAATATTTAAAGTAACTAATATTTTTAGCCTAATGCATGTTTTATATTGTAAATTTCTAATATATGAATATTTTTCTAATTTATAGATTTTAATGTAATTAAAATTTACAATAAATAAATTATAATTGTTTACAATAAATAATTTCGATTGTGATATTAGGGTACTTTAATATTGATAATTTCTTCTAATCAATTTAGAGATAGAAAAAAACAAGAAGGGTAGATTAAAGAAAACAAATAAAGTATTCTAAAATATTGGTATTTGACTTTTAACTATGTAAGACTTGGGAAAAATAAATTCTATTTGTATAAGACTTTCTGGTCTTGAACTATCTAAGCATTCATATCTTATCATTAATGAATTAACATCGATCAAAATAACTATGATTAGAATGCCACCAAATGACATTGAGCCTAGATCGTTAGTTCATAAGGCAACAGTGCACAGCATGACCTCACATGTACATCATTATTTTAGAAAATAGTGTATATATTATAATAGAATACTTGGTCTTCCCACCAGGTATGAACACTGAATTTTGTGAAAACAAATAAAGGCAATGACCGTAGGACCATACAATTCTAAGTCATGATGAAACTATGAAGAAAAACACATGGACCTGCCTCTTACATTCTTTTAATTTCCTCACTTGTCATTATTGAAAAAGTGGGATCTAATCTCAAGCCTATTTAACACCACCTCTTCAATTGCTTTTAGTCCTATAGAATTAAAAAAAATAGGGTCTAGTTCATTTCTACCTCCTTTCCCCTCCTAAACAAATAATCCTCCTGCCCCTTTATGTTGTAAATTTTAAATAAATGCTCAACATAAATCATTGTCATTTTGACTTCTTTTAGATTTTACAATAAGGTTGTATTAAATATTATCCATAATTTTTGATACATTGCTTTGAGATTTATCATTAAAACCAATAAAATAATTGTTAGGATTCAGAAATATAGTATTTTATGTAACCACTGAATAATCCTATGATACAATATAAGCAATGATTATGTAAGCACTTCTGGCAACAAGTATACGGTTTTCTTGTCTAGGCCCACTAAGAGGTACAAAAATTGGGTGTGCCTAGTACTATCTGGGAACATTGGGCTAAAAGTAAGCCCAAAGTTAATTTCAAAATTGAATCTAGGCTCGAAAGTAAAGCAGGAATGCAACTCAAGTGCCAGGAATTACTTGTACACGAAATTCTAGGAAACAAAAATCTCTACCTCCTGTCTGTTATGGCCAAAATTTATTAAAATTATAAATTTTCATAATCCTGTTTTCATTGAATTATTGTTTAAAAAATAAACTTGAAAAAGATATCATAAGACACCATTGAGAAGAAAAAGAAGATTGTTCTATTATTGCAAGACCTGTAGGATATGTATAACAACGTACAAGGGATACATCTTCTAATGATAAGGAATGCAACAAATTTGTATAAGGATTACAGACTGTAACAACTCAGCAAAACAGACATTATAAAGGGATATATTATTGATATTTCTAGTAATTAGACCCTGCTTTAAGTGCAACATAACAACATCCCACAAGCTAAAGATAGAAAAATGTCAACTAACTCAGCTTGGAAACATTGATAACAAAAAATCTTGGAGAAAAAGATTTATGAATGTGTCAATTAGCTGATAGGATGAAGAAACACAAAGTAACTTCATCAGGCCTTGTTGATGTTGAAGCATTTCTCAAACAAGGTAGCAATCAATTTCTAAGTTTCCCCAAATAAGGTGGTAATCAACTTCGAAATGTTTAGTTGGCAAATGAATAACTGAATTGGCAAAAATATGCAAGGCACTCTCTGTCATAATACAAATAAATAGGAGGTTATGTTATATCTTAAAAAACAAACCTTTAGAATATAAACATATCAGAAGCTATAATTAGCTTTAGATATAAAAAATAAATAAAATCTAAATATTTTTAAAAAAGTAAAGAGAAAACTTTATAAAAATTAGAAAATTAATATTCAGGTTTTATTTTTATAAAAATTACTATCTCTCTCAGAAGCGGTTCTTTCTTTTTCTCTATCTTTTCTCTAAAACTCTCAATTCCTTCCTTATCATACTGATAATCGAATATCACTCTTAGATTCCTGACATGGAGTAGACCAATAATGTCCAATCAGATTCTTGAATAGAGTAAGTTTATTTTCTACTCATTTTCCTTAGAGTTAGTTTTAGGTCGATTCCTTTTTTAGTAAGGGTATTTTTCCTGTATTCTCTGAGGCATCAAAATGAGTCTCTGTTGGTCCATTATTCTAATAGTGTAGTATGATCATTGATTAGAATCTCTTGGTGTAGGTTTGGTTCCCGTGATTTAAGTTTTTGGAACTCCTTTGAGGGTCTCTATTTTATATAACTAAGGAAAGCTAGTATGAATGTTTTTAATAGATATTGTGATTATTTGTTTTATTACTATGAATTGGATGAATTTGAATTAAATTGATTGAATGTTTATGTATGGTATGATGTAGTATGAATGTTTGTGAATGATATGGAACGGTGATCAAGACATGGTATCTTTAGGAAAGGAGATACCTGTATTGAGATTGTTAGGATGTGCATTGTTTGAGGATTTGTCAAGAAGGAGGTATATTGACACTACTAGTACCTTAGAATTACATAGATGAAGGGTACTGGGTGGTGAACTGAACTATAGTTTAAAAGAGCTGGTCAGGACAAATATATGGATTTACACTATCAGATAACGTTATTTTCATTTGAGATTGTGTGGATTCATAGTTAGAATGGTCATCTGTACAGGTGCTAGCCTCTGAGTCTAACTCAATGCACGAGTCTTCGAGAAGTAGAGACTCAAGTGTCTTTGTATCTGAGTCAATATATATATGATATGAGTTATTGTAGAGATGTGATAATGACAATGTGATGTATAAGATGAATTATGAAAGTCTAATGTTTGTAGTTTGGTTGAGATAGGAATTTAATTTATGAATATACATTTCTTTAAACTCTCCAGCTTACCCTTATTTTTTGTGTGGTTTTTGTTTTAATTTTAAATATGCGATGATCGTATGTTATACGTGAGTAAAGAATTTGGTCGGTGGTTTTACTCCTCATTGAGCTGATGGAAAAGTTTTAGTTTATTTAATTTTATTTTATTTAATAATTGTGTGGAGATATTTTTGTTAAATCTCATGTAGTGAAGTATGTTGCGTTGTAGACCGTTTGACCTCTTCAATTAGGGTTTTGACTTCTTCAGTAAGGAGGCTTGGATGTTGACTTCAACTTAGGGTTTTAAGTTCCAAGTCAAACCCAAATAAGGCACAAATGCAGTCCACTTATGGTTCTATATTTTTTATAAGAGAAAAGTACTATTCTTATACAAAATTTCTATTCATATTTTAATACAAGGCAACTTCTATACATTTTACAAGGCCAAGAAGAAAGAAAAGGAAGCTTATAACATTTATTTTTATCATATTTTGGGCTTATTTTCATAATGAAATCAACTCTGAAGACTCCACTCCACTCCATTGGGAGTCTGGCTCCACCTTAGAAAAGTTTAGCCTTGGGATGACAGCTAGGGTTTTGAGGGTTCCCTTTTCTCTTCTTTATATATCCATCTTCCTCCATTGTTCATTCTACCAATCTTGTTGGGGTTTTATATAATCAATTAAATTCTCATGTAATCACTATTGGGTTTATATATATGTGTGTGTGTGTCTTTCCTTTCAACATTAGTATTTTCTTTCTGTGATCATTACCTATCGTGTTGATTCATGGCTTGATTATTGATTCTTAGGGTATTGGGAAATATCAGTTGTAATCTAGATCTAAATCAAAATACCAAATGAAAGCTTGTGTCTAGGAATAAAGCATGATTCGTTTGTTGTCTCAATACCCTTGTGACAATTGCAAGTTTTATTTATATAATTGATCAAGGATTGATGGTTAATAGATAAGCTTAAGCTCATCATTCACTTAAGGAATTACGATTTGGGTATTATTGTGGGTTAACATTGACATTTTTTTGAAAACAAGGTAAATGTTTTATGCATGAGAGTGAGATTTGATGAAATTTAATCTTAGAAATTACATTCCATACCCTTTCCATTCTTTCCCCACATTCCAAGTGCTAGTAAAAATACATAAATATATTTTAATTGTTTTTCATAAATATATTTTAAACCATACAAGAATTTTTGAATTTTTAGGGTAGACCTGAATTGGTGCCTGACAAAACATTTGTTGCAACTAACCCCAGCAGGTAAAAAAATAGAAAAAAACAAAAAACAAAACTTTAAGCCTAGGGTCCAACCCCATTTGAGGATGGGGTGAGCCTGTTGAGGATGCAAATACTGATGATGTAGAAGAAGAGGACCATATTCTATGATGATCAGGATTTGTTGGAGAATAAAACTTTGCATGATTTTATTTTATTTTGTCATTTAAATTTCAATTTTTTTAGTTTTTTTTTTCAATTTTGATTTTAATTTTTAGTTTTATTTTATTCTTTAATTTTCAGTTTTAAAATTTTAGTTTTTATTTTATTTTCATTTTTTTTATTTTGACAATAAATTGTGTAACTTGTCTAATGTGACATATATGAGACATTTGGTTGTATGACTTGGACTGAGTTTTGCATAAAACTAATGATAATTTCTCATTGATGAAAATTTATTGTGTTGCTCTCTAATAGCAACTATGAATTAAATGTGTTTTTCTGTTGAGTTTAACTTTGTGGTTGCTCTTGTGTTTTTGTAATTGAAAGGGCATTCATGTTATTTTATTTGTAATTAATAATTGTGACATATTGTATGACAACTTTTGATACCAACATTTTACCTCGGTAAGTTTTGGGCTTTAGAGTTTAAACTCATTGTGTGTTATCACTTTGACTCATAATTGGCTTTGTTTGAGTTTTTATGCTAATTATTCATTTACATGCTTACATGTGATCAATGCCATTTTTGTTTTTATTTCATTATAGTTTGAGCCGAATGCCAACCTTGTTTCTTCAAGAATAAAACCTTTATGCACCCCTTTGAGGTTTAAAAAAAATTCTTCATCATTGAACCTTTAATGCTTAATGTTCTAACATTGACTACCTCACTATGAATTGAGAGAGCAAGGAGATCATGGTCTTTAGTTGATGTAACTGCTCTCTTTGCTTGAAATGCTTTGATTATATAGAAAAACCAATTTTATTCTTAGCCTATTCATGCCACAACCCAATTAAAACCCTTTTGATGTTGCATGTTTTTGAAAAAATTTTGACTCTTGAAATGAAAAAACAAAGTTAAATTGTGTGGAATTAGTGGTAGAAGGGAGAAAATCACATCTTGAGGCACTAGTGTGCTTGAGTGAAACACTATTTCTAGTGAGAAATGGTGTCTTTAGTTATCTACAGGACCATTTTGCCATGATTGTTAGTTTATATTGAAAAGGCTACAAGTATTTCATTTGTTACATTTGCACTAAGAACACTATAGCTGAATTTTGACTAGGAAAGAAATTACTTTTTTAAGCTATATTGGAGAGGGCATACATGATTGACATATGAGATGATTGTGTGAACTTGCTTCAGAGTTGTTTCAATGTTAAGTGATTGTCTATTTGTGTCAAGTTACCTTGGCTTGAGGACAAACAAGATTCTAAGTTTGCAGGAGTCTGATAACATTTATTCTTATCATATTTTTGGGCTTATTTTCATAATGAAATCAACTCTTTCTAAGCTTGGAACCAACTAAATCCCATGTTTTTATCTCTTTTTATAAATAATTTGATTCTTTTTATTAATAATTGGTCCCTTAATTTTTTTTTTTTTATCAAATTTTACTCTAAATCCCATTAATTTTGTTAAATAAAAGAGCAGGAAGCATTGTATAAGGAAGAGCATGATTCGATCCCATGAAGGATGAAATAAAAGATAAATTTCAACGCAGAAGGCTTGTGCCTGGTGCCACAGTAGCTGGGTCAGGCACTAGTTGGGTCGCGAGAAGTCATGGATTTAGATTTGTGTACAACACCACTTTAGTTGAACCGAGCACGGATGACGCTGAATTAACATTTTTTATATTTAAAGAGGTCTCTACATTATGGTTAGGCACTCTGAAGACTTCACTCCAATCCATCTGGAGTCAGGCTCCACCTAGGAGTCAGAAAAATGTAGCCTTGAGATGAAGGCTAGTGTTAGAGGGTTCCCTTTTCTCATCTTTGTATATCCATCTTCCTCCATTTTTCATTCTTCTCATCTTGTTAAGGTTTGATGTAATGAATTGAATTTATGTAATCAATATCAAGTTTATATAAATGTCTTTCCTTTCAATGTTAGTATTTTGTTTCTGAGCTCATTGTCTGTCGTGTCGATTAATGGCATAATCATTGATTCGTAGGATATTGGAAATTATCATTTGTCATCTGGATTTGAATAGAAATACCTTGGAATAGAGCATGCTTTGATTGTTTTCTTAAAAACCTTGTGGCAATTAGAAGTTTTGTTTATATAATTGATCAATGAATTGATGGTTAATAGATTCACCTAAGGAATTAGGATTTGAGTATTATTATGAGTTAACATTAACATTTGTTTCGAAATAAGGTAAATGTTTTTATACATGAGAGCGTGATTTGATGAAATTTAATCCTAGCAATTGTATTCCATATCCTCTTCATTCTTTTTCCACTTTTCAAGTACTCGTGAAAATACAAATATTTGGAATGATATGTAATCTAAATTTGTGATGAATTGCAATTATTGTCATATTGCGCAAGTCCCTTGAGAGAATGATATATTTATTACTTGCCATCATAGCATAAAATGCTTATAGAAGTCTAATAATTTTCTCTCCATAAATGAGGACTCTTCTTAGGTCCTTCTTCCTCCTCTAATCTCCTAGTCATGGAACCAATGTGTGGTCTTCAAAATGGTTCTCCATCCGGCCCTATCTCTTGAAAAGGATTTGTCCTCAAATCCATTTTGTCTTTATAGTCAGCAACTCCTACAAAAGGAGTTACATCACAAACGTTAAAAATGTGGCTGACTCCATATGTAGCAGGGAGATCTAGCCTATATACATTATCATTAATCTTATACAGTACTTGGAATGGACCATCTTCTCTTAGTCTGAGTATAGAATTCCTCTTTGAAGAAAATCTTTCTTTTCTCAAGTGTAGCCATACCAGTCCCTTTTCTCAAAAGTTATTTTCTTTCTCCCTTTATTGTTGTATTCAACATACTTTAAGTTTGTTTTCCGATTTGGTCTTTGACCTTATCATGAAAATTCTTGACAGACTCCACTCTAGACACCCTTTTATGAATTAGAGAAGTTGCATCTAGAAATGATAGTAAGTCAAGAGGTGTGAGAGGGTTAAAACCATACACAATCTGAAAAGGAGAAAGATTAGTAGTCTTGTGGACTACTTGGTTATAAGAAAATTTTGTATGTGGAAGATACTCATCCAAAGATTGATATGAACCTTTAGAGGTTGGGAGGATCTCGATCAACTCGAAAGGTGTTTGCACATCCAAAGCCCATGGAAGTCATGGTATCATTAGCGAAAACAATGAAGAATATGAAACCCATTCGAAAATGTAGAAGAATGAATAGAAAAAAAAGAGTAAGGAATTGAAAGTAGAAAGATGAATTAAAGGGGGAAGAACATGCCTCCTTGAATGGAGAAATCTAAGGATAAGTTGATAGAGTCCTTCTTCTTCTTTAAGATGGAAGATGAGATAGGTTGTAGAAGCTATGGAGTTAGGAGAATATGTTTTGGTGTTTGAAGTGGAAAAGGAAAAAGTCTAGTGAGAGGTTAGACTAACTCAACTAGGAAGGAGTCTAGGTTGAATCTTAGAAAGAAGACTAACCTATGGAGAACTCATGAACAAGTAAAGGTTAAATTTAGGTAGCATTTCATTACACCAAGCACTCCTTTTTATAGCCAACTTGGACATCCACTTGGAAGGCTTAAGGTGGAAAATTTTGAATTCAGAAACCCTAGTAAATTGGCGTATGAAAGGAGAGTGTGACACTTGTCCACTCACTTTTTACATGCCTATTCATGACCAAAATGTGACCTTCACATGGCAAATGCGCCTTTTTGCCTAGGTTGGACAATCTAGGGTTTTTTTGGGCTTGAAGAAGCACAATTGAAACCCTAGATAGGCTTCTCTAACCCTAGTCTGCTCAAAGGCCAAATACAAACCCAAAATCTTATTCTAATTGGTTGAACTACAAAGCCCATATATTCTACACTACTTGGCCGAATTCATGGCCTATAAAATCATATTCGACTATGTACAAATATACAAACTAAATCTTGACCCATAATGATAACAGCTTAGGCCTGTTGCTAGCTTATTTTTGCTAATGATGGCAAGTGCAGCAGTTGCAAACGTAGCAAGTAATAAATATCGTTTTGTCCCAAAGGATCTGTTCAATATACTACAATAATTACAACTATAATAAAATTACATTTAAGAAAAAATCCATAATTTTGGTTGATATGAAGAAAAAAGATAAAATTTAATATTTTTATTAACAATTGAGTTGTAGAAAAGGATTAACTATGAATAATAAGAGTTGTTAGGGTTAGACTTCCCCAATCCTCACTCTCATGGATAAAAATATTTACTTCTTTCCATAAAATAATCAATGTCAACCCACAATTTTACCCAAACCCTAATTCCATACATGAATGAGGTTAAGCTTATCTATTAATCGTTAATTCCTTGATCAATTATATAAATAAAACTTGCAATTGTCACAAGGGTCTTAAGACAACAAACGAATCCTGATCTATTTTTAAACACAAGCTTTCATTTGGTATTTTAATTATATTTCTAATTATAAAAGATATTTTTCAATTCCTAAAGAATCAAAGATCAAGTCACAAATAAACATGACAAGCAATAACCTTAGAATTAAAATACTGATATATTGAAAGAAAAGACATGGATATGAAAACTAGAAACGATTACATGAGAGTTTAGAACAATAAATTTTAACCCCAACAACAGTGGATTTAGTTCCTTATATTCGTGAAAAAGATAAACATTACAAAAGAACAATGGAAATAAAATATTACTCCTAGAGAACCCTAAAGTTGCTTCCAATTGCCAATTTCGCTCCTTAACGACTCAAGATGTCTAACCCTAATGAAGAACAAATATTAAATAACATTTGAAATTTGACGTTCGCGTTTGGCTGGAATTTTCTATTTTTCCACACATCCAGGCCCAAATGATGCCGAGCTCAGGTCACTTGTGTTGTGCACATTTTCGCTGAATTGCTCTCTTGAGTTGTTTTGTGTCAAATTACTTTTTAATCACTAATCTCAGAGCTTCTATCCTTCTTCTCTTAATTCAATGATTTCTTGTTTGTTTTTAAGCAAACTAATAGGAATTAGAAATCAAATTCATTTTATGACTATCATAACCATTTATTAACAAAAACTACTAAAATTGAGAATTAAACATATTTTAAGCTTAGAGAAGTTGATTTTGTTATAAAAAATAGCTCAAAAATGTCATATCAATCAACTCTATCACCTGTTGAGGTTAGTTGAGTCCCAATCTTCATGAATTCTCTTGGCCATGACTTTAGTTGTTGGTCCTTTGATAAAGGCCTTCCATCATCCCCTCCTTCTTGGAAAGGATTTTTCTTCAAATATGGACTATTTGTCTCATCATCAGTACCACCTACAAAAAGAATAAGATCAATTACATTAAAGGTGGTATGTACTTAGGCAGATCTAGTCCTTATACATTATCATTAACTCTCTTGAGGACTCGAAAGGGACCATCACCTCGAGGGTTGAGTTTAGACTTCCTCTTTTTCAGAAATTTGTCTTTTTCACATATGAAATTAAACTCAATCCCTTCTTAAAAAATTGTCTCTCTTTTCCCTTTATTGTTTTATTTTGTGTATATCTCAATTTCTAATTGTATTTGATTCCTAACCCTCTCATGAAGTCTCTTAACAAATTCAACCGTGGATATCCCTTCCTTATGTATAAATTCATGTGGATTCGGTAAGGGTATTAAGTCTAATAGAGTAAGAGAATTGAAACCATATAAAACTTCAAATGGAGATATTCTAGTAGTCTTGTGGACTACTCTGTTATATGCAAACTCAATATGGAAAAGATACTCATCCTAAGATTTATAATTTCCTCTTAAGACTGTCCTTAGCATAGTGGATAGAGACCTATTGACTACCACAGTTTGTCCATCCGTTTGAGGATGACAAGAGGTTGAAAAATTAAGTTTAGTTCTTAGCCTTTCCCATAGTGTTCTCCAAAAATGGCTAATGAACTTTGGGTTTTGATCTGACACTACGGTTCTAGGTATGCCATGAAGTTTGACCACCTTTCTCATGAAGAGTTTTGCAATATTGCTTGCATCATCCACTTTGTGGCAGTGTATATAATGTGCCATTTTGCTAAATATGCCAACTACCACAAAGATGGAATCAAAGTCCCTCAGGGTTCTTGGAAGATTAAGGATAAAGTCCATATTGATATCTTTCCAGGGAGCACAAGTAATGGGTAAAGAAGTATAGAGTTTATGAGGCATTGTGTCAAACTTAGATTGTAAACAAGAAATACATCTATGACAGTGCCTCTGAACATCTTTTCTCATATGGGGCCAAAATAAATTTTCTTTACATAAACTTAGAGTTTTATCAACTCTGAATGGTACATGAGACCTCCTTCATGTGTCTTCTTAACAAGGAGTTTTCCAGGTGATCCTTGAGGTATACAAATTTTCCTTATTTAAACAAATACCCCCTTAGATACATGGAACTTTGTTGTGCTTTATGGTGGTAACTAGAAAATTTGAAGGAGAAATCAGAGTCTTAAGCTTACAATACATATCTGTGATCAAACCTAAGAATTTGAGCCCTAAGTTTTGAAAACAAGGTGTGTCTTCTAGATAAGGCATTAACAACAATAGTGGACTTGCCATTCTTGTATTTAATCACATATGGAAATTGATATAAAAACTCCATCCATTTTGCATGTCTTTTGTTCAACTTGTGTTAACTCTTCAAATATTTTAGCAATCGGTGGTCATTATGAATGACAAACTCCTTGGAAACAAGATAATGCTCTCAAGTCTAAAGGGCCCTTACAAAAGCATAAAACTCTTTCTCATAGGTGGGATAGTTGAGGGAGGCACCATGTAATTTTTCACTGAAGTAAGCAAATCGGTGTCCTCCTTGCAACAAAATTGCACCTATGCCTACTCCTGATGCATCATAGCTTAAAAGTTTTTGTAAAAGTCATGCATAACTAGAACTGATACATTAATGAGTTGAGCTTTAAGCTTCTAAAAAAGTTTGCTCATGTTTTTTCCTTTAAGACAATAATGATGTCTTTCTTCACCAACTCATTGAGTGGTGAAGCCAAATTAGTTAGGCATAAAACATTTGTAAAAATTTGCCAATCCATGAAAACTCTTCACTTTTCCAACATTCAGTGGAGTTGGCCATTCTTGGATACCAACTTTTGTTCTTAGATTAGTGAAGATAATGATAACATGTAATGTATACACTAGTAGAAAAATGAGATTCTACATCGGTTCTGCAAGGCTTTTTACATCTGTTCTGTAACCGATGTTGATGCGGATGATGTGAAAAGTCCATGACTTTTTACAACCTATTACATCGGTTATGAATACAACTGATGTAAAAGAGCATTAAAAAGGGCAAAAAGAGAGATATTACATCGATTACTACTCACAACTAATGTAATATCTCTATTTTAAAAAAAAAATGTGGGTTGATAAATCTCTAATGCATACATGGAAACACCACAGAAATTTGTAGAATTTTTTAGCAGGTATAGATATGTGAAATAGAAGCTTAAAATGTAAAAAATAAAAATAAAAAATAGCTCAAACATACTAATAAAGAAAAAAGTAATAGTAAATGATGGAATTTTGTAAAATATTTGGATGCAGAATTCCCAATGGGTTTGACTTAGAGGAATGCTCTTAGTTTGAGTAGCAGTTTTGCATGATATATCTTCTCCTTTATGCGCTTCTTCTTGTGGATGGAAGGCTTTAAATAGGTTTTGAGAGAAGGTGGCCACTAAGAGGCAATGTATAGTTGTTAAGCATCTTCAACTTCTATACTTATCCACTTTGCGTCTGATGAGCTTCAATATGATTATTGCATTTAATGTAGCCTTGATATTTACTCCTTTCTCTTCACAACATCCTTGATAACTGAAAACACTTATCTCCCTAGGTGGCATACCCTTTTGCATCATTTCATGATTATCATGCATATTGTACAAGGAAGATAATTTGTTCAAAGTTGAAATGCTCTTTGTGTTAGGAAGTTGATGAACAAAATAGTTTTAGCTCATGTCTCGAAATATCTTTAATATTCGTTTTATATTTCTCTTTGAGCAGATCTTTATATTTCCTGCAAACATAAAGTAAGCATATAGATTTTTTTTTTATGACAATGTTTGCTTAGTTTATGTTTATCATTTAATGTTTAGTATGTGTTTCATTTGTTCTTATTAAAACTTTGAGAAAATATTGTACTATGTTGTATTGTATGTTTGAAGAAATACTTACGTCTTACATGATCTGTTGTATTTATATAATTTTTGTCTTGTAGATGAAGTATGATCATGTTTTATATTTATCTATTTTGAAGCATTTAATTAAAACCTTGGGGTGTTGTAGTTTTGCCTTAACATTTTAGAACTCAATCACTTCTAACTGAACAATAGAGTATTCTTTAGAACACAACCACTCTTAGCTAAGCTAAATAAATGAGTATTAATTAAAATGCAACCATTATTGGCTAACATACTTGGTTACAAAAAAGTGTGATCAAATTATCATAGGGTTGCTCACTAAAAGAGGTACAATGTCCTAAGACAAATACAATATAAGGTTCACTCTTCAAGATTACTAAAGAACACAACAAATTCCTATCAATGAGCTAGGTTTATAAGTTTTGCTTAAGTGTTTGTGGAATTAATCGCAGGCTAAAGGATTTTTGTGCAAAATCTTCCTTTTGCAAAAGTTACTTCCATATGTAGATAGAGCATAGGAGTTGGTCATTTTAAATCCTTTTCTAGTCATTGTGAAACTTAGAAATGTTTTATATTTTTCATAACGTGTCTGTCCTCGTAGACATTTACGACTTTATTAAATGTTTTTCATGTAACATTTAATGTAATCATCTATTTGAAGAAATATCCTGATACCCAACATAACTTGTGAGGCATTAGTTAGACATCTTTTAATTCTTCTTGAAGAAAAGTCAGAATTATATGAAATTGATGGTTATCCAAAGAAGATAGAATATCCTTTATGAAAGATTGTTAGTGTAAAATAACTTTAACACACTCATCAAGATATTTTCTGATATTAACAATTATTTCTCATAATTTTATATTTATTAATTATTGACTGTATATTAAACGAAATTAAATATTTTTTTTGCCATCTATGTTATAAACGTTATGTAAACAAAAATATATTAGGGGTTATTTTACTTGGTTAAGCAATGCTAGTTATTGTCAATTTTGTAAAACATGTTCAATTCTAATAGACAAAAAAAATATGCAAAAATTGTTCATTTTAAAATAAAAAAGTAAAAAACTTATTTATAAAAATGTTTATCTAGACATACCTTTATAGAATAATAACTTCACAATTTCTTAGTGCATCTTTCCCTTCTAATAAAATAAAAAAGTTACATTTTTTAGAAAACGTAAAAATATATTAAAAAGTTTTTAAATTAGATAGTTAAAAAAGTATATTTTAAAATTGATTTTTAACTATTGTGATTACATGTTCTAGAATAGTTTATAACGAAATTTCAGTTATGGAATTCTACACAACACTGAACACAGCACTAGCAATGAACGATCCGAATTCCACAATTCCTTTAGAATTTTGAAACTTTATTTCAAGCAATATTTTTCAAGAATTATAGGAATCGTCATTTTCATCCTGAAAGACAAAAGAGGCATTCTTCCACCTCCATAGACCTCTATATCACAGCAAATTGACTATTATATCTTTAATAAAAAAAATCAAATAAATTATATATTTTTTAAATTCTTTTATTTCAAATTATATAATTCGAAATATAAAAATTATATCAATTTCAAATACAATTTTTCTTTTTTATTTTGGATTGTATGATGTAAAATATAATGTTTTTTATTTCAGTTCGTACAATCTAAAATAATAGTTTATAACAGACTGATGCTAGTGATCATTATTGGGGAGCAGTTCTCATTGAAGAAGAAGGAAACAAGAAGTACTATTGCGGACATGCTAGTGGACAGTTCAAAGATGCTGAGAAGCATTATCATACCACT
>Ga0099824_1004608_pt1 | contig 19777 bp, 8 predicted proteins | sample SiratrowhiteBW_FD_76837 | JGI IMG/M metagenome (GOLD analysis project Ga0099824, IMG submission 76837) | Root nodule microbial communities of legume samples collected from California, USA - Siratro white BW | ecosystem: Host-associated > Plants > Roots > Nodule | place: USA: California... | reverse complement strand
TTGTGTCATTGTGTTTTACTTCCAGAAACTCCAGCTGTATTTATTTATATTCTTAGAAATTGATCAAATGGTTATGATGTTTCACATGATAATTTGATTTTATTCTTGGGATTTTTCAGTTGATCAGAGCAAAGGAATGTTGGGCACTTTTGCTCCTCAAAAGGAGCCATATGTGTATGCCTTGAAGGAGGACACCACTCCCTCTGGTGCACTTGCAAGGGGTGTTTACTCAGCCAAACTTAAGGTATGGAGAAGTAAAGTTACATTTTTCAACTGGATCCTCTGCTTATAACATGTGTTGCCTTTTAATTTATTCAAAGCGGATTTTCTCTCTTCAAGGCAATATATGCTTAATTTGGATAACTGCAATAATAAAGTTTTATTCAAAGATCTATGATCCGAAACTTCTTTCACATTGTGATAACTTATGCAAATTATGATTCATTTTTTAAAAATTTTTTACTTTAATTTTAGGAATTCTGTTGAATGCTCAAATATTGAAAAACTAGATTCTTCTAAAAACTCGTTAACTGGGATTCAATTCTGATATTTTTCACTATAACACCCCTAAAAGGATTGGTTATTTAATTTTCATTTACGTATTTTACAGTCACTATATATTTCAATCTGATGTAGGTTATTACAAAATATAAATCCAAAATGTTTGAAAATATAAAGGGCTTCCATTAGTGAAGTTATTGGAAAGATAGTGAGGTTTACTCCATACAATTAGTACATTTGATCCATATAGATTGATAAACTTGTTCCTGTTTGGTTGGTGTCTTACAGTTTGAAGATGATGATAGAAGGTGTCACATGGAACTCAAATATATGTTTGAGATAAAAAAGAGCAGCTAGTCCGGTTTTTCTGACACTGTTTTTATGTTATGAATCCTCTTAAAATTCTTAATTTTATCTCTGAACATGTGTTATCGATGCCACAACTTTGTATTTGTTTCCGAATACATAGAAAGGGAATGGACTCATGAAATTGTGACGGCTTTCTTTCTTTTCTTGCTTTTATAACTTGTTTTAGGAACAAGAAAATGAATATACTGAACGTTGGCCTATACTCCTTTAAAATTATAATGAATTTTAGAGGGTTATAGACATTGATTGGAAATTTAACTATTCAGATTTTAATAATTGCGTAAATTATTGAACATAAACAGATGTTTTACCACAATCTCTATCATTTTTTCAATTAGTGAATACAATTTCACAGTTTAAACTTTAAATACAAAAGCCATTCTCAGCCGTTCTGCAATAGTTTATGGTCCGAGCTACTCGTTGCTTGTAATCAACTATTAGCATATATGATTTATACGCATTAACCGTTTGTAAAAGTTAAAAGTTCTTGCAATCTCTATAGAAGAAAGAAAATTATAATTTCTGACTCATGTATTTTGGTTCTGGAACTTAAGAAATGTGAAATATGATTTAGAAATTTAAGTCTGCCTTTTTGTGCTTTAATTATCCTTTTGTCAAAGCATTACTCGAAATGTTTCGCCTTTTGTAAATGCTAGGACCATTAAGTACTTTGTTGGATTCATACAAAATACAAGAACAAGAGAAGAAAGTGTATTATAGTAGTAGGTTGTACAGAGAATAAGTGTCAACATAACTACTGCATTTTCCTAAAATTTTGCATGTTCTTTATATGTAGAACTAAAAGAATAAAAAATAGAAAATCTTTAAAATAATTAAGACAACCCATATATGAAAATTATAAATAGTAGGCGGTACACGGGCTAGACATAACAACACTATTAAAGAGTTCTTAGTAGATAGTCTTGTATACTTTTTATAATGATCTTAATTTGAAGTTAACGTATCGCACAATTAATATACCAATTAAATTTGATAAGTTGAACTTGTGTCAACAAGCAAAGACTAATTGTTAAAAAGGAAAAAAAGCACCATTTAATAAAAGCATATTGGGAAAAAGTATTAAAATATATATTTTGAAAAGTTAAGATTATTTGTTGCATGGTTTTGAAGATTAACGACTAAAGTGTCATTAACGGTATTAATTTTTTACTGTATTATTTGGATATTTAAATATTTATAACATGTTTAAAACCTTAATATTACAATAATTTAGATTCATTAATCAATTTGGAAGTAATTTTCATTTATTTTAAATTATTTATTACAATGCAATCTTTTAAATGAATTTCATGTTAGGACAACGTAGTAGTTTATGTACTTGTAAGACCATTAAAAACAATCCTTTGCTTTATAATACATGCATCGATTAAGAATGTACAAATTAACAAAATAAGATTTTAATTTCAATAAAAAGAACAGCACTATAAACACACATAATTTATGAAAGCTCATGTCAAAATTACAAAATAAAAAAACTGCAATTGGTGAATATGTGAAGATATAATTTAAAATTTGAGAACCGTGTTAAACTCAAGCTGCGCAAACCCAAATTTAACCCATTTCTATATGGAATCGAATACAACTATAAAATCGTGTTAAAAATTAACAAACACATGGTTGGCTGTGAAGTATTTATTACCATCCGAGATTCAATTGGGTAAACAAGGAAACAGTGAAAAAACTTAGAAAATAATGATGTCGATGAAGTACAGTCGGAAATTTTTTCATATGCCTAGATTTGAAGGAATCAGTTATCTCGGTTTACAACTTGTATTATTTATTTCTCCCTAGTTGACAAAAAAGATCCGGTAGAGCATAAAACCAAAAAGATACAGCAGATAAGGAGAAAGAATCTTATTCCGAATGAGCTTATAAAACCATTACATAAAATTTGTCCTTCCTGAAATTGTGAATAGTACAAGAATGTCCATGTGAGGGTATATCAGATTATATAATTAACATATTAATTGTGACCTCTACACTATTCATATTATCATTTCCCATGTCAACTTTTCCATATAATGTTCTCAAGATCAATACAGCTCTACAGATCCCCCACCATTCTGACGTATTATTTATCATGGAGGGCGAGTGAACAGTGGTTATTCGACTAACCAACCGTAAAGGATGTGTGCACCTAGTTTAACCAATAGCAGTGTAATTCGGGTTTCAACAAAGACAACACAAACCTCATTTCGAATTGCAGAGAATATGAAGACGCATTCAGATGCCACCAGTAGCATCAAGTTTGCACATAAAGCTTTTAAGAATTATAATATATTATTTTATTTATAATAATTATGCATATTTTACGGTAAAGTTTAACCTAACTAAAACATTATAATCTTATACTCTTTAACTTTTATGGCAAATTTTACTTTATTTTCCTCATGTTCATTTTAGATTACTAAAATTATATTCATATTACTATTAAAAATTATAACTAGATAAGACAACGAGAAAGATGGACAGTCCAATCTTTATTTTAGTAACTAAGTAATTAAAAAATAAGAAAAAAAGATATAAAAGGTATAAAAAAATATGAATCTTCTGGAATACTGAGTTCTATTATAAAAATGAATATTTTTTCTAATAATTTATATCAATAAAATTATTAAAACAAAATGGGTCTTATAAAATTTTAGAATCTTGCAAAATTGCCTCTCTTATCTAGTTGAAGTTCCAAACCAGCAAACACAGAATTTGCTTGTAAACAGTGCCCCGCAAGTATACAAACTTCAAAAATCACGGTTATATGAAGGAGAAATGGTGTTCATGTCAAGTGTGTCATCCAGTAGAAAAAATTGCCAGAAGGTATTAGCACCTGGGTTGAAAAAACTGAGTTTGAAATAACAGTAAAAAAAATATGAAAAAGATACCATTAGTCTATGTATACAGTAAAGAATTAGAATAATATATTGAATTCATTATTATAGTCATGTAATCTTTAAATTTAGGGAAAACAAAATATCCTCTATTCATGCATAATAAGTATAATGAGCCTATATAAACTTATATTATGTGCTTTCTATCACAGAATATAAGTTTCTGATTAATTAAATTTAATAATTTCAGCACATTGTGTGAATTTAGCTCAAGTTGTGTAAAATCTACCAACTTCATAATTGGGCAGGGCAAAGATATTTGATAATTAAAAGAGTTAATAGAATGACTGAAGGAGGAGTAATTGGAGGTTTAAGGCAAAGGATTCTGCAAATCTAGAGTGACGACACTTAAGAAATATGTAACTAACTTATTCTCAAGTCTAACCTAATCAAAATTATAACAGGACAAGTTCAAGCCAAATAAAAGAGAAGTATAAAGAAGAAGTACCTTATTATTTACAAATAATGTGACAACACTTCAGCAGTAGTATATCTCAACCTGCAGCTTTGTCCCAAGTGAACATCACCAAAAACATACCTGCATTATGATACACCCCCCATGTTAAAAGAATTAAAAAACAGAGGATATTTTAAGAAAAATTAGCCCGTAGGTCCAGTATGGAATATATCATTACTCTTGGTTAATTCTTTCTCAATTTGAAATGTGCGTGTGAGATTTCCAAATTCCAAAAAATAAATCAAACCTTAAATAAAGGAGAAAGAAAAAACCTATATTCACAGTAGTCAGGCCATGCACAACGAGCCTTCCCATAATCCCAATAACAGTCCTCATCTCTTAAAGGACCCCGCTTACCTGTAACAGAACAAAGTCAAAGTAATTGGAGATTCTCAACTGAAATTGTTTATAAATGTAGTCCGAAATACCTTTTGTTACAAACTTTAATTTCGCATCAGGATGGATATCATGCCACATCTCAAGCCATAGTTCCCTCATTAGCACTGGTGATCTAACTATGTTCCTGTGATTTGCTACAGGAATATCATGTCAATTTACTTGTATGTGTACTTGTAGTAAACTATTTTATGTTAAAATTTAGAACCTTAAAGTTGTTGAGATCGAACTTACACATCTATGAAAGTATTAATCACAACTAATCAATCAATAAAACAAATTATGGGTTGCAACTTTCCCTGTGGATTCTTTCAGCCACCACTGTAATCCTCCAAACAAATTTTGCATCAAATTAATCCCTCAGATCTTTTTTATCGTCAAATTAGTCCTCAAAGAATCATTTTATCATCATTCTAGTCCTCCATAATGACCAATATGATGACATTTTAGATCTCCCTAGATAAAGTCCTCCATAATCATCAAGTTGCCACCAAATTAAACTTTTTCAACACTTTATTCCTTTGTAGAGAACCAATACAGTTATAATTCAGATCTTTGAAAAACAAATTTGGTGACAAGACAAAATTTTAAAGAACTAAGTGCTGACAATTTAAATTTCTGAGACTTTGATGACTAAATTTTTGAAGGACTGATGAGGTAACATTAATAAAATTTCATGCTAAATGAATGAATTTTTTTTAAGTGTTTGCAAATTTTGTGACCATCAACTTCTAAATCCAGTCAGACAATTGTCAAGATACACTTATCTACACTGAATTAACATAGTCCAAGTGGGTATGAAAAATTCGTAATCAAGTTGTGGTTATTTTAGTCATAAATAAAGCATCAGTTAGTCCATGACAACTCCAGGGAAAAGCCATGCACCTTTATCAATCTCCCAAATTGCTGTCCTCTTTCCAGGAAGACTTTCAGAATCTTCATAATATGTTATGTACTTCACCCTTGGCGATCTTGTCATTTTTGGAACAACATCTTCTTCATGGAGATGTTCCACATTCAATTGAATCTGTACATCTGAACCATCATGCTCTGACTGTAAAGTCAGAACAAAGATAAATATAAAGATTGTGATACAAATATCAGTATGAATCAAACGAGTTTAAATGAAGTTAATAAAAGGATAAAGACGCAACAGGAGATATCAGAGTTAAGGACTTCTTATGTTGTTATTGGCTTACAACTCATGGTCACACACTTGTCTGTCTAAAATAAGAACATGCAGCAACAATTTAATATTATACATACCAGTAAATTAATAATTTAATAACACATGATGCAAATCTATTTAACTTAATCCCAAAAACATACCAGGAAAAAATAAGAACACAATCACACTTAAACACTACCCTAATACGAATCTTTACTCTGCAATACCTGAGGAGCTCTTGTTATGTTCACTTTCGGTCCAAGCCAATTCTTGCACAAGGAAAGGGAGAGATATGGCACCTGTAAAGGGTTGATTTTATTTCAATCCAATTGTTGAATGTAGATGTAATTCTCACACGTCACAATTTAAAAAAGCAGTGGAAGTAGAAAATGGCCAATTAATACATTATGCATTCCTATATAATCACAACCGTGGTGAGGGAAACATAATTTGAGTTTACCGTCTCATCGCCACTTATAGGTCCTACTTCCCCTTCAACCAGAGTCCCTGACCTAACAATTGAGACCAAAACACTTCAACACATTTAATTTCAAACAGAAAAATGTGCAGATAACAACTGGAATAGTAATTACTATTTCCCAATTATACACATTGTTTACGAAAAGATATATTAGTTTGCAAAATTAGTGCCCAAAATTTTAACCAAAAACCGCCCTCTCCCCAATTCATTCCACTTACAAATACAAAACCAGCACACCAGCAAAGATAGACTGTTGTTACCTTGAGATTAGAGATCCTTCAAACTCATAAATGACATCCGTAATGATCCAGTTATCAGGGTAAGGCTTGCCACTAGGAGCAAAATAGTAACCAACCTATTTTTAAAGTCAAGATGCCAGAATTATCCTTCACAATAACACTATTTCTGATCAACAGATTCCCAGAAGATTTAATGCATAAACAAAAAATTTCAAGATACAGGTAATGTTGAGAATCAGGAAAAATGTTAATTACAAACATTTTGACAATTGACATAATTTAACTAAAGATAATTTTAGCTGTGAAAACTGCAAGATACTAAGGTGTTAGTATACCAGTCTCATCCCTGTACCACTAAAAAGCCTTCAGTATTGAACAATAAGCACAAAAAATAAGAGGCCAGAAAGAATGTCACAGATAAAGAGTTTGTCCAGAATGTGACAGACCAGAATTCAGTGTTCAAAGCATCGAATGTTTCGAACCATATTTGAGGTATGGAGGGACCAAAATAGTCCACTTTATCAATTTAATCCCACTTAATATGAAATGCTTCTTTGTTGTATGACACTCCTACATGTGAACTCTGTTGAACACAAGTAACCATAACGAGGGAAAGAAAGAACTTAAAGGGTAGAAAACAAACATGATGAGGAGTAAAAAATGATCGAATCAAGAAATATAGTGGTACTTGTGATGTGACTTCAACAAATGTAAATATTTTATAAAGCTAAAAGAATGGAGAACTTCAGAGCTTTCAGAACCAGAAAAAGCTCATTATGTTCGTCTGCAGTGCAGGTGTATCAAACATATGTCCCCATATTTTTCAACTTTTTCTAAAATAAAATAAAATACTGTAAATTAAAAGACATTGATAGAGTTCACAAGTCAAAAAACTACAACTATATGCAGAGTTTAATTTTCATGTACTGTCATTGGAAAAATTTGAATACTAACAACCAATCAGGAAACTGACAGATATGACTTTTAAGGTAGTTGTTAAGAAAGTTGAAAAACTTATCATACATGGAAATTTGTGATTGAATGACGATGACAAAAAGCTATTATACTGCCAATACATTCATTTAAATTAAGTTCATACAAATGAAATTATTTGAATGAACCCTTCACAAGCAATCCGCAAAAACCCTTTAACCTTAAACCAATCTTCATTTAAATAAAAGCGTGTTCATTTGTAGACGAAACTATACCTTTGTCTTTGAATCAGACCCATAAATGCAGAAGACATTTTTAATTGGTGGCCGGTCCCAAGGTGTAAGGGGATTAAGCACAGGATCACCAAGATATGATCTAAAACATTAAAGCATTAAAACATGTCTGTTCAATAGTAGAACTACAAATAACAATTTAAACATTCTGAGTAATAAGTAAATGAATCTCCAAAAAATTATATAAAAGTAGACAGCTAGCGCAATATATATTAGAGAAGCATCTGTTTTCTAATTATAGCCATAAAATTAAAGCACCCTATTTATGGATCCTTCTTGAAGCTCATTGTTGCAACAATATTTAAAAATTGATAAGTTGACTTTTTTCTTCGGGGAAGAAGGGATTTAGTTTCATATTCAAAGCAGATTTTTAGTAAGATGGCATCATCCTTTTGGCATTGTAGTTGGATGGCCATTCTATCCAGGCCCACCCTTCCCCCTCCCCCCGAAAAAAAAAAAAGAAAAAACGAGAATTCATAATCTGAGGCTTTTCATATACAATGATCAAAATATTCTAGCAAAATATATTTTAATGATTATCGGGATAACACTAACTTTTGCAACAGGTATAAGAGCCTCTTGCTGTCTGGGTCATAATCTTCAATTGCCTTGAAAAAGGTGCCATCTGATATTTCACGAGCTGAGAATGATAATTGAGTAGGTAGTCCACACTCCATGCTGGACATGTTGGACTCTGGTATTTCTGGGAATGAAGGATATGCATCAAATGCTGCGAGCAGATGTTAAAATTAAGCAGTCGGAAACCACAAGCACCACAGCCAGATTGCCCACTAGCAAAAGTAAGAGTCATCAATCATACCATGAGTTGAGGGGATTTCAATGTTTATTACTTTGGTTGGCCACCCAGAGAAGTTTGACTGATACTCCTGCTCATCACATTTATATGTTTGTTGACCAGCATGCCTTGCCCCAGAAAAATGCTTCCAATATTTATTATCTGTTCTACAGTACTTGGAAAAAGGCATCATCCATATTGCTGAACCAAAGGAGTTGAACATCGACCGTGCTGTTCCCTGATACCTTAAAAATATTATGATAAGCATGCATTAAGAATAAAACTGCATGACATAGTAAACATAAGAATATGTCCAAATCAACCCTTCTATTAATCAAAATATTAGTTTGATGTTTATATAGGAATTCTATCTACTGCATGCAAGTGTCTCTCTCAAACATCGTGGCTGAATTGGCTTACCACACTCATTGCATAAGCAATATCTAGTCTGGTGTGGATAAATAGATGAGATTTATAAATAGATGAGCTTTCCCACCAATAACAACTACTGACACTTCTCTAGGCTTCCCTCTTCACTTCCGATCATGTGGTTCTATTTAAAGGGAACTCCAAATGTTCTATACCCAAAATGTCCTATTTCTTTGAGAAGATTGAATACATAATTCTTTGCGAGATAAAGATGGCTTATCCAGAATATGCAACTTCTATCCCAAGAATATACATAAGCTTTCCCAACCCCTTCATGTCAAAGTGGGTTGTCACCTGCTCCTTTAGAACCTAATTTTCAATCTCATCATTACATGCAATGATCATACCATCTACTTAGCCTAAAAAGAGCGAGTTTGCCACCATGGAAATGTTGAAGAAGAAGAAGGGAAAAGAATCTCACAGGCTCAATGGCAAATCATAATAAAAGAAACAGGGAAGCTAACAGAAAAAAGGAAAGTAGGACAAATACCAAAATATAAATTAGTCAATTCTTAGACAATTCCCAAGCACGCTTATACCGATCAATATAACAAAAAGAACTTTATAATTTTCCCTTTGGTAGTTATATTGTAGCTCAAACTCTGCCCAAGAAGAGGGTATCAGAAGTTCTAAAAGACATGGAAATTTGGCAATACCAAAATGAATGAGACATATAATATTGGACAAGCATAAGCCTGTATAATTTTAAAACAAAAAAGCAAATGCAAAAGATGATACAACAACAACAACAAATGCCTTATCACAACAGATGAGATTGACTATGCAAAAGAAACCAGTAGTTGCAAAAATTAAAAGGTAACCTCAGATATGGGAAGACCAAAGGTGAACCCAGAAAGTGTTGCTTCAATGGTTTCAATTGCACCAAGAAGGGGAGCTCCTTCGATAACCAATCAAAGAAGGAAAATCAGAATATCAATTCGTTCATATCAGTAATACCCTCAAAGAGGTAATAAATGTACATAAGTCAATCATACCAACAGCAAAATAGGCATGAACATGTTGATCCAACCACTGGTTATAATGTTTAGGTGCAATCTCTAGCTTCAACCACTCTAAGAAATAACGGAAAACATGATTACCCAATGAATGAGCAAAAACTAAAGAGGGGCCACCGCGAAGTTTGTAAGCAGTTTCAAAAGTTAATCTGCAAAGAGAAATATGCGCAAATATCATCACAGTAACTAGCAAACCAATTTCATCTAATCATCTATTTTTGGACTAAATGAATAAATAACCCACAATTTTTAAAAGGCGAACTCACAATCAGTTACTATTAGAAGAGACTAAAGTTATTAACAATTATAGAATATTCTTAATCTTGCGATATGCACTGCAATTCTCAAGTATAGATAGTGTGAGCAATTTATCATATCAGTCTTGCAATTATTTTTTGTTCGAAGAAGTTGAACTCTTAAGAATTTGTTTAGAGGAGGGGTAATGAAGCCGGTGGAGCAGTAGCAACTCCCTTTTAGAGGAGTTCAAAATTAATGAAGAGTAACGGACAGGAACGTTGGGAGAACTATTCTTCCTTCCATTTCCCTCCATGTTGAGGTGCTAATGAGTTTTATTTTATTTAAAAAATAAATAAACTTGTTAGTGATAGGCACCCAACACTTGAAGAACTCACCCTAAAAATCTAGTTATTAAGGGGGAAGTCAAGTCAACGAGGCCATACACACTCCATAATATTTAAGTCCTTATAAATTATTTAGTATTTTTACCCAATAGATTTTATTATATTAAAATTTTGCACTTACAACCCTTTTACATGTTCATTTCTTCCATCATTAATCATATCCATCAACATGGGAAAGCATAACTATTTTAAATTCCATCCCTTCCATTTCATTCATTCTTTCTAAACTTCCAAATGTAGACTGCGGGTAAAATGGACGTACCATTTGCTAATGAAGTTTGCACAGATGCAAACATATAATTTTACAGAGTGCAATGAGATTTTCACTACCATGTACATATTTAAGAGAAAAGTTTTAAGCACTGAAAAAATCAATTAGTTAGCAGAAACAAATCGGCCAAAAGGAAAATATAGTTGTATCTAGCAAGCAATTTATCCAAAAAATTGTGCAGAGTAACTGCCCAGATTAGAGCCAGCCAGTTGCAAAGATCTAGACATACTTTAGCTTATGAAAATAAAGGTCCCTCTCTTCAAGCTTGGAGGGCGACAATCTCCAATCATATGGAACAGCAATTATTGCATTAGCTTCTATGCCAAATTCAATACACCACTTAATCCATTCTTTCCAAACCGATGAAAGAGGTCCTGTCATTAAACAGGTACATGGTACATCACCAAACCATAAAGTACAAAAACTATAACAAATACAGCACAAAATCATATTTGACAAATTGACACGGAAAAGAGAAACACACAAAACAAACCTGTTATGTAACCTGGATCAAGTTCTGTAATACCAGAAAGACCACTATCAGGGCGCGACTTGCAATCCGGATGGTCAGTCTGGTTGTACGGATCCAGCACCATGCACTTAAGCCAGCAATTGACAGCAGAAAGAAGCTGCGAAACAAATAAATTCTCCCATATTTTACTCTTAACTCTTTAATCGTAGCTCGTTGGTGCTAATTTCATATACAGTTTACACAGGAGGCATCGGTGCTAAGCATGTAGTTATATATGGACACTTCAATAGTGCAAACACCTCATTGACACTCTTTTCTCTCTTTTGTCATGACACGTTACCTATATCTACAGTCGTATCTATACTTCTCTCTCTTCTATGTCTTTCTATTTAAGGTTCACGCTAGCATACAAGTAATAGTGCTAAAACTTCTAAGCAGAGGAAATACACACACAAACTCTCTCTCCGTACGTCCATCGATATTCTTTCAGACACATTCCTCTATAATCTACGTGTTCGACAGCGTAGACACACGTATAGAATTGATAAAAATTGATACAACAGTGGAAATTAAGAATAAAAAATGTCAATAATTCACTCGTATTTTTTTCTTCTGGCTAAGAAACGGTAAGGTTCGATCCTCATGTAGTGGTATAAACGACGTAAATAACGAAGTGAGAGTGAGAGAAACGTCAACGTACTTTGGTTGTGTCGAGCCAGACCAAATCGAGAGGGTTGAAATCGAGCGGAGAGTAGGGACAGTCAAGAATGGACCATGCTCGGAGCTGAGTGGAAGCGAAGCCGGGGATTATAATGCCGGAGAGCTTGGAATAGTCGAGCTCAGCGCCGGAGGAGGAGGAGGTGGCTCCGACGACGGCGAGGAGGAGGAGCAAGCAGAGTAACGGTTTTTTCGCCATTATGTGTGAAACAGAGGGAGGGAAGAATGAAAAACACGTGAGTCTGACCATCGGTAGTTGGGAAGTTGTGCGAATAAAAGAAAATTTCAATCGGAAAATTGGCTTTTAACCTTTTCCGGAGTTCAACGTTGAATTCAGATTATGGGCCCTTTCTGCTTCTACTTTACGGGCCTGTTCGGACTTTTATCATTTTTCTCCAATGTTCTTACAAGGTTGCCAAAAAGAGTAAATTGCTACAAAATTCTTAGTTTTTTGCTACAAGATTACCATTCCTTACTACACTATATAGTGTACCTAGTTAATATTGAAATTAATAAATTTTAAATATCATTTTAAGGTGTAATTTATCAATAGAATTAGTTCAAAACTCAAAAAATCTATAACTTATTTCGTGACGGGATATCTCTAATCTACTTTTAGTGTGATTATAATCCTAGGCTTTTATTAAGTTAAGTAGATTGTAATTGTAGGCTTTTATTAAGTTGGAAGTATCTTTTGAATTTGAATATCCATAATTGAATGCACATTAAAAAAATTTGTTCTAGTTAAATATTGAAGATATATTTTCCATTTTCATTGGAGTATTTTATTGTAAACCCAAAACCATAAGGTTTTCTATAGTATTATTAAATTGTTAATGGTTTAACTTCATCATTACTTTTACTTTTTGTTTTGAATCATTTATCAACTTGTCATTTTCTATATAAAAATGAACTAAAAAATAAGAAACAAATTAATAATAAATTGGAAAAAACAAAAACAATAATTATATTATCTAATTGCTAATAAAACCAAATGACATAGTATTTAAATAACAATAAAAAATATTTTAGATATTTAATATGATAAAACTCAATTAAAATATTTAAATTTATAGGACAGTTAAAATTTAATTAATTATATTAATTAGATAAGATTTGTAGATACAAAAAGAACAATCAAAGTTTTGTACAATATAAATCCTATCAAAATTTTCTACATCAATCATCTTAAAATATAGGAAGGTGAAGTATTTACCCATCTTGATTAACAATGTTAATATATATTTGAAGTCTAAAATAACATATTAAATTTTGAAAATTAATTTAAAATTTGAATGAGTAATTTGAAATTTTCAGAGTGTTAAATATTTTAATTGAGTTTTATTCCCACTTTGACACTTTCATCCCTTTTACTTTCGTTTGCAGTGGAAAATAGTTATTTTCTAACATTTGTAATTGGAGCAAGTAACGCGGCTTTCAATATTCAAATAATTTTAAATTCTTGGGCATTAAGGTATCACCAGTCTTAAGCAAGAAATTTGTTCAAAAACTTCAACAAAGTCATTATTTTAATTTTTGTGCTTAAACTTGATAACATAATATTATTTATTAATTTTAATTAATTAATTGTGGAGAAAAAATTTAAACTATTTCATTAAAAAATAAGCAATCAAATATATCATTGTTTTTACATCCAAATTCAACTTTCCAAAATATTGAAGTGTATAAAGGTTATATCAGAATATTAGAGATCCAGATCGAAACTTCCAAAGTTTTGATGGAAGCCAACTCATTTTACGAATAAAATAATATTTTATTTGTAAACAAGAGTTGAATAAAAATTAAACAACTTCTATGCTAAAGTCAACACCCTTCAATAATAATAAAAATGCTTAAAACAACTCTAAACATCTGTATATACTTTGAAGCATGAGATCCTCTTAAAATTATCTTTAACCATAAAATTAATGTGCTGCATATTGTCAGATACAACATAAAAGTGTTTCAAGAACTGAAACTTCACACCACTAATGCTCCTTGAAGGGTACTGAAAGGTGGTGGGACTGGTTTGTTTGTGAAAGAGGCAACATATGAAAAAAGGTTTTGAGAATCTTCATTGCAAAGGGCTAATAATTTTGCATAAAATTAAAGGAATCTGGAAATCAAATTGATTGATATAGGGACTTTGAGAATAATAATTATAATAATAATGATTGATTTGTAAGATTAAATACTAGGTGAAAAGTCCTTCAACTTCTAGCACAACTTATATAGCACTTATATTAAAAGATGCTGCATAATTTTTATGCCAATGTTTTATTGTGAATAATTAAACAGATGGTGAGATTTTAAGACTTGCATTTAAGGGTTGGAATGGTAGGATTGGACTATAATTAAGAGGACGAATGGTGATTTGAAATGGACAGTGAGGTGTTTGATTTATGCTAATATTGTGACTATAAGTTCCAATTCAAAAAGGTTTAAAAATAGAAAATATAAATAATAATTATTTAATATTTTCTTACATTTTACTCCATATTTTTACAACATTACATATTATTTCCTTGTATTTTAACAATTACATGTGTTTGTTTCGTGTTTTGGTAATATTGCACAGTTTATTTGCTAATGACATTGTGTGTGGAGATCACGCATCCCACATAATACAATATGAGTATAATAGTTTTATCACTATTTCGATTTCAGCAAAATAACTCACTCTATTTTTTTTTTCCAATACCTTGGTCTCATAAAAAAGGAAACTCATCCTATCAAGTTTTAGATGTACTTCAAATAGGAAGAAAGAAGTATGTCATGGGTGGAAGTTGATGTGATTGATAAGTCTTTTGTATTTGATTTATTAAGTATAGTGTTTTATCTTTTAACATTTTTTAATTTTGGTGTCTTAATTGTTTTTCATTAGCAATAAATAAATTAAATAGGATAAAGGGTGTCAACCCCTTTTATATCATGATCAGTCACAATAGAAAAAAAATAGACAATGTTTTTTCATTTAGCTTTTATAGTCGTACAAACAATTTAATTACACGTATTTTATTAATATATTTAAAATTTTAAAAACATGTTTTGGTGAGTTAAACTCGATGACATAAAAATAAGAATATTGATGCATGGTTTAAGTCTATATTCATACTTAAACAATTTTTAAAGACAAATTAAATGAAAAATTAAAGTTGATTATATTTTATTTAATCGTGATAATTTTATATTCAATTGAAAAAAATATATTTTATGATTTTCATTTATATATTTTTTAATATAGATTTATTATTCTTAAAACATTTTTTTTAAATCTAGTTAGATAAAAGAGTTTATAAAACAAATATTATTGATAATCATTGTTAGATTATAGTATATTTTTATCGCAGTGTGATAAAAACGTTGTTATTTTCTTTCTTCGTATACAAGCTTAGTAGTTGTAGAACAAAAATATATATTTTGTGGTAAAAATTTATGTGGATTCAGAGTTGGAGAAAAAATGTATCAATATCTCATAAAAAGAATCAGTAGTAAACATTTGTTTTGTTTCTAAAGCGTAAGATAATTCAACTTTATAAAATAACATACTTCTTATATGTTTTTGTCTAAAAAAATATAAATCATACAACTAAAATTCAACCAAACATACTTGCACAATCGAACTATTCAAATTGGTTCAACCAAACACACACTAAAAGACTCACCCCATACATGCCCAAAGTTTCATTACAATCCTATTAATATCTCCTTCTTTGACTTTCAATTATAATTTCTTGGAAAAAGCAAAAGCCACAAATTTCTTTCTTTCTAAAAACTAAACTAAAGAATGGTATATACAATAGCTAATGCATTCTTCAGTTTTCCAAAATTGCCTTTTCATGTTCTAAAAATGTCCAATAAGTCATCATTTTAATTCACCTTCAACTTCTTTCTTTTGTGTAAATTTTTTTCAGCTCTTAAAAAATTTTACTAAAAAGTCTAAATTTTTTAAAAATACAAATTATTTATTTAAAACTAAAAATAACAACAAAATGAATTCTAAAATCATGCAATTAACCAAAAAATGAGTAAATCAAACAAGTATTGTCAATCACAGTATAAAGTTGAAGTATCTATTTGATAAATTACATTTAAAAATAACTTTTTATATAACCAAAATATACATGTCCCTTGTGTCATAACCAAATATATTGACCATTTTTCTCATTTTATGAAACCCCTCAATTGCTAACACTTGACAAGTTTTTTTTTTTTTTGGGGTCCGGTAATTAAACATTCATCTTAACACTACAATCAATTGTCTTTCTCCTTTTAATGTCCTTAAAAACAAAATAGTATAACCCAACAATTCCACCATAAAATAAATATTTGGGTATTTTGAGAGATTGAAAATTGGTAATATTTTAAAAGGAAAACAAGAAGGATAAAAAATTCAAAATATTTGAAATAGAGGCAATTCTTTTTTCAATAGAAGCAATTGTTTTTCTAGTGATAGTGAATTTACAAATATTGAATAAAATATATATGCATTATTCAAAACATTACATGTACTCATCAAGGTCTCACAATTAGATTCGTTATTAAGTACAGTTGTCACAAATATGATATCTTTGTTGTCATTTTTCTCATTGGTATAGTTATAAAACAATCAAATTTATTTTTGAATTATTCTTTAATGTGCTAATGTGATCCTATTTCATGTGTTAATGTGATTCTATTCCATGTATCTTGTAATTTTTTAACATTTTCCTTTTTGTGTTAATCTTTATTATAAAAAGTACAGTTGTAGTTACCATTTTTCATAATATTTTGATTGTTTTATTCTTGTCATAGGTGTGAGATAAAAAATCATATATTTTATTTTTCAATGTTATTCACTATATTATTTCTATTTGAATTAATGTGTAACATTCTTTTAGATTGGATGTCACTTCTTTATGAAAGATTTATTTATAAACTTATTCAAAATAATTATTGAGTCCAACAAAGAATGTGTGCATATTCAATCTTTTAATGGAATCATGAAATGATTTCACAACATAAAAGTCCTTTATGACTACTTTGTCCCAAAGACCCAATCTCATCAAAATCTCAATCAACTTTCCATAATATTATTTGATTTTCTAATAAATATCTTTTGATCAAGGACAAACTTCTGTAACTTACCACTTTCATCATAAAATGTTATTGACAAAAGAGAAAGTGAGTTAGTGACCCTTTCATGATTATTGGTTTCATGGATATCTATAACTATCTTTTTACTTATTGGTCTCCACCACACAATTTTCATGTATATTATTTTCTTTTTAAGACTTTCCCTTCACACAAATACATGATAATTTTATCCTATTTACTCATTCATCTCCAATAATTATGCTCATAGGTAATAATTTCATTTAAGATGAAGCTTAAGTTAAAAACACATTTATATTAAACTATAATTGGAATTAGTTTTTTTCTTTACCATCTCCCCTGTTAAGATATTCAAGATTTTAGAGAAAAAAAGCATAAACTGGTAGTATCAAATTAAAATAAAATTCATTATACATATACATTATTCTTATTATGTTTACTTTCACAAATTAAGAACTAAACAATAGAGTATACAATTTAGAACTAAATTGAATCAGATCTCACTATAAAATATTCTGTACAACTACGCAAACTTAGAATTTAATCAATTAAATAATTTCATCTCGACCAAAGGACCAATTTTCTTTGGTGACAAATTTTAGATCATAAAACATTTTTGAACGATAAAATTTTTTGTAGGTAGAACAAATTTTCACTATCATATATAAGTTAATAAAATAAAGAAGCGATTGCAAGTTTTGTCCAACAAATCACCTTAGTTCAGTGAACCACATTGACATTGAACTCGTACTGCTTCATTAATTTAAAATCTTTAAATATAAAAGATACTAAGGTGAAAATACTCAGAAAACTTCAACTTTTCTTTATCTTCCTGTTTTACTTCCACATTATTCAACATTATGGATCACTAATTTATTGGGATTAACCGTAATTAGTGAAATCTTTTACATATCTTGACTATATTTATGGATAGTCATCCATTTTTTTATGTTTCATTTTTCTGGTCATTGATGATTATAACTTCACGAAGATAGTTTAACTTGTAAGATAATAGAACCAGTGGCACACCTTGCGCCACAAATCTGTACTTTTTAAGTCACAACACTGCCACATCACACATTAAATAATAGAATTGATATTGAATTGACGAACGATAAAATGCATAATATTTAATATTTTTTTATACAAAATTCTATAAATAAATTAATTAAGAACAAAAGTGCCACAAGATAAAGTTTAAGGCATGTTACAATTAAGCCATCAAAAAATTGATTAGGAAAACTGTCTTAATCAAATTTATTTGACAAACACTCATAAATCAATTTATCAAGTTATTAAGAAAAATAGCAAGATTGCCCATAAAAAAAAGAAAAATAGCAACACTAAATAGTATGATCTACTAAGATGATTACATAATAGCTATTCCACCTTTAAAAGCTCGATGTAGACACATTCGTGTTATGCTACACGTGATGGTTTTAAGAAAAATTATAATACAGATGGATTTAATTGCATGAGGAAAATTGTGTCACTCTCTTTGATTTAATTTCCATTTTTTTTTGTTTTTCATTTACGAAAATATGATGCATGGTACTATCTGTTTTCATATTCAATATATTTTAAAAAATAGGAACTCAATTAATTTCAATTTTTTAAATTGAATTAAGCGATGAAATTTGTTTAAATTTGACTGATATACACCCTTAATTTAGTGCGTATATTAACTTTTTGAAAGAAAAAAATGACAGTGACATTGCGTTACTTTTTTAGAATGCACATTTTTCTCATGAATTTATTTGAAGTCACATCAATTATAGTCCCTAATAATTATTTAACGAGCCTCTTTTATTTTACAGTTTTAAATGAGTAATAGTCATGTAAAATATTTTTTATTTTACAGAATCAAATATAAAAAAACAATTAATTTTATAAAGTAACTTAATATTATTTAATTTTAATAAACTCAATTTAAATCTATTTTTTTTCCCAGATGAAAAAAGTTATTGAAAATAGAATCAAACTAAATGGAGTTGGCTGTGGTGGGAAGGCGAAACCGAAAACTTAAAAGTGAGCAAAGAGAGCGAAAAGGAAAAGTGGCGCGAGTGCTTCAAACAAAAACGTCATCGTTGCGGGGCGCCAATCAAATCCACGACCGCGCCCTAGCATATAGTCAACAAATCTCAGCCATCCACGTTTCAATCTCATACATCATTTCTGAAAAGACCGCCTCCTATGAAAACCAAATAAAATCTCCAATCTCACTACTCTACTCTTCCACGCGACCCTCTTCTTCTCACCTCTTCACTTTTTTTTTTTTCAAATATAAAAAAAAAATGAATGATTCCGCAAAACCTAACGCCGGTAAAACCAAACTTCTCAATCCATGGATGCTTCACTTCCAGAAACTCGCTCTCGAGCTCAAGTGCCCTCTCTGGTTCGTCAATTTTCCCTCTCTACTATAAACTCTCTGACTCGCTTTTAGCTTTGCAGTTGCAGATTTTAATTTATTTTATTTTATCGTTTAAATTTAAATTAATTTCCTGCTTGTGCTGCTACTTTAGCTTATTTAAATTAATTTTGTTAATTTCTGCAGCTAATTTGATTAACTGATTTGCTGATGATGTTGTTGTTGTTGTT
>Ga0099824_1004604_pt1 | contig 19786 bp, 13 predicted proteins | sample SiratrowhiteBW_FD_76837 | JGI IMG/M metagenome (GOLD analysis project Ga0099824, IMG submission 76837) | Root nodule microbial communities of legume samples collected from California, USA - Siratro white BW | ecosystem: Host-associated > Plants > Roots > Nodule | place: USA: California... | reverse complement strand
GAACACTTCTGAAGAACATACCTTTTCCTGAAGGGTTTTACAATGGTGTTCTCTTGCTGCAAGCCTGAGTTGTGCAATTTGCAAGTTATCCTGTAATTTCTTTGTTTCCTTCTCGTCTTGTTTGAACTTTTCTACCTTTAATTATACAAAATTTCTGACCTTCAGGAATTGAAAAATCATGATTATGTTTATTAAGAACAATTTCACATTAGCTTACCATTTGCTTGTACTTAAACAGTTCAGTGTGGTCTACTTGCTTGCGAGCTGGGCCACCCTCGATTCCACGGACGCGGGTTGCGAAATTCAATGAGCAAAGTGTCTCTCCCAAGTCCGCTGCACTTGGACTTACCTGCACAAACATTAAAGTTTTGCAGTCTCCACCTGCATTTTGGCCACATATCAAACACTAACAGTTAAATCACAGTCATTTCCAAAGGATCATAAATTCATAATGTTGAAGTGGAATCTCACCTAAAGAGCTTTGCAGCATATGAGTGAGTTTTGAGTTCCTGTCAAAACCAGAGGATACAAATAATAATTTGAATAAGGATCAGTCTTTTCGAGTGTATTTAAGAGGGGAAAAGAGACTTGCCTGTAAGGAATGTGGGCTGATTTAGAAGCAAGGGCAGAAATAACGTCACCAAGCGCTGAAAGAGACTTATTTATGAATTGAGATTCCTTCAATCTTTCTCCTTCAGCTTCAGTTTTTCCCACTCGCTCACTGCCAGCTAAGTCTACTAGCCAAAGGTGACTCTTTGTTCTCTGGCCATTAATTAAATTTTCTCCCACTACAGTTACTCGCAACAAGCTGCATGTAAAACCACCTCTTGATCATTTATCTATAATTATTAATAACTTCTGCCAAAACTGTGAGTGTCATTGAGATAATTATATTACATCTACTGGCCCTAAAGAAAGTGGACAACTCAGCTTAAAACATGATCTATTCAAGGAAAACAACTACTATTTAATTTATGATGATTAAATTATTTAAGAATTAAGATCTTCAATTTAATAATTAAGATCTTCAGAGGTATAAACTACAGACAAGTTTAGAAGTAAATACACCAGTGAGTACAGCAACAATGAGTCAATCTATAAGAATCTAGCTATACCAGTGAGAACGGCTGCTAAGCTCATTAGCACAGGTGGATCCAACTGATCTGACTTGATTTCCAGTCTTAAGCATTTCCCACACATCTTCTGTTCCGTAAACACGAGCTTCAATAAGTCCAGGGACATCTTGGGTTCCTTCGGCAGCTTGCTTTATCTCCAATCTAAAGTTCAGAAATTTGTTTTCTTCATCAGTGATACCAAACATTTTATACATCAAAATTCCATGCATCCAGTTGGGTAGAGACTGAAGGAAAACTGTACATTAATTAGTTTATCAGCGGGTTGCAGATTAGTTGACATGTAGAGATCAGTTATAGAACAATGCATCTCAAAAGAGTGCCTTGTTTAGGTCATGTTTCTATCCTTTTCAGACTCTTTATCCAACACACCAATATGTCAAATGAATTATCAGATCTTGTTTTTAACACATTAACATCATATACAAATTTGCAGCTAAATTCTAGAACAAAAGAGCTACAAACACCAAAGTTAATTACTCGGGAGATCTAAGCACTCACTTCTTTGTTGGTTGAGTTGAATTTTCCACCAACAGATCTCTTATCTTTTCATTGTAAACCTCCAGCATGCTGACAGACAATTCGTACTTCATTGTGCCATGTCTCTCTTCAATTATGTGAAATAATTCTTCAAGGGTTCGGTAGTTAACTCCCCTATGTTCTGGTGTTCCTTCCATAGTGAATGTTTTCCCAGTTCCAGTTTGCCCATAAGCAAAAATGCAGACATTGTAACCATCCAATACTGATGTAACGATAGGTTTGGTCTGTTGAAAAACAGCCTCTGCATAACAAAAAATGCATTCAGTCTCAAAATTTTCCATAAAAGTAACTTTCTTCCTTGCAAAACCAACAAAGGATGCAACTTCTTATTACCTTGGTTATCTTCTGGCCCAAATACATGATCAAATTTAAATTGTTTTTTAGAAGAATCTGCACAAATGACTTGAAGCTCATTATCCAAAGACGACTCAAAATTGACAACAGATACAGAACCATTAGTCATTTCACTCTCATTTAATGGTCTGCATCTGCAGAACACTCTGATATTCCCCTTGAGTTCAATTACTTCATTATAAAGTCGCCTACGCTTGGAGGACTCGTCTAGGTACTTTCTTTTCAAGAGTTCATATTCAGCACCTAATACCAGAAAAAAATCCCAAAACCTATTAAAATTATGATTAAATTAACTATATATATATATATATATATATAAAACCTATTAAAATTATGATTAAATTAATCATATATATATATAGAGAGAGAGTATTCATCTTTTCATGTTCTTTTGCAGTTTCCTACTAGAAGCATACCGAGAAGCTGCACAGACTTCAAGACATCAGTGCCCGGAAAAGATTCAACAGTGAGCTTCACTTCATCAGTCAATGCTACGTGATGTTTCTTCAAATCCTAACCAATTAACCATAAAACTCCGGTAAAATAAAGTTTACTAAAGATAAACAGAATGCCAGAAATTTAAGGAAAAGAAAGAGACATAATTCATAGGTTTAAAATAATACTAAAGATTTACCTGAATTTTAGCGCTGAGATCAAGTACTTTTTTCAATATGGGAAGTGTGTGACCCTTATCTGGAGACACTTCGTGCATTCTATGTGACGAACTGTTTTCATCTATGGAGTCTGAGTTGTCGTTCACTTGAATCGATACATCATCTGACGAAATTCCACAAATCGACAAACCATCCAAACATCAGAGTTAACAACCTAAGTTCGCTGAGATTATGATAATTGATTTTCATTTTGGTTCGTTCGAAATGGAAATGGAAAATTAAACAGAGAATAGAGAGGAAACCTGATTCAGAAGCAATGGACGTTTGCTTGAGTTCGCAGTCAACAACGAAGCGGTGGAACTTTTCAGCGAGCATTTGGATTTGAATGGATTGATCTGCAAGAATGAATAATTTGCGTTAAAGAAAAGGTGGTTAGTTGAATTGGTGAATAGAGAGAAAGTGAGAGTACCGTTCATGATTTCTGAGAGAAGAGTGACACACGATTCCAAGATCGATCCAACTTCCAGTAGTAGCGCGCAAGAGAGCAAGAGATTTCTGAGAGAGTTTTCTTTTTGAGATTTCAAACTTTGAAACTACAACGGCTTTATTCTTTATTTATACCACTACAGAACCAAGGTTCATCGTCTTGTAACTCCTTTTGGTATAATTTTTTAACGGGATCATTTTATTCTTAAATAAATATAAATTATTTATTTATTTAATAAAATAAATAATTAAATAATTTTTCTTTACTTCAAAATAATTAAATAATTTTCTTTTAAAAAAACTACATAATTTCTTTAAAAATGCAATTAAAATATGAATAAAGCAATATGGTTTCACTAGTATATAATAATTCTAAACTGAAAATACTGTAACTCTATGATAAATAAAATAACAGTATACAAAATATAAATATCAAAGTATTCAAGTTATAAATAATTATAATATTTTCAGAATACTTTCTTTTCTTTTAAATTTAGGGTTATAAAATATTCTTTCTGGGCGTCAATCTATTTATTTATTTTTATATAAAAAAACTTCATATTTATATGTTGAATTTCCACTTCAGACAAGTGAAAGATAAAAATAAAAATAAAAGTCTTTTAAATGGTTTGAATTAGTATTAAATTCAGGTTAGACACTGTAATTGATGTTATATTTATATGTATTTTTTTTGAAAGATAATTCACACAATAAATTTTTTTATGGAGATTTGACGTTATATAATTAAACTGATAATTTGAAAATTGATAAAATTTATGATGCGTTCCTTAACAGATGTATGACTTAATATTAATATATTTTATTATATAAAAATTCTGAACTAAGAACAGTATACTCTATGATAAATAAAATAATAACGTACAAAATAAAAATATTTAAGTTATAAATAATTACGATAATTTCGAAATTTTTTCTTCCTTTTTAAATTTAGGGTTACGTAATCTTCTTAAAGCCCGTCAATTTATCTAAAACTTTTTTCCCTATAGAAAAAAAATTACATTTACATGCAAACTTCTACTTTAAATAAGTGAAAGATAAAAGGGAAATGGTATAAAGTCTTTTAATTTTAAACTGTTTGAATTAGTGGTAAATTTAGATTATATACTATTTGATGTTATTTGTTTTATAAGGATTATATGTTTTTTTTTTTCATAAATTAATTTTATTGTGGAGATTTGATGTGATATAACTTAATATATGTCAGGTATGACTTAATATTACTATCTTTTACATTAAAGCCTTAATTACTATTTTTGAAAAATTAAAGATTATAAAATAAGATACCAAATTGACAATTAAAAAATAAAAAATTGTATTTTCCTAAGATTTTGTGTGAATATAATATACTTTGAAATACATATTACTATAAAACACATTTTATTTAAACACTTGTACAAGTGAAAAATTGGTATTTGAAATGTAAAATAATTAGGCAAATAAATATCTGGTTTTGTATTGAACCAGAAGGCATGGAGGTGGAAGCAATTTGCAATATTCTTCAATTATCCATGGCCTTTGGGCAATGAACAAATTAACAGAAAACACATAAATGGCTTCTTCAACCATAGCCTGCAACTTCCACTGTAACTACCATCCTTCAATACCCCTTCCAACCTCAGCCACTCCTTTTTCCTTATCTTTTTCACACCCTCTAATTTGCGCCTACAATGGCCTTTCCCTTCACCCTTCCACCTCCACCTTCAGAGTTTTTGCCAAGTTTGAGAAGTTCCAAACCGAATCCCCAGAGCCTGACCCACCATTCTCATTAGAAGAAAACACTGTTACTTCTGTTAAGGATGATGAGGAAGATGACGGGTATTACTACTTTACAATTTGGATTGATATCTTTGTTGAGGATGTTTTGTTTTGTTGTGGTTTGTGTTCTAGTCTCGCATGCTTTGGCAATTTATGTGTGTCCGTCAATTTTGAGTGACCATATTTTGAAGTCATATGGGGATAGGAGAAAGCTAGATTGATGAAGTTATATATACATTCCAATGGGTATAAAAAAGTTGTTCACTTTCTTGCTTTCTATTTCAGTTGCTTGCCTTCAGACTTGGAGGGTGCAGTGAGGCAATCTAGCGAGGCCGCAGGCTTATTTGTATCTTCAGGAGGAATGAGAGCCACAGTATGTAGCAGAAATGTTTTTTCTTCCTTTCTTTATTTCACACAAAATTGTCATTTGTTCGAAGTTCTGCACTGCTGGTTTAGGTCAAACAGTACCAAATTAAAAATATGTTTCTTTTATATTTTTTGGAGGATGAGGATTTTTCACTAACATCTGTTGTGCTGAGCATCTCCTTTGGCATGGCAATCCTTCTAATGAGCTTAGTCAACTTAACCTGGTTAAGATCAATAACTTTATAAATTTAGCATGTTTAAGGTGAGCACAAGTAAGAGCAAAAATAGTTTTTTTTTTTCATTATTTTACATTTGATGTAACTAAATGTTTAAGCTGAGGCAGCTTGAAAATGTTGCTGTGGAGAATGCTGAGGGGTTGGTTTGTCAGTCAAAGTCAATAATTGTTTTCTTTCAGTTGCTTAGCACCAAATGCATCTTGCTCTAAAAATATTTTTAACTGTCTTACAGGTTGAACTTTTGATCCCCCAACTGCAATTTTTAGATGACGAAGGTGCGCAGGTTGAACTCTGGGAATTGTCAAGGACTTTTTTGGATACACTCATTGAGAAAACAAAATCCCAGGTTAGTGGGATGTATTCCGGTAGTTATAAACTTATAGCATATGAAATTATGAAGGAATATTTGAATTTGAAATGTTTTAATGTTATCTATTGTTGGAAAGCTGCCTTAATTGCAGTATGATATGGCTAAAATAGAGTATTTAAGTGGATGCAATCCTTTTTTGAAAAGTTTGTTTTTGTAAGATTGAATTTGGTTCAAACCCAAAGTTAAAGACCTATCTCAGACCTTTACATATATTCTTCATAATGTGATTGCATGAGTTATTATGTTCATGTCTTTTAAATAGAATAGGTATCTTTTGCGTGGAATGTACATTAGAGACTCTAGTGAGTCACTATCACAACCCACCCATGCGGTTTCTGTACTATTGGATGTACAAAAATATTTATGTCATCTATAGCTTTCCTATTTCCATTCCAACGAAGTGCATTGGTCTGCTATTTAGGAGGAAGCTAGTACACAAAAGGGATCGTTGTGCTATGATTACCAACTTTTCTCCTTGTGATATAAGTATCCACAAACTAGATGCTTCCTGAGTATTATCTGCATTAACTATTGTGCTTATGAATTCCATCCATAATATGTGTAGTATTTATTTTGGAAGTTGTAAACTAGGTTGCTAAGTTTCATGAATTTGATTGTTAGAGAGTTAAAGCCATATTTCCAGATGCTGGTGCAGCAGCCCTTCTGAAGTATCGGTGGAAAGATGCTATATTTAGATTTGCAAGGTAACTTCCAGCGCTTAGATTAACACTGTATGTTTTTTTCTGCTGGAAAAATAGTCGTGGGGTGTACTATCATGTATTTGATTCTGATTTTTGTATTGCACTTAGCTACTGAAGTACTTGTTGGCTATGCTGTTGCAATTCCATCCATAACGTTTCAGTTATTTTTCTATTTATCCAGCTTGAGTGACCGGAAGCCTGTGGAAGGTGATGATGAGATTGTGGTTATGATTGTTCCAGACTATCAGATGTTAGAATATGTGGAGAGAATTGCATCCAATCTCTCAAATGATCCAGTAAATCCCTTGACTTTCGTGATCTCTTGAAATTTAACATCCATCTACTGAAAAATGTGAAAAACATTCCTCATCATGTGGTAAAACAATATGTGAAAGCTGCTTATGTGACAAGGGGTTGGTACTTCTCATATTTGTCGCTCCAGAGAGCTGTCATAGACTACGAGATAGATAGCCATCTTACTGCCATTTCAGCACCTTTCATCTAGTTTAGACATTGCCATATATGTTTGTATTATTTACAATTTTCTCTCAAACTATACATACAATGGCAGCCTAGACCCCTCATCATGTGGAATCCACGCCTGATTAGTGAGGATGTCGGAGTTGGGTTTAATGTCCGGAAATTAAGGCGCTTCTTTCTAAGGTACCATTTCTGAGCCATTACATGGTTTACTACTTAAGCTTCAGATGACTGTAAATGGTATTAACATCAACTGGGGTTGGATTTTTGTGTGTATTATATGTATTAAGTTCCTTGATTGCTTTTTATTTTAGTGTTCTTTTCATTCTTCATGCAGTTTATTTTGAAAATTGGTTTATTCTGATCACACTAGACTACAAAATTCTAATCCTTTTATTGTACAGCACTTTTACAACTGTCTATTTCATGCGACCTATGCCATTTGGAGCAATCTTCAGGTGTTATCCAGGGTAAGTTCTTTCTTTCCGTCTCATGAGGTTATTATTATTATATAAATATTGATCTTATTGACATCCTATCTCCATTTATAAAAAAAAAAAAAAATAACTTTTGAGTTTAGAATTGGATTGTCTGGTTCACTTGATTTTTAAACTTACAATCTGGACATGATTCACTATTTTTATATCCTGTTTCCATGGAGATAAAATTGATGAAATCATACACTGTTAATTGGCTCCTTGACATATTAATTGCAAAGCTGAAATTATTTATGATTTTTTGCTCTGTTCTGTTGATGTACTCAGACAGTGGAAAGTGTTCAGTGATGACAAGGATAGGCCAAATAGGTATTTGCTTGCCAAGGAATTCGAGAGCCGTCCTGATGCTGAGGACATTGAGGTTAATAGCTTCAATTCTAAACTACCTTGCCTGATTTCTCCATTTTCTTAGAATAAAGGAAATTGAATGGAATGAAAATATCATTAGAGAAAGGAAAGAGAGGAGATCTGTTTGTTGAATAACTCCTAGTGAGAATCAATATCACAATACATTAATCTCTCGGGCAACTTTTCCTTCCTGTTGCAGATTCTATTTGACGATGAAGAACAGAAATCAGAGCAAGGGCAAGGTTTTCTAGACAAAGCGGCGGGCATATTCTCTTCAATTAGCCGGATGATGAAGTCTATATGATGATTGATGACCTTTCATACTTTGTCTCTTCATAGTGCATCCCACACCCATTCATGTCAATGCATGTTTGATCCTTCAAAGTTAATTTTAGAAACCTTACAACTTTCATTATCGTATACTACGATGCAAGTTTACATGTTGTGATATATTGTAATTTGTGCCAGACCACCACTTTTGTAGGTCAAGTGTTTATGCCTACTCTGTATATAAGAAATGTTTTTGTTTTTCCTAGTTCTTTAACACGATTGGCTAGAAGCATAGGACATTTGCAAAAATTGAATCGTTATCAAATTACGAGCCATAAAATGATGGAGGCCTAACCTTCACTCCATTCCCAGGGGCCTTAGCTTTCAAAAGATTATTCTCATTGAGACAATTTCCCTTTGCTTTTTTATTGCACAATTTAAAAAACAAAGTACTAGAAATATTGGTCTTAACATAAGGTGGGAAATATGAATTCCCGAATGTTGTATCAGAATGCTAACTTTCGCAGGTCAAAGGAAGAAAAATAATAAACTCATGAAGCTCTCATGCATTTTTAGTACTCAGTATTGATCCATTCACAAGGTTTCCTGTGACATCACTGAAGACATTCAAGGATGACTTGTCATCAAAATTCCAGCCATGCAGAGAAACTCGAGGAGTGACACCTGGAGGGACCTCAAAAGAAATTTTAATAGTCATGGTCTCTCCTGGCACAAGTGAAAAATAGTTATCTGAGTAATGAACAGGGAGAATTCGTGTGTCTTCCCCCTCCTTGTGGTCCTTATTCGAAGCATGAACAGAAAAATGAAGAAAGAATGCAACACCTATATTTTGCCCATTAATTTCAGAAACCTTCAAACCATCACTTTTCCCGGCAAAGCATTTCTGTATCCTCGTAAGCCAACCAACTTGCTCTGTTCCTCGCACACTGTTTACGGTTTCCAGTTTTTGTCTAGCTGTTGAACCGTGCTCCAATGTCAAACTGTTAGAGTCTGGTTTCTTAGATGTGTTTTGCACATGCATGTGAAGTTTATAGGTAGATCCTTGAATGAAAACCTCGGATGTTATCTTGAGTGGTATTTTCTTCTCCCTATACGGCTCAAGTAGTTTATAATCTCCACCAGGAAGATGCAACCAATAAAAGTTTCTAGATAAAATTTTATTATCTGACATGTTGTAGAGTTTGAGAAGAAGAAAGTAGACCGGCTTAGGATTTTTTGACTTAGGATACTTCATCTCAACAATAGGTGTTACATTTTTTGGCAGTGCAGTGAGCTTGTCATGAACTTCGGAGAGTGGACATGTGCCTTCGAGGTCCCACACTGAAACTTCCATAGCTACGTTAGACAATTCTTCTGATGTAGTGTTCACTATCTGTTTAAAGAAGAAAAATAAAATGCTATAAAACCTTTAAGAAATTCACCATTGGATCATCAAATAATTTGCAGAGGGAATTGTGATTATTCCAAGTTTTACAGGTTCAGTACTCTTGTAATCCCTTTAACTTGCTAATTTTGGCTGCTAATATCAATTTTCAATTTATATTGCCAGAAAAGAGTTTCGCATTGTCAAATGATATTTCTACCTTTATTCCCAATTGAAAACAAAAATAGAAGTTCAATGTCGATGCTTACCTCTATAAAATATGTAGCCAGATTAAGCTGTACATGAATTGGCTCTGCAGCGCATCGACAACCATAAAAACCTGCTGTTTGGTCAAGAAGATGATCATAAAATTGACCTCTCAGACCAGTCCAAGGATTTTGTGTCTTCCAAATTAAGACTCCTGTATATTTTTTCCACATGTGAGAAGTCCATCCCTCCAGAAGAGCTCTATACTGTATGTAGTTAACTAGTTGAGCCTGGGAAGATTGTAGGACAAAAAATAGAGTTAACAACAGAACAACAAAGATAAGAGGATTGAAAATGTATCATGAATGATCCAGCTGGATAAAGTTTTCATACCTTCAAACAAAAATCATCAAGATCTTTCACATCACCATAAAGCTGAATCTGATCACGAACCTTCTTGGTTGGGTTTGAATACGGAATGTATTTATGGTATTTCCACAAGGGATTTGGAACTTCTTCTACATAACCACTGGGAAGTTTCTTAAACAGTGGTATGTGCCATCCTTCTGAAGGCATTGTTGCTCTTATGGTAGCAGCAACTGGCATTCCTACAGAACCAACCTCAGGGTTGAATCCATATTTGTAAAAATCATCCTTAAAGAAATCTTCAGGATTTTGAATTTCATAAGGTCCATCAGTGAAGCCCCCTTCCCCATCTGCAAACCCATCCCATAATGATCCTTGTATGTAAATTCGCGTGCCATCAAGATATTTGCTAGGATCCTCCAACCCTTCGGACAAGCCACCTACAGGTTTTTCCTTCTCTTCTGCCTGTCTGAAATAAGGATGAAGTTTCAGATCATTTTGCAGCGCTTTATTTATATCATGTGGTGGAGTTTGTTCATTTCCACCCACCCAGAGCGCAAGACTAGGATGATTTCTTAGAAGCTTAACCGTGTCTCTTGCACAAAACAAGAAAAGGTCATGGTCCAGGGGACCATTTGGATTTGATTCAGGTACACCACGTCCATCCACATCCCCGGTAATCCAGAATTCTTGCCATACCTATAACATTTACCAGCAATATGATCAATTATCAAAACTAAAACTGCCACTTATGTAAACCAAATAGGCTTATTTGGTTAAAAAATAAGACTTTAAGGCCTAACACTATTTAGGTAAACATAAATATATTAAACTCGAGTTAATTTGTCTTTATTAATTATTAAACACATTGATGTACACAAAAAATCAAACTTGTAATATTATTGAATGCTAATGCTATACCGTCTTTAAGGGTCTTATCACAAAATACGCTTTTAAATTAGTAATTTATTAGTAGTATATCTTACCAGAAGGCCATAATAATCACAGTAATGATAAAACTCTGGCCTTTCAGCGAGGCCACCACCCCAGCAACGAATCATGTTGAAATTCATATCTGCATGAAACTTGATATCTGTTTCGTATCGCTTTTCCGAAAGTCGCAGTAGCCCGTCAGACAGTATCCAGTTTCCCCCTCGTATAAAAATTGGTTCTCCGTTAACTTTGAACAATCTATGAATGAAAACATGCAGCAAAAAAGAAGTTTAAAGGGTGAATTAAAAGTAGGATATTATAACATTGAAGGAACGCCATAAATACCTTCCACCAGTAGCATCATCAATCTTGCTTTCAATTTTTCGGAATCCAAAGTGATGGCTCCATGAATCAGATTCACCATATCCTTTAACATCAATGTTAATCATAACATTGTACAAAGATTGCTTCCCCATTCCATTCGGCCACCATAAACTGGGCTTGTAGAAGAAGAGCTGCATAAGCAAATCATTAGCCCTTTAAAAGAAGAGATAAAGCTTAAACCCCATATTATGCGAGTTTAACAGGGTCAATATAAAGTGACACTACAAAATATTATCAATCCAGGATTGCAAATTTCCTCAACTTGGTAAGAGAAAAGAAATTTCCCTATCTTTTTCTCCGAGAAATGTTCACAGAGAAATTCATTCAGAAAGACCTTATAAGTCATACAAACAAGTTTGCACAAATGCAGCCCAAGATCCGCCAATGCCAAAAATGATACTAATAACAAGACAATATATACTCTCTTTTTTTTTTTTTTTTTCTATAAGCATATCATTAAATAATGATCAAGTTCTTCACGTGTAACTCCATGGAGACAGGTACATTAGTACAGTGGATTAAACTGTCTAAGACTGACCTCAGGAAATGTATATTGCAGCCGTGATTTTGGAGGAATTGAAAGATTTTGAGTTTGAAGCTGCTCAACTGAGTGAATGCTCCCCTCAAGTTCTGTTGTCACATGGATACTCAAAGAACACTCAGCAGTCAAGGAGCTCCTGTTTTCCAACTCAGTTGTGGCATGTAGATATACTCTCTTATAGTTGTCAAAGAATGATGACACCAAGTGGGGATCAATTATTTTTACTGGCTGCACCAAACACAGACATTGGAATCATCCTACCAAAGACAGTACATTGAAAAAATAGAAAAATGATGAAGATGAAAGAAAGGCTTTGATAATTGGTAAATTTTAAGGGCATCGAAATGGAAATGGAAACCTCATCCCAGTACAAAGCAATTATTACAACTCACCCCAGTAATAGAAATGGAAACCTCATCCCATATTCCGGTATTCCTATCTCTGCAATCATATTTAACACTTGCATTAGTTATTGATATACAGTCTGCTTTATAAGGAAAACATAAACGACATATCCAAAGGAAGTTCCAATGTCAAATTAGATAAACATGCTTATACTTTGATGCCTTATTTTCCCTTTTCAGTCTAAATGCTCTTCTACACAAACTTTAATTGTGAATACAACTTAGTGGCAAAGTAAAAGTGTCTCCATTTTTTGTCAAAAAAATGAACATTCTGGTTATTCAATCACATTAAAAGATATCAAGTTGATTGATTATTAATTGACATTATAGTGACAAGCGTAACCTAGCTAACCAAAAAGAACTTTGGTAGTTTCCCATTCAAGTGGTAACAATTTCACCTTATAGGAGCCATCCAATCCCAACCTTCAACATACTGTGTGGCCACATCCTTTCCTATCTACAGAAAAGAACAAAACAAAAGATGAATTGTATATTCCGCATGCATCATTCGCTCTTCTTTCCTAGTCTCACTTCTTAGAATTCAATAAACTTTAGAAGTTATCGACCACAAGAATCTATAATCGACACTATCATATAACAGGAAGTTAAATAATCAAAAAGGACAAAATTAACAAATATCATTTATAAATTTAGTTTCTGACCTCGTGATCACCACCTTGTCCTCCCTCAGGAGGAATGCTCCCAGGATGATCAGGAGGATGAACAAGAACCGCAAGCAGGTTACTACCATCAGAATGAATAAGATTAGTGACATCAAGAGAATGCCTCCGAAACATTCCTTTGGGGAGCACCATCTTGTGCCCATTTAAATAAACATCAGCAGAGTAATTGATTCCTCGGAAATTCAGATCACAGTGCTGATTCCCTAACTGTAAAGGCACTCTCCGTCAAACTCCAAAAACAGAATAATCAAACCCGAAAGCATCATATTTGAATTAAGCTCACTCAAGTTAACAGCCCAGAAAAATTGAGATAAATATTCAAATTTTATAAGAGAGAGCAGAATAATCCTCACCAGCTTACACTGAAAGGATGTAAAAAACCAGAAGGTGTAGTACTCTCTTCCAGAGTGAGCAATATCAAAGATTGTCTCATTTCCTAGTCCATAAAAAGGATCAGGCACCACTCTGTTTTTCACCAAGGTTGCCAGAACACTGTGTCAATCATTAAACATCACTTAAAGTTAAGAATCAGTTCCACCAAGAAAACACAACATGCATGCATTGCATCAAGAGAGAGAGAAGGAGATTACGTTCCAGGGACAATGGCTTCCATCCACGGATGGGTGGAAGCAGAGGGAGGGTTTGTGGTGGTGAGTTGAGTGCCGGTGAAATGAACCTCGGTGGACCTAGCTGCAAGCCATCCCGAACCAAGGGTGACCTTGCCCATTGTTACCGGCAAAAGTTGCAATGACTTGACTCTTATCTTCTCATGTAACTGTGCTCTCACTTTGCTTCCAATTAATGATCCATCATTTACATTAATTAAGGTAATAAATATGGTCAAAATAATAGTTTCACACTCAAAAAATTTACATTTTTCTTCAATTTAACAGAAGCTTAAATATTTTATAGTTATATTTTCTTTTTCACTTCTGCTTATATTTTTGACATGACTGAATAAGTAACATTAGAGACAGTGCTGGGTTTAACTGTATTACATAGGCGACGTACTATGAAGATGCTGTCGAATACTTCTAAAGTAACTGACACGTGTCACTTTCTCTGCTCTTCAACTGCCTACTTTCGTTAACTTTCTTCAACGTTTCATCTCTCCTCTTTTCGTCACCTCATTTTCCACGAAACCAAACGCAAAAAAGTTACTTGTATAATTTTGGTTTCTATTTTAGAAACAAATATTTGTAAGACTCTTAATACAATATTAATTTTATTAATAAGAAGTTAATGCTAACCACTCTTATTACAGAGGCTCTAAAATAAGTAATATTATTAACTTTTTTTATCTGTTTCTATTATAGAATTATGAACAAATCCATATTAGACTCCAAAAACATTGATAACAAATTACAAATGACGAAGAAATCAGTTCATTTTGACGCTAATTGATGAAGAGTTATTCTTGAGTTTCGTGACGGTTCTAACTTGTGTTTTTAATATATAATCGTTATACTATTCAGTTTAAATAAACCATTGCACTGACTTTGAGGGAAAAAAAACTGATTTGAAAAAATAACTGTTAAATTGGAAATTAGTAAAATTGGTAAAAAAAAAAGAAGAAAATCTAATTGCACCTGGTAAGTCAACAAAATAACAGTGTTTGTTATTTTCTTTTTAATTATAGATGTGATCTTATTTTTATTTTTTCACTAGAACTTATCATTGCTAATATGTTATATATTTAAATTGTTAAAATTTAGATCCGAATAGAATGATACATTTAATTTAAATTTGTGGGTACTTTAAACATTAAAAAAATAAAAAATTCAAATATTAGAATAGACAGTTTTACTTATATACTGAGAGAGAAATTCTTTCACCAAAACTAATCATTTATACCATAAAATAAAACTTAAAAGCTTATTCAATAACCAGGTTGATCCAATAAATTACTTAGAAAAAATAAAAACTAACCTTTAAAGAGTCTGTGATTATAAAGATTTTAAAAAAAAGTAATACAATGCCTAATAAAAACTCAATACAATAAATTAAAAGAAGATAAATCTAAATTACAAGAAAAAAAAATTAATTCTATTGTTGACCTCTAGTCAAACTAGTGCGTTATTGTTTTACTTTTTCTTGTATTTTTAAAAGCATGTTTATAAGGACCACCTACGCGTCAGAGGCAGCATTCTGACCCAATAGCAATGCATCTCTTCTTATCGACAATTGCTTCTTGCAACTCATCATATTTTCAGAAAAAAAAATTGAAATTGGTATTTCTAAATAAATTTTGGAGTAAAAAAGCAGTTTCGACTTTTTTTTTCTAAAGTTTAATTAAAGTTTCAAAAAATATTTTTTGGAAAACATTTCGAAAAATGTTTTTTTAAAGATGTTACGGAAAACTTTTTTCATAAACATATTTTGGAAAATATTTTTAAGAATTAATTTGGAATCTGAAAAAAAAAATTAGTTTCCGAAAATGATCTTTTAAAAAGTTTTAGAAAATTGATTTCCGAAATACAGAAAAAAAAAAAAATCACGAAACCGCGGAATCTATACTACCACCACCCAAAACCTACCAAAAATCATCCAAATTTCCAAATTGCTTCGTAAAACCCTCACATCAAACTTCTGAAACATCCACACACATTCAAATCAAAATAATCTAACCCGCACACACCCAATTCCATACACATATTCTCAAAAATATTATAATTATTTATGACTTAAATATTTTAATATTTATATTTTTGTATGCTGTTATTTTATTTATCAGAGTTATAGTGTTTTCAGTTTAAAATTATTATATACTAGTGAAACCATATTGTTTATTCATATTTTTATTACATTAAAGAAATTATGTAGTTTTTTTGAAAGAGAAATTATTTAATTATTTTGAAATGAAAGAGAAATTATTTAATTATTTTGAAATAAAAAAGAATTATTTAATTATTTATTTTACTAAATGAATAAATAAATAATTTTTTATTTATTAAAGAATAAAATGATCCCATTAAAAAATTATACTAAAAGAAGTTACAAGACGATGAACCTTCTTTGTATAATGGTATAAGTAAATAATAAAATTTTAAAACTTATAATTTAACGAGTGTTTAATAAAAGAGCATTTCGTCCTCCACCTCTATATATTTCTTCTGCATCTGAATCAAAATTTCCACCTTGCTCTTTTTGGATTGTGCGTCTAGAAGCTTCTTAAAGAAAAAAAAATAACATTTAAATTATGTTATTCAAAAGTCAAAAATATAAATTATTTAATCTAAAAACAATTTTGACTACAATAAAAAAAGTGAAATGAGAATTTTCATATATTATGGGGTGCAGAAGTTATGTATGGAGGTGCAAGTAGAAATGACGTTAATAAAAGCAGCCTTAGCCCATTTCCACCAAAAGGTTGGGCTTTCGGAGTTTGGGCTGCCCATAAACAGAAGATAGTGTGTGGACGCTCCTGAAGAATTTGATATTGCCATTATGCCCTTGCAGTTTCAAAGTTTGAAATCTCAAAAAGAACACAACGGTACTCTCTCACTTGCTACTATTGCTCTCTCTCGCGCTCTGCTCCTGAGGAAGTTGGATCGGTCTTGGAATCGCTCGCAACTCTTCTCTCAGAAACCATGAACGGTACTCTCATTCTCACTTTCTCTCTATTCACCAATTCAACTAACCACCTTTTCTTTGACGCAAATCACCTATTCTTGCAGATCAATCCCTTCAAATCCAAATGCTCGCTGAAAAATTCCAACGCTTCGTTATTGACTGCGAACTCAAGCAACACTCCGTTTCACCTGAATCAGGTTTCCTATCTATTCTCTGTTCAATTTCCCATTTCCATTTCGAACGAACGAAAAGAAAATCAGTTATGATAATCTCAGCCAACTTAGGCTGTTAACTCTTATGATGGATGGTTTGTCGATTTGTGAAATTTCGTCAGATGATGTCACGATTCAAGTGAACGAGAACGCAGACTCCATGGATGAAAACAGTTTGTCACATGGAATGCACGAAGTTTCTCCGGATAAAGGTCACACACTTCCCATATTGAAGAAAATACTTGATCTCGACATTAAAATTCAGGTGAATCGTTAGTTTATTTTAAACCCACTTTGAATCATTCTCTTTCTTTTCCTTAAATTCCTCGATTCTCTGTTCACATTCTATTTATCTTTCGTAAATTTTATTTTACCGGAGTTTTATGGTTCATTGGTTAGGATTTGAAGAAACTTCGTGTAGCATTGTCTGATGAAGTGAAGCTCACTGTTGAATCTCTGGGCACTGAAGTCTTAAAGTCTGTGCAGCTTCTCGGTATGCTTCTAGTAAAAAACTGCAAAAATTCATGAAAAGATAAATACTCTATATACATATATATATATATATATATATATATATATATATATATGGTTAATTTAATCATAATTTGAATAGGTTTTGTGATTTTCTTCTGGTATTAGGTACTCAATATGAACTCTTAAAAAGAAAGTACCAGGATGAGTCTTCTGAGCGTACGCGGCTTTACAATGAAGTAATTGAACTCAAGGGGAATATCAGAGTTTTCTGCAGATGCAGACCATTAAATCAGAGTGAAATTGCTAATGGTTCTGCATCTGTTGTCAATTTTGAGTCGTCTTTAGATAATGAGCTTCAAGTCATTTGTGAATCTTCTAAAAAGCAATTTAAATTTGATCATGTATTTGGGCCAGAAGATAACCAAGGTAACGGGAAGTTGCATCTTTTGTTGGTTTTGCAATGAAGAGCTATTTTTATGGAAAATTACTCAGTCTGAATGCATTTTTTGTTATGCAGAGTCTGTATTTGAACAGACCAAACCCATTGTTACATCAGTAGTGGATGGGTACAATGTCTGCATTTTTGCCTATGGGCAAACTGGAACTGGGAAAACATTCACTATGGAAGGAACACCAGAACACAGGGGGGTTAACTACCGAACCCTGGAAGAATTGTTTCGGATAACTGAAGAGAGACATCATACAATGAAGTATGAATTGTCTGTGAGCATGTTGGAGGTTTACAATGAAAAGATAAGAGATCTGTTGGTGGAAAATTCAGCTCAACCAACAAAGAAGTGAGTGCTTAGATCTTCCCAGTAATTAGCCTTGTTGTTTGTACCTCTTTTGTTCTAGAATTTAGCTGCCAATTTGTATATGATGTTAATGTGTTAATAAAAACAAGATCTGAGAATTCGTTTAACATAAAGAGTCTGAAAAGGATAGAAACATGACACTATAGTTTCGTGGTTCTAAACAAGGCACTCTTATGAGATGCATAGTTTTATAACTATCTCTGCATGTCAACTAATCTGCAACAAGCTAATAAACTAATTAAGGTAGTTTTCAGTTTTCCTTCAGTCTCTACTCAACTGGATGCATGGAATTTTGCTGTATAAAATGTTTGGTGTCACTGATGAAGAAAACAAATTTCTAAACTTTAGATTGGAGATAAAGCAAGCTGCCGAAGGAACCCAAGATGTCCCTGGACTTATTGAAGCTCGTGTTTATGGGACAGAAGATGTGTGGGAAATACTTAAGACTGGAAATCGAGTCAGATCAGTTGGGTCCACCTGTGCTAATGAGCTTAGCAGCCGTTCTCACTGGTATAGCTAGATTCTTATAGATTGACTCATTGATGCTGTATTTCATATTTACTTCTAAAGTTACCTGTATTTTATACCTTTGAAGATCTTAATTATTAAATTTGAAGATCTTAATTTTAAATAATTTAATTATAATAAATTAAATAGTAGATGTTTCCTTGAATAGATCATGTTTTAAGCTGAGTCGTTCACTTTCTTTAGGGCCAGTAGATGTAATATAATTATCTCAATGACACTCACAGTTTTGGCAGAAGTTATTAATAATTATAGATAAATGATCGAGGTTCTTTTACATGCAGCTTGTTGCGAGTAACTGTAATGGGAGAAAATTTAATTAATGGCCAGAGAACAAAGAGTCACCTTTGGCTAGTAGACTTAGCTGGCAGTGAGCGAGTGGGAAAAACTGAAGCTGAAGGAGAAAGACTGAAGGAATCTCAATTCATAAATAAGTCTCTTTCAGCGCTTGGTGACGTTATTTCTGCCCTTGCTTCTAAATCAGCCCACATTCCTTACAGGCAAGTCTCTTTTCCTCTCTTAAATACACTTGAACTGACTGATCCTTATTCTAATTATTATTTGTATCCCCTGGTTTTGACAGGAACTCAAAACTCACTCATACGTTGCAAAGTTCTTTAGGTGAGATTCCACTTCAACATTATGAATTTATGATACTTTGGAAATGACTGTGATTTGATTTCACGCCTGCAGTTTTATAACTGTTAGTGTTTGATATGTGGCCAAAATGCAGGTGGAGACTGCAAAACGTTAATGTTTGTGCAGGTAAGTCCAAGCGCAGCGGACTTGGGAGAGACACTTTGCTCACTGAATTTCGCAACCCGTGTCCGTGGAATAGAGGGTGGCCCAGCTCGCAAGCAAGTAGACCACACTGAGCTGTTTAAGTACAAGCAAATGGTAAGTTAGTGTGAAATTGTTCTTCATAAACATAACCATGATTTTTCAATTTCTGAAGCTCAGAAATTTTGTATAATTAAAGGTAGAAAAGCTTAAACAAGACGAGAAGGAAACAAAGAAATTACAGGATAACTTGCAAATTGCACAACTCAGGCTTGCAGCAAGAGAACACCATTGTAAAACCCTTCAGGAAAAGGTATGTTCTTCAGAAGTGTTC
>Ga0099824_1004603_pt1 | contig 19789 bp, 15 predicted proteins | sample SiratrowhiteBW_FD_76837 | JGI IMG/M metagenome (GOLD analysis project Ga0099824, IMG submission 76837) | Root nodule microbial communities of legume samples collected from California, USA - Siratro white BW | ecosystem: Host-associated > Plants > Roots > Nodule | place: USA: California... | reverse complement strand
TATATATATATATAGATATATATGTATATATTTGATTATATGTTACGAACGTAACATATACGTATAATTATAATCTATTATAAGTTAACTTTATAACGTATCATTTATATATATATATAATTAATTAATTATTAATTAAAATTCTAATATTATTATAACATATTATATAATTAAATAATCATTTTTATAAATTTATTGTAATTATTATTATAACTTTTAATTTTATTATTATTTTCATAATTTTATTAAAATAATTATTATAAATAGAACTTTTAAATCTTGTAAATTTTCGTTAAGGAAGAAAGTTTACTGTTTATAAGATTTATTGGTATTTTTGCGCCTTAAATTAAACAGATTCTAAGAGAGAGGAAAGAAAATAAAGAAGAGAGGAAAAGGAGAGAAAATAAGAGCAAATAATACTCTTGACAACTCATAATAAAATATTTCTTTTACCACATAAAAATATTAAATGAATGTATTAATAGATAGGAATATTAAAATATCATTATTTTTTTTTCAAATATAATGCATTGTCTTACACAAATTGCCGTATACACTCCTTTTAAGATACAACTAATTTCTCGTTAATTAAAGTTTATAAAAAAACATAAAAACTTCAGTTTATTTAATAAAATTTTCATCCGTTTTAACTCTAATTAACAGAAAAATGTGTGAAAAGCAAATAGAAAGTGGCAGATTTGTGAACTTATTGTTTTGTGTTAATTAAGGTAGTGTGTTATTCCCTTGTGTTTTGTGTGTGTATGTAAGAGTATGAAAGATTATGTAAGAGGAAAGGAGAAAGGCTATTTAAAGAATGGAGAATGGAGAATGTTGAACGAGTGAGTGTCGGAAGATGGATGTGAAGCCGCAAAAGCAGAAGAAAAGAGAACGTGGGGTTTCCGAAAGTCGAAAGCAAGAAAGAACATAGGTAGCTTCCTCTGTCTCTCATGGCAATGATCTTCTCTTCCTGTAGGTTTGTGAAAGCCAACCAATGGGGGAGCCAAGATCTGCACCAGCAACACCTCCGCCGCCACCACCACCACCCATATCCCTCTCTCTCGTCCAACCCTCCCAAAAAAAGCGCCTCAAACCCAAAGTCGTCCGCGTCTTCCGCTCCGTCTTCCGCTCCCTACCAATCATAACCCCCTCCTGCAAGTTCCCTTCCCTCCCTCCCGACCACCACCACAAAACTGTCAACAATGGCATCAAAGTCACCGGCACCCTCTTCGGCCGCCGCAAGGGCCGCGTCAGCCTCGCCGTCCAGGAAAACCCCCGCTGCCTCCCGTCCCTCGTCGTCGAGCTCTCCATGCACACCAACTCCTTGCAGAAGGACATGGCCAGCGGCACGGTGAGGGTGGCGCTGGAGTGCGAGAAGCGTTCGGAGAAGGACAAGACGAGGATCGCGGAGGAACCCTTGTGGACCATGTACTGCAACGGGAAGAAGAACGGGTACGGCGTGCGGAGGGAGGCCACGGAGGAGGACTTGTACGTGATGGAGCTTCTGAAGCCCGTGTCGATGGGCGCCGGCGTTCTTCCAATGAGATCGGAGGTGGAGGAGGGCGGTGGCGGCGGCGGCGACGGAGGAGAGTTGGCGTACATGCGAGCACCCTTCGAGCACGTAGTGGGGTCGAAGGATTCGGAGACTCTGTATATGATGAGCCCGGACTTGCAGGGGAATACTGGGCCCGATCTTACTATATTTTTTGTTAGGGTTTAATTCACAATCAGATAAATTATGTATAGTGAGTGGTCTTGTTTGTGAATTTCATCCAGGATTAGGGTACGTAGTAATCGAGGTTGTTGTATCTACTCATGCCTTCTCATTTTATGTATATTTTCTCTCTCTTTTTTCCACCTTTGTTACGTCTATGTTTCTTTTGTTAGCTTTGATACACATACATAAATGTTCGAAGAAGGCTTTTTGCTTGTGTGCTCATGAAAATCGCCTTACATTTCTGCATGGCAATAAATTAACAAGGAAGGCCGAAACTCGAAAATGATATCGTGTGGTCAAACTAGCAACTCATTTTCACGTGAGGAAAGAACTTTCTTTGTCACCATATGTAAATGGAGTAAATCTTGCAAATACACTCGTCATCTTTGCACATACATGCTACTAAAGATTTACCAACTTTCTTTATCAAGAAACGAATATTATTAATTGTGATAAATAATTTATATTGACAAGGAAGGAGATGAACTTAAACCACTTAATTCTAAGATAAAAAAAAAAAAATAGGGTTGTTTAGTTTTGTATGTAGTGATTGTGATCAAACTTAGTGCAACTAATAGATTGTTGACTACATTAAACTTCTCAATTCTACAACAAATTGTGGGAGTTTAAGAATTTTTAAAAGCTTTCATGGAATTATTAGTAACTGTTTTCACTTGTGATTATTTTTTATGATGATGTGACTCTTTTTTTGTCCATCTTCTCTTAATTTATTGACAATTCAGTTTCATTCATTTATCCCCATTTACATGCATTGAAAAAATATTTTATATCAAATATTCACTTGATACATCTAAATAATGTAATTTATTTTTCATTGTACATCAATTAAAATAAAATGTATGTAGCTCACCCACTCACCTTCAGAGAATTCTTACAAAGTACAAAGTAATGATGCTTTAATATTGTATAGAATAATATTAAAATAAATTATCATTTTATTATTGTAAAATATTTTATTAAAAAAATAAGCTTAAATATATATTTTTTCTCCACCCATACCGATAAATAAGTGTCAAAAATGAACTTAAATAACATTAATGTCAAAATATATTTTTTTTCTCCACCCATACCGATAAATACCAAATATTCCGAACTCTAGTGCCACCATGAGAAACAACAAACCACACCACTTCACCTCTTGACACAAACCAGCAAAAACATCTCGGTCCTTCCCTTCAGCACCGATCTTCTTTCAGTGGTGTTATTTTAACATCACTGTTCACTTTCCACACTCATTTTATACTGATATATATTCTTATTTTATTAATATATAATATTGTATTAATCAAAATAAGTGTAAAATGAAAGTTTGGTGTGAACAGTAACGTTAAACTACGGTCCCATTTTGTGTTACCTCGTAGGGTGTGTTTCCCTTTCTCACTTCCTCTGCCTTGCCTATTTTTTTTTTTTTTCTTTTACCTTGATGATTAAGAAAGTATCTTTAAAGCAATTGATTAATTAGAGCTACTTTTATGTTCATGGGTTTATTGCATACCCCTTTGCCCAATTTACTTTGAAATATTAGTTCATTTCAATAACAATTCTCTAAAAACTTTCAAAGTAAACAATTATTACTTGTAAAGAACAACAAAAATATCTCATAACACAAGTTTTCAGTGTGATTCACTGTAATAGTAAGTGATATGACACGATGGAGTGTGCACAAATTTCAGACATTGCTGTCCGTTGGGGTTGCCTCGGATCACACAGTGATGACAGACAGGTTCTGTCTTGTTGCGCCTTCACGAGTTTCCTGCCACCGCTCACTCTACTCTTCAAGAGAACGCATCTGCTAATTTTCCTTTTCCAAATTCACACTGAAATTCGTAGATAGACAGAGAGATAAGAGATGGCTCTGGCATTGAACATCTCAGTGTGTTTCCCACACCACCGTTGCCCCGCTCTCTTCAAACCCTCCAAACCAGTTCTCTCCTTCCCCGTCGCTTCCGCTTTCTCTTCGTTAACTCAACTCAGCGTTTCCGTAGGTGAAGATTTACCCGACAACTACAGCGACTGGTTTCCCAACTCCGACCTTCGCAGAAGATGCGGCATTCTACTCCATCCGACGTCGTTTCGAGGCCCCTACGGCATCGGCGATCTCGGTCACGAGGCCTTCCGTTTCATCGATTGGCTCCACCGCGCCGGTTGCTCCGTTTGGCAGGTTCTTCCTCTCGTGCCGCCTGGCAGAAAAGCCAACGAAGAAGGATCTCCTTACTCTGGCCAGGTTCGATTCGGTTCGGTTCTGATAGTTTTTTTTTTTTTTTTTTCTCTCGCTCAACTATTTCGGTGTAGTGCATTTACTTTCACATTCTGATTTTCAGGATGCAAATTGTGGCAACACGCTGTTGATCTCTCTTCAAGGCCTCGTCGACGATGGATTGTTGGAAACACACGAGCTTCCTCAACCGATGTGAGTCCTGTAGTTTTTCAGTTTTGTTTCTTCTAGTTTCTTTTTCTCAACTGTTTGTTAAATGAATGCAGTGATGCAGAGCGCGTCAATTTTTCACTCGTTGCTGACCTTAAGGATCCTCTGATAACCAAAGTAAGGTGTTTACAGCTTTGTTATTGCTAGGATTGTTCCTCACCTCATCCATCTACCTTTTTTATTTTTTTTGTGACTCTTCCTTTGTTTTATAGGCATCTTTATGTGTCTGGTGTTTTATATTGATTTTCCTCTTTTTGAAATTCCATATGTAGGCTGCAGAGAGGCTCATTTCAAGTGAAGGAGAACTCAAAACGGAATTCGAGAATTTCCGAAGGGACCCTGACATATCAAGTGAGACACTCATTTTTTTCTATTCTTATGTAATTGCATTGATGTCTTTTAGCTTCTGTGCCTTTGAAATAGTAATTTGATCAAAAAATTATTTTGATTGTTCTTATACCTGTTTTCTTCCCACAGCTTTGGTGGATTTTGTCCTCTTATTCGCGCTAAATAAAATCTTGAAGTTTGTTGTGATCGCAAATTCCAATTAAACAACTGCAACAAGATAATCAGTTCAAGCTAGATAAAAATTAAATATATGAATACTTATGGACGTTTATTATGGATGGTTGCAGCATGTAGACAACTTAATAATTTTAGGATTAAATGTTATAGAAGTACGAAGGAAAGAAACATTAGGATTTGTGGTGGTAATAAGTAAAATACTGAGTAGACAGAGGACTTGAACATTGAGAAGTTTCTTATGGGTTTGAAGATACATGCATCTTTCTTGATGTTACTTATGTATCAGTTTGCAAGACTTACCTTGGAAAGTTTTTCAAAAATCATTAGAGAAATTTCTTTCTTTTGTAAGGTTGTAAGTAATATCTTCGCAATGCTGTAGGCTGGCTTGAAGATGCAGCGTATTTTGCTGCAATTGATGACAGTTTAAACACATTCAGCTGGTACAATTGGCCTGAACCTTTGAGAAATCGCCATCTTGTAGCTCTAGAAGACATTTACCAGCAGAAACAAGATTTTGTAAGGACATAAATTATCCTTATAGCTCAAATTATTGTCTACTTGTTATCTCTATACTTCTACTTGTAGCCAGAAGGGTTCTTCTTGAATCATTTATACTTTTGCATGCAGATAAATGTATTTATTGCCCAACAGTTCTTGTTTCAAAGGCAGTGGCAGAAAGTCCGCTGCTATGCACAGAGTAAGGGAATCAGCATAATGGGAGACATGCCAATATATGTTGGTTATCATAGCGCAGATGTTTGGGCAAATAAGAAACACTTTTTACTGGTTAGTAGTCCCTAAAGAATGTCTCTGAAGTCTGATATAACCTTTTTAATTTTTTGGAGCAAATTGTACCTTTTTATCATAAAATATCTCTATATTTATGTGGCAGAACCGGAAAGGATTTCCTCTTTTAGTGAGTGGTGTTCCTCCTGATGCATTCAGTGAAACTGGTCAGCTTTGGGGCAGGTTTGAAGTTAATCCCATGATAAATATTTTGTTATACTTATACATCTCAAATTTCCACGTTTTTATTTAATTCTCGTCCTGATTTTTTATCTGCCTCTTCTGTGATTATGGTCAAAAGGCATCTCCTTTGACTTGTTCCAACTCAATTTAGTTCCTTTCACTTTCCATGCTTTAACCAGCTGTGGCTGTATACGACAATATATACTGCTTGATTATTTCTATTATAAAGGGATAGGAACTAACTCAAACCCAAAGTTAGCTCAAAGGGAGAGGATTGCCTAGGTCCTATATCAAGCATTTTGGCCATATTTCTAGTCAATGTAGGATATTTTAACAATCTCTAGACCCTGTCTCAGCCTTTTTCTCCTTGGTATTTTCTTTTTCTTTATCGTAATAACTACTATCATGTTATACTGTAGTACATTTAGTAGTTTTCCTGTCCCGTATAGATTACTGATTTCTCATATTTTATATTGTCAACTTTTAATGAAAAAGCCCCCTATATGATTGGAAGGCCATGGAGAAAGATGGATACTCATGGTGGATACGTCGCATACGACGAGCACAAAATCTATTTGATGAATTTAGGATAGACCACTTTAGAGGATTTGCTGGATATTGGGCTGTTCCCACTGGTATGTATACACTGAACAATAAGCTTATCTCACTTGCTTGGTGTGTTGTTCTAAAATGTGTGTGGTCTACAAATGTGCAGAAGCAAAAGTAGCTATGCTTGGAAAGTGGAAGGTCAGAACCTCTCATGTTGTTCTTTCTTTAATCTATTTGGTCAAACTATAATCCGCTTCATATCATTTAAATGATAGGTAGGGCCTGGAATGTCATTGTTTGACGCCATTTTCAGAGCTGTTGGAAGGATTAATATAATAGCAGAAGACCTGGTATGCATTATTGAAACAAACTCAATAGTGGTTTTAGGTTTAAATATGTTTTTAGTTTCTCAAATTTGAGCTAAGTTTGTTTTTGGTACTCTAAAATGGATCTTTTTAATCCCTGTAATTTGACAAAAAGCTTTGTTTTAGTCCATTTGTTCAAACGGCTTATATCTCAATGTAGTCAAAATAAATACTTTGAAAGGAAAATAAATGTGGTAGAGTATTTGATGGTAAGAATGCAAAATCGAAATAGATTGTCATGTAAACAATTTATAATTGTTAGTTATGTAACAAGCACAAATTTTAACGGTGTTGGGGACTAAAAGACTAAACCAAACATTTTTCAAACTACAAGGACTGACAAAATCAATTTTAAATTTGAGAGACCAAAAACAAACTTATCGCAACTTTGCAGGAATAAAAACATATTTAAACCATGAGATCATTGCATTCATTCATTCCTGACTCTTTCTTAGGGTGCCCATTGTAAAATTTTGGTTTGTGGTTTATGAAAGGGAGTTATCACTGAGGATGTAGTCCAACTAAGGAGATCCATTGGAGCCCCTGGAATGGCTGTTCTCCAGTTTGGTAATGATTGATTTCTAATTTTGTTTACCATGTTCAGTTTCAATGCCCTAAGTAATTCAAAGTGCCAGGATATTTTCTTATCTATTTAACTTTATCCAGGATTTGGAGGCGATGCTAATAACCCTCATTTGCCACATAATCATGAGTGCAATCAAGTTGTCTATACAGGGACTCATGACAATGACACAGTAAGAATTTCTTCAGCCATACATCTATGGTGTTGCATGTCTATCTTATAGAAAGGGCCTGGGTGTATTCTCTGCAGAAATCAGTCAAAGGTTATGATAGGGTAGGGATCTGATATCTTAATTATAAAATCTGGGGAAGAACTATCCAGTATACAAAATAGAACGAACATAGTATTGAACTTTGAGTTTAGCACCTTTTAATGTCCAAAGGCTCTTATTACCTCAAATTAACAAGATGACTCTCTCTCACCCCTTTTTTCTTATTTACATGCAACATGCCTTATTTTTCTAATTATCTCAGCCCCGACTAACTCTCTCATTAATTATTCAACAATATCTAACAGATTGCCAATAAGACAAGATTTTCTATATGGAGAACCCATATTTTATTTGTTGTGGAATGTTTTACCTATTGAAATTGATGCATGCCTCTGACATTTAGAACTTCAGACATCTTAGTTGCTTTGTTTGTATACTTTTGTCATGTCTTAAAAAATACTACCTGTCAATGCTAAAAGCCTTGACAAGAATTGCCTTTCTGCAACAGATCAGAGGCTGGTGGGAAGCCTTGAACCAAGAAGAGAAATCCAATGTAGGTTTGGTTGTCTTTGTGAAGTAATGAAATGTTTTTTTAACTAAGTTGTGTGAGAGTTCATCTCCCTCTTCATTTTCATATTTCAGGCACTAAGTTATCTTTCATTAAATGAGGGAGATGACATTTCTTGGGGTCTAATCAAGAGAGCATTGGGTTCTGTTTCTCAAACAGCAATAATACCTATGCAAGATGTTCTTGGATTGGGTAGTTCTGCCAGGATGAATATTCCCGCAACTCAGGTAAAATGTTATGCATGATGTTCATTTGTTCTGGCAACATTTTGGTTTATTCAACCTGAACAAAGAAAATAAAAATGTTAGATGACTTGTAACATCTGGAAAAGTTTAGACAACCCACTCCCCCCCTCACAAAATTAATAAATAAAATCGTGACGTTCGTTGATCCCCTGACTAATGCAGTTTGGAAACTGGGGTTGGAGAATTGCTAGTTCGGTGAGCTTTGATAGCTTGGAGAGAGAGGCAGACAGACTCAGAGAAATGCTTTCAATGTATGGCCGGCTTTGAATAGGAAATTCCTTTGAGTTTAAAGTTGAAGAGTTTTCTTTTAAACGGAAGCTTAAGTTAAGTGGAACATGCTACAGTTTGCATGATGTTGATAAATGAAAACTGGGGTGCTTGTTTTAGGGTCAAGTAATTTGAGAAGGCTGGATGCTTCAATGGAAATTTTGTAAAAATGATAATGCCGAGTTCTTACATCTTGTAATGCTATGTAACATGCTTGTTTAAATACGAAAAAGGTGGCATGTTATATTATATCGATTACCATATCATAGAAATGTTTAACAAAAAATATCTGAGAAGATTTGAATGTCATAATGTGAATGTAACGCAGGAGTACAATCGCCAATATTTTTGCATATGCACTCTTTAGTGTTGGAAGTGCTTGCTTGGTTTCTTCGTGGTGGTTGCATCGATAATTGCATTCATCCTAATCAAATCACTTTTGACTCAAATTTGGGATGTTTGGTTTCTATAAACCAAAATCTAGCTGGTAAAAACTACGTTGTGCGTTAAGTAACCTGTTGTAGCTTTTGCTTCCATCCAGAATCAATTTGCCCTTTTGCTGGATGCGGTTTCTCTATTTTTCTCTCGCTTGTCATTTATTTTCTGCTTGTTGCATCTAGTCTTCGTGCTTTCTTGCTGGATTCTCATTTGCTCTGTGAACTATTTGATGCATTCTTCTTCTCTTACTCTTCCTGTCTGTTGTTCTCAATAACTATTCTCTTTTATTTTTTGGGGCACATCCTTTTGTGGCTTAGGTATTTAATTTGAATGTTGAGCCACCTTCATGGAGGGTGAATCTTATTTTGTTCTTCAATTGACTTCAATTTTTCCTTTGTGGATATAGAATTTCTTAATTCCGTATCCAATAGGGATAAGTAGTGAAGTTTGTTTGATATACATAGCCTAACAATAGCGAAGTGAGCAATTTGAATAGCTAATATCCACATTCTGTTTCAGTACTTCAAGTTTTTGCTATATACATTTTGATTTGGTACTTGGACACTTAGCTAAAGAAATTTTCTCTCACAAGCTTTTATGTTATCATCATGTTTCATGTCTATCTTACTGTTGTTTTAGATGATGTGAAGATCTTACCTGTTGGAGGACTTTCAGTATTCAACATTGCGTTAAGGCTAGATGCCTGCAAATATTAGATACTATTTGGTTTATAGTATGATCAATATTGGATTTATAGTATTATCTTCCTGCTGTTTGAATTTTAAAATGGTGTCAAGATTTTTCTCTGTCAGCTGTTGGACCTCTTCACTTGCATCCTACAATCATTATGGGAACCTGCAACTGGAGACAAGACCTTAAATGTCTTTTGTTGACTTCTCCATAATCACTTTTATGACTTATTATGACTTTTAGGTGAGAAGAAAAATGAAATCAATTTCTCTATTACTTAAAATTAGTTCAAATAGAAACTAATTTATAGAAACAGTCATTTTAAACTTCTTTAGAATTTGATTTTTAACTCGTATATATTGATTTCAATTTCTTATTTTTTTCTCTTTTAGAAATTGAAGTGTTTGTCTTTGCTCTTTTAGAAATAGAAGTGTTTTTGGAAAAATTTTAAACAGATCCTTAGCCTGTTAGGCATTGTTGCCTTTACTGCGAAGCTATAGAATTTTAGATTTTAAACTCTTTTATGACCATAGGACAACCAGAGGCCTAATAGCTTGTAAACTCACTTTTTTTTCTGTCAAAGTTGCCCAAGTTCAAATGAACTTGACAAATGTGAGTGAGCTCTTAAGAAATAAGATTCCATTCCCTAGTTAAAATGTGGTTTTCAATTGATGTTTACACACTTTAATGGTTTACAAGACCACATTCTCGGGGAAAATGAACCTCATAGAAGATGAGACAAATTTTTGGCGTGCCCGGGTATTTTTTGCTCCTTTCAAATACTTGTTACCTTGTTACTGATTCTGGTGTTTTATATTATTATGTATAGTGTCTATCCAGTTCTCCTACTCTTTAACTGTTTGGGATTTCCTTTGTAGTAAAGTCAAGCCAGTGATAACTATTTTGAAGGATTCACTGTTTTCTCATATCAATTGCATCCAGGCAAAAATCACCCTGCTAATGAATTATCACGGCCTTTATGCCTATCTGCTCATAAAGTTGGTATATGTCATATTACATGTTGGGAACATGTTTGCAGCTTGAAGCTATCCAAATTTCTGGTGATTTCAACTTTGCTATTCATTATCTTGTAACTAGACTAGATATATCATTCTGGTTCTTTGAATGAACGAAAAGAATCAAGTTGAAAAGAATGACAATCAAATCAGACTGAAATCCATCACACAAGAAAATGTCAAATGGTTTTGAAAGTGCTAATTTATAAGTTTTCAGGCTTCTTATAAATTAATTTGTCTAACAACTTAAAAGAAGAGAGGAAAGCATTTAAATAATTAGTAGGAGTGTCTGAGCCCAACTCCAGTTCCAGTTAATCATGGGACATTGCATTTTGCACCCTCATGTTTTTAAACCTGCACCTCCCTAAAGGGGTGAAATGACAAATCTATCCTGTTCATCATAATATATCATTCGAAATCTAATAATGCATTATGCATTGCTACAATATATTTCCGGATCTAAAAATATATTTCAGAAATTCTGAAAATACATTAAAATGTAGACAAGTTCTTCCTGCACCCTAATAAAAAAATTTCATACCGCAAATGCCCTTGTATGACAACCGGATGGAAGTGTCATCCGGTTGTCATTTGAAACAAATTGTCAACCGGATGGCACCCCCATCCGGTTGTTAATTTTTTTTCAAATGACAACCGGATGGGGGTGCTATCCGGTTCTCATTTCCAAATCAAAATGATAACCAGATGAAACCCATCCGGTTCTCATAGTCCAAATCAAAAACAGATTAATTTTTCAATTTGGATTATGAGAATCGGATGGGTTTCATCCAGTTATCATTTTGATTTAGAAATGAGAACCGGATGGCACCCCATCCGGTTGTCATTTGAACAAAAATGTGTTCATCTGATTGTCAATTTTTTTCAAATGACAACCGGATGGAGCTGTCATCCAGTTGTCATATAAAGATAATTGCGGTATGAAATTTTTTTATTAGGGTGCAAGAAAAACCTATTAGGGTACAGGAAGAACTCGTCTAAATTGTACAATATATTGAATGTACAATATAAAAGATATTAATCATTGTGTAATGTATTCTTCCCCAGATAATACATTTTATATTATATTGCATGATTCAAAATGTATTTTTTGATTTAAAAATACATTACAAAATCACAATCTAAAATATATATTTCTAAAAGGTAAAATTAAAAATTTAATTTTATGGAAATGGAGGATTAATATATAGGAGTGTAAAATGCAATGCTAAATCATGGACATTCTTGTATTAAATATAAATAAAAAACCAAGTCTCACCCCTTTCCGTTCTAAAAAAAAAGAAACAGGGAAGTGGATCTCATGAATGAATCATAGTCAGCCTTAGAGTTAGTTGGGAAGATGACACATTTGAGCAAAATAGAACTAAGAGAAAAATAAAAATAAGTAAATAAGATAAATTGTAGGATTTACTATCTACAGTTCTGGACAAATACTAATTTTAAAAATAATTTGATAACTTAGCTTTGATAATAAGATATATATAAGAAGATATTATCTTTAAAATAAAATAATATCACTTCTAAGTGTGTATAAAGGAGGATGTCATTGGAAAAGATAAAACAAAAAAGGAAAAGAAAAAGAAGTGGAGTAGGTTGCGCAGGAAAGTAACATTCCACAACAACAGAAGTCATGTGGAGACCCTCTCCTTCGGAACAAGAAGTAGAAGCAGAAGCACCGAACCTGATCCCATCCCTCCCAGACGACGTGGCTTTGAACTGCATAGCACGCATCCCGCGCTGCCACCACCCAACCCTATCCCTCGTTTCCAAACCCATCCGCACCCTCCTCTCTACCCCTCTATTCTTCACCACGCGCTGCCTCCTCAACTGCACGCAACCCCTCCTCTACCTCACTATCCGCACGCGCGCCTCCTCCCTCCAGTGGTTCACGCTCCACCGCATAGTCCCTAGTCCCCTCCTAGCGCCCCTACCCCCTATTCCGTCCCCCGCCGTCGGCTCCGCCTACGCTGTCATCGGCTCCACCATCTACGTTCTTGGCGGCTCCATCAACGACGTCCCCTCCCCCCATGTCTGGCTCCTCGACTGCCGCTTCCACCGCTGGCTTCCGGGCCCAACCATGCGCGTCGCCCGAGAGTTTGCTGCCGCCGGGGTCATCGGGGGAAAGATCTATGTCCTCGGCGGCTGCGTCGCCGACACGTGGGCCCGCTCCGCCAATTGGGCGGAGGTCCTGGACCCCGACGTTGGGCGCTGGGAGAGGGTGACCAGCCCCTCCGAGGTCCGGGAGAAGTGGATGCACGCCAGCGCGGTCGTCGGCGACAAGGTATACGCGATGGCGGACCGTGGCGGCATCGCGTACGAGCCGCGCAGCGGATCGTGGGAGAGCGTAGGGGGAGAATTGGATCTCGGGTGGAGAGGTAGGGCGTGCGTGGTGGAGGGTATTCTGTACTGCTACGACTATTTGGGAAAAATCAAAGGTTTCGATGTGGGGCGTGGGGTGTGGGAGGAGTTGAAGGGGTTGGAGAAGGGTTTGCCTAGGTTTCTATGCGGGGCCACCATGGCTGAGTTGGGTGGGAAATTGTGTGTGGTGTGGGAGAGCCAAGGGAATGGGAAAGAAATGGAAATTTGGTGTGCTGAGATTGGAGTGAAGAAGAATCCAGATGGGGAATTGTGGGGTGAACTTGGTTGGTTTGGGAAGGTTCTCTCTGTTCCCAAAGGCTCCTCTGTTGTGCATTGTTCTTCTGTTGCCTTGTGACCTTACTGTTGTAAGCATTCTTCAACTTTACTTTGAATTGCTGCCATTTGATCTCTTATAAGTTCATTTCGAGTTTGGTTTGGTGGCATTTATAGCTCCAGTGTTTGTGTCATTGTATATGAAGTTGTGAATAAATTAACTGGAGCTGCTCAAGCTGCAAGTAAGTTTACTGATGTACAAGTATCTCCGCAACTTTGAATTTCATATGCTGGATTTGAGAAGGCAATACTTGTTGCATAACATGGCATTCATTTGCCAGTTATTTTGGTAATCGCAGGAAATGTATAATGTATATCTATACCTGTTTATTGTATCAATAAAATATTTCCTTTCAGTTTTGTACAGTCGGTTTCTTTAGCAAGTGAATTTTACTTCAGATTTGGCAAAAGATTGTGTGAGTAAGTAGAATAGCTGGTTTAATTTAAACCAACCAGGTCCTAGAATACCTACCGTCTAGCAGCGTTTCTTTAGGAACATTTGTACTCTGGCTGGAACCCAAATTCATATATTCACAATATTTGTCCAAAAAGTTCAATATTCTTGTGAATAGGAGTTTAGCATAATTCTTGTCAAAATGTGCTTACACAAATCATGCGTAAACACTAAATATGTTGTGCATCTTGATGGTGTATGCATTATTCTTTTTTCCAAACAAAAAGATACAGCTAATTACCATGCTATAATTATAATATGAAGAGGAAAATATGCTCAACTAATACACAGGGACAAATAAGTATCAGTGAAGCATAGTGTGGATACTCTTGGGGACGTTAGTTTGTCAAGAGCGAATTAAAATGAAACTCAAAAGAAGATAAAAAGGAAGTGGCAGACCTCCAGTGCCATCTCTGGACAAAAGAACACAACACAATAATAAGTGGATGTTGTTTAGAATGTTGATGATGAACTAACAGGACCCTATTGACTTAGAGCTTAACAGAAAGCTGAAAAATAAAGCAATCTAATATTTTATGTTTTGCCTGAACAATCTATAAATACTGAGTTTAAAGACTAAATTCATTTTCATGAATTATGTTATGAGATTTTACTCTATATATAAATTTCACTATGTCTTATATATTTTTAAGATTTTTTTTATAAGTTTTGTTTTATTGCAAAAGTTTTATAAAAGCTATTGTTCTTACCGTGGTTGTGGAGAGGCTTTGAGGAAGGGGAGCTTTGCTTAATTGAATCCTTCAAAAGATGGTTGTCCATCTTTTTGTAATCATCAAGTGGAGGTCTACTTTTTTTTTTTTTTAATCGTGGAGGTCTATTTGTAAAAGATTATTTAATATTAAAGAGATTGAGTAGATTCTTTAATGTTAAAGAGATTTTTTGAGTACTTCGTGGAGGATAAAGTTATATTTATATGCCTAGGTTAATATCCAGATATGAGTTGTTACTAGGTATGGATGATTTAGTCTGTTATAATAAAATCAGTTTTACATCTCAATTTGATATTTATAATAAAATCAGTTTTACATCTCAATTCAAATTGTTTGGATTAGCGTGTGATTTTACCTGTGATTCTCACAAGCGGATAATCTCAACCCTGTATATTTCGGTACCAGACAGTATACAATGAACTTAACAGTTGAAAGTCACTTAGATGGAAAATTGTTTTCACAACTGTTTACGTTAAGGTTGAATAATTAGTTGAGGCCGTCTTTTCGTGGCTAGTTTTAAGTCAAACTTTGTGACCATTCCTAGAGTCGAGCATTCGAGCTTAGTATAGTTTCTTCATTCATTATACAAATCTCTATACGCATTAGTAAGGTGAAGTGTTTTTAAATGTTTCACCTATCCTTTGCACTATTAAAAACCCTTCATTTCATTGGCACCTCCCCTCATTTTGTTGACGGTACCATCAATTCTCGTGCAAGCATTTTCATGTGTTATTTTTCACTTCATTTACTTATTTCGTTTAGGTACGCTTTTAATAGGTTCTTTTTTTTTATTCCTCCAACGGAGACATCTTTGAGTTGTATTCTCTCGTTCTGGATTCACTAGAGGAACTATCTTCTTCATCCCTTAATAATAATGTTGTGGTTGTTTTTGTAGCACCAGAAGATAAGAGACCTATCATTGTCCTATCTGGAAACATAAAGCTTATTCCCAATAAGTGTTGGAAACATCAGAACCAAATTTGGCCAAGAAAAGAAAAGATAGGTTTCCCCATATTGCAGATTCCAAGTACTTTGGGGTATTACGGGAGTTGTCACCTATCTATCACTTCGAGTTTACCACAAGAGAATTGGTTGAGGAATTTGTATACTCTTTTAACATATGTTCCAACTTAATGGTCGAGTTAATCTCAGTGGAAAGCTTGTGATGATGATTCAAACATAATTTATATAAAACCATTACCAAGCTATGGGGACTTTACCTTTGTATACGAGTTCTTCTTCAAAGAACTTGATGTATTATTTCTGTTCTCCTTTTTCGAAAGTAGAATGTCTACTTGACGCTTAGCTAACTCCACCCAAATAATCAGACCTTTTTAAAGGCCTTTCAAGTACTTTGTCATCACCCTCATAAAAGTTCTATTATCAATAAATTTATGTAATTTTATTAATTGAAGCATGATTCTAAGGTTGCTTGGGTTTCATTGAATGAAGCTCAACATGCTTCTCTCTTTACCATCACTTCTTTTAAAAAATTCAAAAGAAAATTCTTTAAGTTGAAATGTTTGCCCCGTGACCGTTATAAACACCTTTTCTTTTGCCTAAATCATACACCTAAATTTCTTTTATAATGGCAAAGGTCGAACAAGTTTAAGTTTAGGATCGAGTATCTTTTTATAGTCCAGGATAAAATAGATATAGAAACCATTCAAAATCCTTCCTTACTTTATAAGTTCTAAAGGTCTCCTCGACGTGTCCTTTGCCAACGACTCTTTCTTTGTTTTTAGGTAAGGTTTACTTTTCACATTTTGTTAAATGTCATGTTATTATAGCTTCTAATTCCCTTTTTTGTGTAGATATAATGGATAAGGACTTTGATTACAATAAACTTCGTGCCAACGTTGGAGCTCCTCCAGTAAAGAACAACATTCTTGCTAACTTCCAAAACCATCCAAGAAGAAGAGAGTCATAGCAAAAGGAGTTGAGACTTCATCGGCCATTGTTTCAAAAATAATTCTACCAACTACATTAGACAAGGCTTCTTAATTATCCAATCAAACCACAAGAGTAAAGGTTATTCCAAACACAGCTCGACCTCCCCCACTTCGTATGGACGACCTAGCTTGCTCGAGTTGATAATTTGAGGAAAAGAAGGTCCTTTAACCCAAGTAGATCATGCTACAACAACTTCCAACTCTAACTCTTTGTGACATAAACATGAAGGCCAACCAAGTTACGGTTGGTGGCAGCAGAGGCTTCCCTAGTTTATATGATGCCATCAGCTTGATTTTGCCAAGATAATGTTGGCAAGATACATGACAATCATCCACTATTGGAAAGGGACTACTGTTGAAAATGTTAAGATGATTGCCAAGATCCAAGAGTTGTAGTGTAAGAATCAAGAGTTGTTGAAAGAAAAAGTCAAGTCAAAGCTTGCTCTTTCGACTCAAGATCAAAGTAAAATCAAGAGTCTTGAAGCTATAGTTGGGCTGCTGAAGGTCAAGTTTGGTACAATGTTCAACATTCAACTTGAAGGTGCACGAGTGCTCACATGCAAGGAATAAATTCATAGATGATCTAAAGATTTTTTGTGACACTACAATAGAAAAGATGGATAAATAGATAAAATTGTAAATGTCAATTGTATTTCTTCTTCTTTCACCTTAATTTACCAAAACAACACTTTGTACCTTTCACGTCTTTCTTTCCTCATAAATCATCGGAGATTAACCAAAACAAACAAAAGGGTAACTCAACCAAAACAAACAAAAAGGTAACTCAAAAATTTAATACACTTGCACCATAAATCAACATAAATCATTTATATAAAAATTTCATTCTATCAACTTAACTGAACATTCAATTTTAAATAAGAAAATGTATATATAATTTGTATCATACATTTACCAAATATTTGGGTGGTAAAGTTGTAATATGCTACTTCAAGAAGATAGCACGTTGCCTTGAGGATGATTTTTATCACATAACAAGTCAATTTTACAACTTTAATAACTTGAGAGAGTGTAGCCAATTTTAAGTGAACTTTGAGTTGGAACAATTAAAAATGGTGGTGAGATAACATGTGAATTAGGTAAATCTAATAATAAATAAAAGTAGTGTACAACGCATCACATTACTCTTAGTTCATTTTAAAGGAAAAATAACAAAAAAATCTATATGATAATAAAAAAATATATAAAAACATGAAATGTATCTAATATTGCATTATCTTAAACACAAAAGAATCAGTTCAAATAAAATTAGATCAAATTTTAGTAAAATCCAAAATCAATTCTATAAAAAAAATTAGTGTGTTGGTTTCGTGTCAAATCTAGTCAAATGTAGATTATGATCACAACTTTTTCACGTCTAATATATGAATCCGAGACTTCAAACGTTTGATCAAACACGAATTCAATCATTTTAGTTTTGTTTATTATAGATTTTCCAGTTTGGTGGATTTGAGTTGTGAGCATCCTTTGTCTTGCAAACTCTGCCAATAAGGCATGCATACTGATATTTCCAGTTCACATTGTAACAAACATCACAAAAGGAAAATTATTGCTTACAAATATTACGCTTAAACACTAAATATTTGCATCTTGATCATGCATGCATTATTTTTCCAAACAAAAGGATACATCACACTGCCATGCTCATATCTAATTTTAATTTGGAGAGAAAATTATGCATGACCAAAACATGCTTGTCTTGAAGATTGTGCTAGAACGTGCTTAACAACCATCGACAGTCATAAGAAAGGCTTTGATTTGTTCTAGCGCCTGAGAAATACATAGGCACAAATAAAATGTAGATATGATTTTAGCTCTGGGAAATGTTAGTTAGTTAAGAGCAAACTAAAATGAAGTTCAGAAGTGACAAACCTCCATTGCAATAGCTGTTGGAGATAAATCTGACGCATCTCTTCGACCTAGTTTTGCTACCATATCTGTACAAAAGAACATAACTCAATAATAGATGGATTATAAGTAGAGTGCAGCTGATAAATGAAAAGTAACCTAGAAATCTGAAAAATAAAGCAATGTGAATTTCCATGCTTTAGCATTTGACAATCTTTAAAGACTAACTATCCAAAACTCAAGACGGAAATAATTAAATTGGAGAAGTAATGGAAAATGTCAGGTCAAGAGACCGACAACTAAGGCTATGGTTTGAAGAAGACTAAGATTCCACTAATCTCAGGATGCTCAACCTACTTTGAATGAGTCAATCTAGTGTGTAATAAAATGTATAGTAACTAAGGTATTTGATTCTCGTAGTCTATGATGTTTGACTAGGGTTACACTAGTGTTAGAGGAGTCTTAATATGATTTTTAATTGGACTCTTTTAAATCCAAAAGAAACCCTAGGCTGATCATGCATGAGAAAAGACGCATACTTTGCACATTTTTCACATGTGAACAAGTATCACTTAGTCCACTCCATACGCCACCATTTTAAATTACAATGGAGGATTCAAATTTAAATTTCTCATTCCTTTTCTCTTGAAGGGCCGGAACACTCATCCTATAAATAGGAGCATTTGTTTTTTTTATTTTCAACTCTGGAATGAGAATGCTAAATTTGTTTCACTTGTTATTGAAGTTTTCTCTAGGATAACCTTTCATTTTTTACACTTCCGACACCTTTTTCTTTCATTTTTGACACTTTCTACATCTTTTTCTTGAGAGTTGACTGAATCTCTGTATAGGAGAACCTATCCTACATTCTTCTTCACTCAAACACTTTCTTTCCTCTAAACTTCCGCCGCTCCTACTTCATTCACCGATTGGAGATTGCATCTCCTTCAAAGAAATCCATCAAGTAGTTAACTCAAGAGTTTATAAATAGTAATTCCCCTCCATGCTGTATTCACAATTATTCTGGACAGAATCATTATTCTTAATTTCTTATTTAAAAAATGAAATAACAATGGCACACATACTTTCCAAGGAGACTCGAGCATTGGCATTTGCATATGCTTCACTTCTTTCTTCTAAAAGGGCGGACAAACGCATGAAAGTCTGCAGGTGAATTCCAGAATGTAAAACACTAAATAGTGGAAAAAATATTTTTGATTCTATTACCCTACTTAGGTCGCTCCTCTAACTTTCTAAGATTCTTAATAATTTCTCTTACATTTTTCAAAAGACAAAAGAAAAAAAAAAAAAAAAAACTACTCCCCTGGAAGAGGAATCCTTTACCTTATTATATAAACAATGTAAGGAACGTATACCCACAAAATAAAAAAAAGTAACCTGGGAATTCCTTACAAAAAGTTAAATAATTCTTTTTCAAGGGAAAAATTTTTTTTTTTTTTTTTTTCTTTTGTCTTTTGAAAAATGTAAGAG
>Ga0099824_1004599_pt1 | contig 19801 bp, 11 predicted proteins | sample SiratrowhiteBW_FD_76837 | JGI IMG/M metagenome (GOLD analysis project Ga0099824, IMG submission 76837) | Root nodule microbial communities of legume samples collected from California, USA - Siratro white BW | ecosystem: Host-associated > Plants > Roots > Nodule | place: USA: California... | reverse complement strand
CCGTGTCCCTTATTCAAATCATTTCCAAAATCTTCGATTAGGGATAAATTCATCGCCATTTCTTTCGTTTTCTTCTCTGTTCAGATGAAAATGAAAAATATTAAAATAGAGAAAAGTGATCAAAAGATTGTGTTTAACAATGAGTGTGAAGTATATAACTACCTTGAAGCACACGTTTTCGTTTCTTTATGGCTAGGCATAGAATGGATGCGCATATCAGTAAAGTAGTTGCTATTCCTATGCTTATCCGTATCCACCTTTTTGTACCTGCATACAATGACTAAAAGATTTATAAGTATCAATTATTAATTTGATGACTTTATAATATTTTCAGTGCCATTACTAAGTGTTGTAGCCAATGACTGTTTTGTGTTTCAATTTGGAGATCAAAGACTGAAAAAATAAGGAAATTTTGTTGGCATCCACACTAAAGTTGTACAAAGAAATGCGCAAGAATAATGCACTCTTCATAAAGCGTCTATTCAATTTAGGGAATGATTGGAATCTTTAGACTTTGCCGTAAATATATTTGGGTATGATTGGAACCATTAGAAATGAAACTTCTTTTTCGTTTATAAAATATGAAATGAAGTTGGCATTAGACCTACCGTGACGAGGAGGGATTACGTTCCCTTTGTTCTCGAGTACGTAATAGTCTGTACCCGAAGTAGTGCCGTCAACTATATAATCTTTCGATGAATTCCAATGATAGAATGCACATCCAGTTCCATCATCATAGAGAACATTGAATCCATCGCAATTACAATCGCTCCAGCAAGCAGCCTCACAATCACTGTAACTCATATTCCGATTATCTTCATAGGTTACATTTTCATAATTAGGGCGAAGACTCTTTTTGGTAAACACATCACCAGGACTCCTGCACTTAGGTATATCCTGCCATCTTTGACACCCTCCTTCTGTGTTGTTGTATTAACACAGATCAGCCCTTGCAACATATCCTTCTTCGTTATTGTAACATAAACGCCCAGTAGCCGATAGGGACCACCAACGTGTAAGGTTTTCATTTGTAGATGTGAAAGAGAAGGTGTCCTCATCCCCATTGGAGACTATGGTGTACTTCAACACGGCTTGTGCATCTTCTGGAATGTTCTCAAATCTATTGTTCCTCACTTTCCCACTTTTCCAACAAACTTTTCCTCATCTCCTTATCATCAGTTCTTGTCCCCTCGCTTCCCATTCGAGACTAAAGGCACCTCGACTCAGACGCGCAGGGGTCAACTTCGAAATAAGCAACCAACGATGGCCTGTTTTGTTATTAACACCTAACTTCATGGTGGGAAGCAAAGTGTGAGTGGGATAATCAAAACTCTGCCTCAAGAGAATGTTTGTCCCATTGGGGTGAAGGTGTTGAAGCACAAAGTTGCCTGTGTCCAACAAAGTGGCCACAGTGTTGTTGATAGGTTGAGGAGGAGAATACAGAATAATTGGTTTTTTCACAGATTCAGATTCTATTTTCAGCACCCCAGATAAGTTTAGGGATAGAACTGCATCACTCTAGACGACAGGTTCTTCCCTATTACCGTACCAAACTTTATCATTCTCATATATTATTACTAAGTAAGTTAAAGATTCACTCTCACTTACAAACGTAATGAATTCAAGTAAATATTTGCGACTCTTAGAATATAGTAGTGGTGAAGATGAGTTGAGTGTATCACCAGGCTTTAAACTGTCATCAGCTGCATGAACATGGATAGAAGTAGTCCACCACAACCACAAGTGCATGAAAGCAAGCACTAGTTTCTGTAGGATAAGTCTCATTGGATGCTTCAAATATAGGAAGACTAATATGCAAGAGGGTGTGCTTTGCCAAGGAAGAGAGTGTGATACTATGTGGTAAGTTGAAATAACATATAGGTACTTTTTAAGTGCAATGTTTTGTTACAATGTTTTCTTGTAAAATAGTTTATATAAATAAGAGCAGTGGCGGCTCAAGGCTTTAGGAGGCTTAAAGCGAATAAAAAAAATGAAGCCTTTTTTATATTAATAAAATAATTAAATTATGATATTTTTAATATTAGAACAATTTTGTCTTGAGTTTGAGAATTCATGGAGAATCAAAATTATTATCCTAAGTTTGAAAATCAAAATTATTATCTTCGTTGACTACTTTATTATTGTCTTCACCTATAGTTATATCGTTATCTTCACCTAAATTTACATTGTTATGTTCTTCATTTAAAGAAGACTCACCTGCATTTTCTAATTCATTTTTTTTTTGTTTATTTTTATAAATTTATCCATAGTCCCTTTTTGTGATTCAACAAACTCTTTTTTTTTTTTTTTTTAAGTTTTTAATAACCTGATTTAAATTTTTTTTTTTTTTTTTTTTTTTATTTTTTTATAAATTTTAAATTTTTATTTTTTTTTTTTTTTTTTTTTTTTTTATCGTCATCTATATTAATTGTGTTTTTTTTCTTTTTATCATCATCTATATTACTTGTATCTATATTGGCAATCAGCCTAAAAAGTCAATTTTAACTATCATAAAAAAGTTATAGCTATGGTAACGATTATTTTATTTTTTGTTATTATTATTTTAGTTTCTAATTTGTGAAAATAAAAATATTAGTCTTTGGAATGACACTTGTCTCATATTTTAGTTATAAACAATAAATCCAAGGTTCATGAATCACATCTTTTACAGACGCACGAAATTTCTATACGACCACAGCACGATACAATTTGGAATTGTCAAATTTAAACATAATAAATTAACTAAATATTTACAATTATAAAGAAAAAAACTATTCATACTCTATTCAATATGACCAAGATGATTAGTCAAAATTATTTATATAGCGAGATGATATCGAAGTATTATGTATGAAAATATATTGTAACTAAGATTATTATAACTGAGATGATTGATACTCATATATGTATGTGTGGAATACTTGTAAGGAATCTAACACAATAAATAGAGTTAATCATGATTAATTGTTAATTAAATATCCAAAATCATCACACTTAACTTAAAAAATCATGATAATTTAGATCCCATAAATAATACTCTTCCAAGATTTTATAAATAATTTGACACCTCTTAATAAAACATATATTTTTAAACCAACATTTACTATGATTATGAATAAAATTTAGTTATTCCAGTGTCAAAAAATGTTTTATAACCAAATAGTTAAAATCGAGATTATGGATAAGATTGTGACTAGCACAGTGAAATTGTAATCCAGATATAGATTTTACTTTTATATACAAAGAAAATAAGTAAAAGAAATTATTTGAGAGATATTATAAAAAAAAGTGATTTTTGATTTTATTTTAATTGAAATTGAAACTCAGTTGAAATTAATTAAAAAAATATTTTTAATTCTTAATTGAGTTTTTAATTGTATTAATTTTAATTTGATAGTGATTTATTTTAATTGAGATTGGAACTCATATTCAATGAAAAAGGTGAAAAGTGTATAAAAAAAAACTTTTAACTGTTAACTGGATTTATAAGTTATTTTGAATTTAAATCACATTAATTTTAATTGAGTGGTGTTATAGCTGTTAACACATCTAAAAAATCAAATTTTAATTACATTAATTTTAAATTTTAAATTAGGTTTAAACTAAAATCATTTACCTAAGAAGGTGAATAGTTAATGCAATAAAAAAATAAGGTTGATTTTGACCATTTTTGCAATTTTACTGATTTTACAATTTTGAGTGAAATTTGAATGGTAAATAGTCTATAAAAGCCTTATTTTATTATCAAAATCTAGTTTTTAACTACTTTTATTCTCATTTATTCTAATGGAGACTTGAGCATTCTAATCAAAACCTGAGAAGAGTACAACAAGAAAATTTTCCTAAAATACAAGATACAATAGAAGACACATCCTTAATCCATACAATACTCATACAAATTAATACAAATTGTACTCAGACTTACCAAAAAAAAATTAAGTGGGTATAAAGAAATAATATAATTGTTGACCAAAACAAGTGATAAATGATCATATTTTCTATGCAGTACAAGGTTTCCTTATAGTACAATTGACCAGTACAAGAATTTGCCTGATTCTAAATTGGCAAATATCAGTACAATGCCAGATAAAAGAGCGTTCGTTGTGAACTGAGAGTACGAATGGCTTGTGTACTACATTGAATATTCTCTATGTAAGTTTTACCAACGAAATTCATATTATATATAGCATAAACAAATGCAATAACAAGTAAGGGATTTGTAAAAAACATAAAATGGATCCTATAGTTTTGGAAAGTCCCCATATCAGAGAAACATCATTGAGTGCAGCGTTGATGAAGTTTCTCTCTCACTTGGGTTCCCAGGCAGATGCAATTGTCATTGACACTGCACTCAATCATGTTTTTCTGCACAATATGGGATTCTGGGAAGTGAAAGGCCATCATATAAGCAACACAGGTTGTGTTTCTCATCTACTTTTACCCTTTTCTTTTGCTGATTAATTTGGAGGATTTTAAGGTGCATAAGAAATTTGGTAGCCATGTTCTCTATTTTTTTCCTATTTTCAGAAAGTTTGAGCTATTTTATGTTGTTCATCTAGGAATTTCTGTTCTTTCTGTCCCAGCCACAGGTGAAATCTGGAGAATAGAGAAAAGGGAAATGCAGAGCTGTCCCAATAAATGCTTATTGGGCCATCACATGTTGCCACAAATGCCCTTTCATGCAGTGTCTCAAGATCAGTGTGAGACCATTACTTTCTTTTTTCTCTTTTGAATTTTTTTTATCATAGTCTAATCTCAAGGAGAGGTTTTCTTATAGATATAAAAATAAATTTTTGTATAATTTGAATACTTTGAAGTATGATAATCAATGCTACTTTTATTTTACATATGATTACCAACTCTTTTTATTATTATTATTTTTAATTTACAGATTCTGCGATTCCAGTACAAGAGAGTAAGTTGTTAGAGTGACTTAGGTTTTGGATTGAAACTTAAAGTTTATAATAAATTTGTCATTTTAAGTACAATGGTGATAGGTGTTAATTAGGATATTTGCCAGCTTATATGTTTATTAATTCCCGTAATACATCCTAAATTAGGCACAAAATATGTTGGTATGCTAAGTTGGAAATAGAAGTAGTCTCATCACATGCAATACTGACATAAACAAATAAAAAAAATAGTTTATTAAAAAATTTAAATGAAATAAACTCAAGAAAAAAAAATCGAAATAGTTGTAAGACAAAAACACTTATTGAAATTCTCGATATGAAGGACAAACTACATAATTGGTTAATCTCCATAATAAATAAGTCATAAACAAAAAATTATATGATTTCTCTACCGATAAAGAAATTCAATTACTTGTAAGAATTGTCCTAGAAAAAAGAGAGTAAACAAAGACATATTAGATAATATACTGTAAAAGAATTTAAGTTTATGCATTTAGAATTGATAGGAATAGTTGCTAAACCAAACTATAAATCACAAATTAATATGGCCACAATATATTATTAAGATATATAAAATTAAAAAAATTTCATGATTTAGTTATAGTTGTTAAGGAAAACAATTTATACAATAAATCAACTTTTTTTTTTCAATTGTTATCCAAGCTTTTTCATATATGTAAAATTTATTATGCTTTAAATCAATAAAATTTATCTCAAATCTCCCAATGAAACTCAGATGAAAGAACAATACCTTTACAAATTATACACCAAAATGATTATAATTTTAAGGTTATAAGATAGTGTTAATAGTCATATTTAAAAATAATAGACTAGCGTAACAAAAGAGTTGATAATAATATTTAAAATAAAAGTAGCCTTGATAATCATATTTAGATTACAACATTTGTTAAGTTATATAAAATAAGTTATTAAAATTAAGGACTTGAAACTATGTTACATAAAGTTGCTTTTTATAATTAAATATTGTTATTATATTACTTAAATCTATAGTTTAATTATAAGGGATGATAAACTAAATAATGTCAAATGATAAAGGATAGACTAATTAAATTAAATTAAATTAAGTTAGAAGAGAACTTACAAAAGAGACAATTTATAAAACTGAGATGCAAGTTATTCACTTCTGAAAATTTTTGAACAACTAATTCAATACAATAGTAACACAACAAAGTGCACTCTCATCAATTCTAATGATAAATCTTAAAAAATTTACACATAAAAACTTGTGTTATAATTAGGGAACTTAGATTTATATATATTCACACAATAATATTAAAATATTTAAAGATCTTTTGAATTATACGAAAATCTCTTAAAAAAGTATAGGAGTTGTTATTATAGTTTATTAAAAAAATCATGAAAAAAATATTTAAAAAGAAATCATTTTTAAAATGAAACTTAGATTTAAGAGTCAATTACTTATAACCAATATATTAGCATTGTAGGATATATCTTTCAATACAGTTACTTCAAATTAGATAAACAAAATTAATATAATTTTAAAATATTTAGTTTTTCCCTTAAATCAGACAAAAATTATAGAAATCATTAAAATATTCTTTAGTCAATTGATTAATTAATTGAAAATTATTTTTATTCAGTCCAACAACTTGAATTTACTCCTACATAATGAAAAAATCATAAAATATTTTAAGAAAAAATTGTTTAAATGAATATTTTTATATTAAAAAATTAATTATTAAGTTAAACTTAGCATAATAATTAATAATTTTTAATATTATTATATAAATAAAAATTTCAATTATGAAATAAGTTTTGGACTCAACGTTATAATCAATATTTTTTAATATCATTGCACAGATAAATATTTTAATTATCAAATAAGTATAAAAGTAAACATGATAACAAACCATTTTAAAAATTATTATATGAATAAAATTTGTAATTATGAAGAAAGTATGAGAATAAATACAATAATCAATAACTTTCAAAATATAAAGATGATAAGAATTTTAATTATAAAAAAAGTTGATACTATAATCAATAATTTTTAAAATTATAAATAGAAAGTTTTAAATTTAAAAATAAATTTTTTTATTATTGTTTATTTTTAAACCATGAAAAGAAATAAAATATAACCTGCAATATATGATGATGAAATATTAAATTGCTTAGTCACCATATAGTGCAGATACAAGGAGTATATATATTTAGATGGCCGATTTGGTAAAACTTTTTACAGGAAGATACAAACTAAATCAATGAATGAGGAAATTCCCTACAATAATATTACTTGCTTGCAAAGTCCAATACTATCTGTTGAATGCTAATAGAAGCTGCTGTCAAACCAGTACGATAGGATTGGATAAACTCAAACGTCAACAATCAACACCTCAAGCTTTGGAATAATCAGTGTTTGGTCATCTTTAAATGTTGCCATTGCCACTTTAACATACTCAATGAGAAACAAATACTGGTATCCATATTATCTAGTTTTCTTTTATAATTTTATGTGAAAAAACTCGTTATGTAAAACAAGTTCATCCTGTTTCCGTAAGTCATAACAGAATACAGTTGATATCGTGAAGCTGCCATTATCAGCATCTATGGTGGCACATTTCGGGTTCAGGGTTGAAGAACCCTCCCATGCGTGAGGCAAAGTCATCGTGGGGGTTTTGTTAAAATTATTGTTAGTCGGCATGGCACCCTACCTCACATTCTTGAGAGTGATATTGGTATTGCAACTGACCCATTAACTTCATAGCCTCCTTCATGCTTTCCCTATATCACGTGACCTGATGTAAGTGCATTAGGGTTGCATGGACTCCCTAGGATAGTCATCATTTATTCTTCTTTATATATTTCTTTTTTTCTAATATAAAATGATTTTGTCCAATAATAAGTCTCGTTTCGAGATGTGTTTGAGTCGATTTGATCCAAGTTCGAATATCGAGTGATTGGAGCTTGATAATATGAAGATAAGAGAGTTTATTTGAAGAAGACACTTCGATACACTAAAGTAAGTGATTAAAAGATTATAAGTGTATAAGAAAGTATTTGGAATGTAATAATAATGAATAAAAAGTTATAATAAAAAGAGGGTACTTCTTATTATTAGAGTGTTATTTATAGTGTACTCGGATAGAAGAAGTTGATTAGTTTTATAGTTTAGGACTAGAATAACTAACTCAGAAATTGACCGTGTAGGTGGAGGCCGAGATATGTATGTCTGTTGGACTTGGTTACTCATGTATCTCGGATATTTGTGAACTGCTCAGAATGTTGCGGGACACAGATAGTACATAAACAGTTATTCTTTTTTTCTTTTCGTCTCTTCTCTCTTACATGGTATCTAAGGCCTCTTTTCCTGCAATTGTGTCTTCTTCATCACAGATTTATCATGATTTTGCTTTTGTTCATTCTATCTCTCTTTTCCATACTTTTAATATCCCATCAACCTTAAGGTGGACAGTGACAAGTATCTTCTTTTACAACTACTGGTTTTGTTATTGTTCGTAGACTTAAGCTCATAGATCTTCACGGTTCTTAAAATATCAATTCTCAAAAGATGTCCAAAACAATGTTATTGGTGAAAATTTTACAAACTATGAGCAATGAGACCAACTCATTGTCCTTGATTCCTTATCTCTATGACACCTCCATTTCTCACCAAGATGGTGGGTCTTGAGACGTCTTGGTAGATTCGAATCACATTGTGATCCTAGTAAAATTTTTTTTTTACCTTATTGTTATTGGACTTTTATTTGTTGAATGTTTTTTTATTGTGTTTTGAATGTATTATGTTTGAATTTTTGTATTATATCTAAAAATTATTAGATGACACTTTTGAACCAAAGTATGAAATAGAATTAGAATGGAAGCATGAAAACAAATTTTGAACCAAAGCTTGAAAACAAATTTTGAACAAAAGTATGAAGCAAGTTCTTAAAATACACGAGCAGAGTTTAACTTTGTAAATCCAGATCTGCTCTTTTTACAAGGTTTTCTTTGTTCAATGTAAGCGTTTTACTCTTCTTATTCTTCTTCTTACTCTCTTCTTTTAGTTTAACTTTTTGTTGGTTTTCGAGACTTTTCATTTTCCAGTGTGTGACCTTTCAATCACCATGAATAGTGTACAACGGACATGAATCGCGAATCACACGATTCAAATGCGATTCATGGTACGATTCAAGGCATAAAACGATACAAAAACCGATATGTATATCGTGCAAAGTGATTTTTGAGACTTACAATTTTAACTACCATGGTTATTTCTAATTTGGTCCAAAGCATCACTAAGCACATTTAATCTTTCTTGAACAATTAAATTTAATATATATGTACAAGAATGAACATAAAGGAATTCATTACTGAATATCAATTCATTTTGTAAAATAAATGAAAAACGTTATCCAAAGTGATATAATTTTTTTCTCTAATCTCTAATGTTGTAAAAAATAACTTTCTTAGTCAACTCAAAACGTGTGTGAGGAGAAGGCATTTGATAGAAGTTGAGAAGCTTGTTATATAACTTCTAATTAAGGTAAAAAAAAAATGGGTAGTCAAAGTTATGAAACTATCATTATTAATAAATGTCCATAATTAGAAAATTAAGAAAATCCTACTAGAAATGAAAGAATTAATTCCTTAAACATGATCTTTTCTTTCACACACATTCTTCCAACATATGCTTTACAATATTTCTAGAAACTATAATTACATTAATGTAGTTTATCAAAGTTCTAAATTGGAAACACTCATTAAAATTCTAAAGCAAATTGTGCTTAATAATTATATTAGACATTACTTGATCTATTTTTTGTCCTTAAAAATGTTTAAAATCAATTGATCCATATCTTTAGTTTTATTTTTGTCCCATTTCATAACAATATAATTTAAATGAAAAGTATTTCCCACCATTTACATATACAACTATGCATTTTACCTTTTCTTTTCCATTCTTATTCGCCCCGATCTTAATAAATAACTCCAACAATATAATGTGCTAGACTTACTCCTTTTCTTTTTAGGTTCAACAATTTATGATCATTATTAAGTTATTTTCTTCCATTGCATTTTCACAAAAGGTATACTAATTACACCTTGCTCATTCGTTCCAATTTTCGAAATTAGAATCTTAATTACAAATTACAACAAATACATTACAACCTGTTCATATAATAGTAAAAATCCATAACAAAACTATATAAAAGTGATTAAATTATAAACATGCTTTTATCATTCAATTAAGTTTTTCTATTTATAAAAATTGAACTCCAAAGTAGATTTGTCTGTCAACCACTATTACCTAATTAAAAAATAGTTTATTAATTTTAGTTAATAAAGTGCTTTCAACTCTACATTGCAGCAAAAGAAGAATTAAGATTTTCTACTTTTGGAACGCTGATGGGTACAATAAAGATACATGCTAGATGCTACAATCAATATATCAAAGCTTCCCTCATTATCTTTTATCACATTTTTCCATCAAAACTGTTCTATCTTCATTCATTAAAATCACATATAATATAAATATGGATTGGTATTGAAATAGGAAACAATGTCAACAATGCAAGAGGCATATATCAATTGTAAAAAAAGACAGCATTTCTATGTGTGTGCTTTAAGATATATAATCGCAATACATTAACATGAAAAATAATCTTATTCTTCCATTATGGAGGCATCCCACTGCATTTTACCTGGTTTGCGCCGCAAAAATTTAAAAAGTTACCAATGAAGAATAGATAGAAAAGTTTCTAATTAACATTGCATAGCAGTAAGCAGTAAGTCAACTAATACTAAACCCTAATCGATATAAGCTCAAATCTACACGTGAACATGCTGTCATTCCTAATTTATCAGATTTAGTTATAATTAAATTGTTAATATTATTGGAACATTAAAAAAAAAAGTACAATTCTTCTGTATAAGTGTAGAAGTAAGTTATATAAATTTTGTATCTCCTAATAAAGTTTTTTTTACCCAATCTCAGATCAATAAAAACACTTTTATATGAATCTACTTGCCAAAGCTTCTCTTATTCAATATCAAAGTTATTAGAAAGATCAAGCGGTGGTTTTATATTTCAATGACATGGACCCAACTATTAATATCTGATGTGATGTTATTGTCATAGTTCTTGTACTTCCAATAAAACCAAAAAGAAAAAACATAACCTAATATTGCCATGCTTTTGGTTTAGTGAAATTAAATGAAAAGAAAATAAATCATATATTTGAAACAGCTTTCTGATATAGTTACTGCATTCAAAGGTTTGCTATTTCTTTTATAAAAGAAGTTATGGACTTTAATATTTTTAACTATCACAATTAGAATTTTAATTTTTAAATAAATTTTTTCTAATAGTATTTTCATAAGACCCGATTCTTTAGACCAGCTATAAAATTAATCTTTGTTTAGAGTTTTGTTGTATTTATAATTTCTTCTGAGATGATGTATCATGTTCATACTCAAAGTAACTTAGTTCTTCTATAACAAATTTAGTATATATTGATAACTAAGATACTTTGATTAGGTTCCTATTCAAATTAATGTAGGAAACTGCAGGAATATTTCTGTATAAAGAACAACATGAATTAGTTGTTTTCAAAACTTCTAGAAATTCAGACAATGTAAATTGTGTGTAGTTTTAAAATAAATATGTGATCTCACAGTAACACATCTTGAGTACTTCCAACATGATCTAACATGAACACGATTGAGAGGTAAAATTGTTGTTTAAGTATGAGAGTATGATTTAGAAATTACATTATTTTCCAACTGCGAAGTAGGATATTTGAGTTTATGTCTGTCCATATGAATAAACATCATGGGAAAGAAGTTAACTTCTGAAGTGGATGTTAATTTTTGTTGGATTGAGAAATACTCCAAATAAAATACAATACAGCTGCAACACAAATATGAACCGTCAATATGTGCTACTACTGCATGTTTATAATAGTAGGTATTAGTAGGGGTCAATATTCCATGAAAGATTCTCTTTATATCAGAAGTGCGTGCAACATTGTAGTACTCGATCTGCATTTCATTGTGAGTCTGAGCCCAACACAATTTACATATAAGAACAATGGGCTTTAGAACTTTATCAAACAAAAAAAATTTGTAGCCTAAAAATTACATTACACCCGGTAAATCACAACGAACTAGTTAAGCACAAACATCACAGGATGGTGAAATGAATGTAAAGACTAATTGCATATCTGACATCTTATGTTTTTCAGTCTGGTAAAGTCATGTGTTAACGAAAAAAAATCAGATTCAATGAATTGAATAGGATTATTACCAAAGACAAAATTTTCATCTCAATATTAAACATACTTATACTGTTACTTAAATTCAAATTGTCTACCAATTAGTTCAAATTTTATGACAAATTGCTTTTTATTTTATTTTTCGTCCCCCTCTTTCAAGTATTTTGAACACAAAAGTATAATACAAATCAACGTAAAAGAAAAAAAGTACTCTCACTCCCACTCTGATCCTGTGCAAATCAAAACTCGATATCTTGGAGGAGATAACACCTAATTTGCTCATCCGAACACTGCTACTGAGCGAAGGCAAAATCTTTTTTTATAGTTGTAAATAATATACATCAAACACTGCTACTAAACACATTGATCAGTGCATGGTTCATTCATGAATTTATCCAAATTGGTTGATCAAAAGTCAAATGATACATTGCTACATATCAGGACACTATGATTAATACTATCTGGTGGTTGATTTCAGCCCAAGAAACTAAAAAAACTTGCAAATCTGCAAAAGAAATAATTCAGTTACATAATTTGGAAGCAAAAACCGGTTTTGAAAACATGATAAAAAAATAAGATAAAAAAATAAAATCTACATTTTGACAGAAACACTTCGCATTCTATGAGGTGACTCAGATTTTGAGTGATGATAAGATCACAAGATTTGGTTAGTCCTGATCTTTTCTGATACAATCAAGGAATTGAGATACCAAACAGGACTTTTCAATTGCAAATAATTACGGAAACATGCCATTGCAAAGGCCATTCAAACTCACTGTTTAGTTTTTGGTTCCCAATAAATAACAACAAACAATCTCTTTGGGCCTGAGAAACAGAAAAACCCTTTTTTTTTTCCTCCCTCTGCGCTCTCTCCAGAGAAACACAGTTTCTCTGCCTCCGCGCATAGGTAAAAAAAAAAATTCAGAAAAAATCCCAATTCTCTCCAAAAATCGAAATCAATGACGAAAAAACCAAAGGCAGAAGGAGCGGAGGAGCCTTTGCCGGACCACCTCCGGTGCGGGCGCACTGACGGCCGGCAATGGCGGTGCCGGCGGCGAGTGAAGGACAATCTGAAGCTGTGCGAGATTCACTACCTCCAAGGTCGCCATCGGCAGTACAAGGAGAAGGTTCCGGAGTCCTTGAAGCTTCACCGGAAGCGCAAGACAAGCGAGGAGGAGCCTAATGCTGTGGAGAATGTCGAATCTAGGGCACGGAGAACCTCGAGAATCGTGAAGAAGAAGCGCAGGCTTGCGGAGGGTTCGGAAGAGGTGGCGGTGGCGGCTCCTTCTCCGGCGAAGAAGAAGGCCCTGAAGCAGGGCGATATGCAGTTGGAACTGATTAGGATGGTTCTCAAGAGAGAGGCGGAGAAGAAGAACAAAAACAATAAGAGCAAGAAGAAGAATAAGAAGAAGAACAAGAAGAAGAAAAAAGAGGAGGAAGAGGAATTGTGTTACGGTGAAGGGGAGTTGAGGAGGGAATTGCCAAATGGTGTGATGGAAATTTCTCCGGCTTCGCCGACTCGTGATTACGACAATGTGGCTTCGCATTGTGACGTGAAAGTTGGTGATGATTCTAAAACTGTCACTCCGCGTTACTTTAGGTCCAAGAATGTTGATAGAGTCCCTGCGGGGAAGTTGCAGGTGTGTTTTTGCAGAATATTATTTGCATTCACTGTTCTAACTAACTGTACATATTGTGATTTTTGTTTTGGAAGTTTGAATTTTTTTATCTTTGTTGTTTTGTAGATTGTGCCGTATGCATCGAACTTGAAAAAGGGTACCAAGGGTAAGAGGAAGAAGTGTCATTGGTGCCAGAGAAGCGAGTCTTGCAATCTCATCCAGTGTTTGAGCTGTGAGAGGGAGTTTTTCTGCATGGATTGCATTAAAGAGCGGTTTGTTATTATTGAACTCACTTAATCCTCTCAATTTTGTTTTGAGCATGAGAATGAGAACGAACCTTTGTGGAATTATCTGCGTGTGTGTGTTCTTGTTCCAATGTTTGATGTTATGTTGAATTCTTGCTTTGCTTTGTTGGTATCTTCACGTACAAGGTTCTTTGTATGCGTTGTAAGGTATTTATGATTTATTTCCATTTGAGAAGCTGCTGATTTTGATTCTTTCGGGCCTCACCTGTGGTTTACCTTTTGAGGGCATGCTGAAGCATGAATTTGAGAAATGTGGTTTGATCAATTAATTGCTTAGCTAGAGATTCTTCTGGTAATTTGTAATGTTGTTAAATAATCATTGTTGCGGCATCATAATGTTATAATTTGGCAGTTATTGACTCTTCTACCTTGGGCAAATTGAAGGAAGGCCCGCTATGGCAGTGCAATAAGCCGCAATGGCATGTTTATATGGTTGAGGTTTGGCCTTCCACCATATTCTGCCATTGATAGCCTTGATAATTCCACAGCTTACCCTTAAAGCAAAGGATGCCCCTCTTTATGTAGTTAAGATAGACGTGTGTGATATTTATCCTTGTCAACAGTGTTTAGTATGAATAATTAAAATTTACACAGGAAAAAGTAATTTCATGCAAATGGAGTCATTATTTGTTTTTGCTAGCTTTAAGAAATGATAATAGTAGAAGGATCAATTGTGTGCTTAGATGTTACCAATATAAATTCTGTTGTCTGTTTCTTTTAAATTGAGAATCAGGTCATAGTCATAATATGAGACATTTGTCAATATTTGTCTAAACAAATTTAGGTACTTGGACACTCAAAATGAAGTTAAGAAGGCATGTCCAGTTTGTCGTGGAACTTGCAGTTGTAAGGATTGCTCAGCAAGTCAATGTAAAGAGAGTGAAAGTAAGGTCTGACATCGAACATAAATGCTCTGCTGCTTGAATACTGTTTCATTAATAGCATATACTGACACTTCGGTTTGTGGCCTGTTCTTTTCAGGAATATTTGACCGGTAAGAGCAGAGTTGATAGAATATTGCATTTTCATTATTTGATCTGCATGCTCCTTCCAGTACTAAAGCATATAAGTGAAGATCAGAATATTGAGCTAGAAACAGAAGCAAAAGTTAAAGGTTGTAATTTGTTCTTCTAACGTTGATTTTTTTCTGAAGCAGCATTTTGTTTATTATAAAACATGTATCATAGATGTCCTTTGTTGGTAACAGGAAAGAATGTTTCTGATATTCAAATCAAGCAGGTTGAATTTGGCTGCAATGAGAAAAATTATTGGTAAGTTCTCTTCTATAGTGTGGGTGCTGTTGAGAAAAGTGACATGATTTTCTGGTGCTTCTTGTTAACTAATATAAACCTTGTCCCAGCAATCACTGCAAGACACCCATTTTGGATCTCCATAGAAGCTGTCCGAGCTGTTCGTATAGCCTATGCTCAAGTTGTTGTCAGGAATTAAGTCAAGGAAAAGCTTCTGGGGAAATTAATGTATCTACTTTCAATCGACCTGATAAAATGAAAACTAGCAGTGGTAGTGAGAGCCAGACTTTGGACGAGAAGGCCATATCTAGTGGCAATTTAACCGATACTTCAATATTGCCTGAGTGGACAAATTGTAATGGCATTGATAGTCTATCATGTCCTCCTACAGAGCTTGGTGGTTGTGGTAATAGCCACCTTGAGTTGAGATCTGTTTTCCCCTCCAATTGGATCAAAGAGATGGAAGTAAAGGCAGAAGAAATTGTTTGCAGCTATGACTTTCCTGAAACTTCAGATAAAAGTTCAAGCTGCTCGTTGTGTTTTGACACCGATCACAATACTAACAGATACAAGCAGTTGCAAGAAGCAGCTCTAAGAGAAGATTCCAATGACAATTACTTGTTTTGTCCTACAGTGTTGGACATCAGTGGTGATAACTTTGAGCACTTTCAGAAACACTGGGGAAAAGGCCATCCTATAGTGGTCCAAGATGTGCTACAAACTACATCAAACCTCAGCTGGGATCCACTGATCATGTTCTGTAATTATCTTGAGCAGAATATTACGAGATATGAGAATAATAAAAAAGCACTTGAATCTTGTTTGGATTGGTGGGAGGTAAGTATACCGACTAATTGTATATTATATGTGTTGCAATTCTTTAAATTAATTTGTTAAACTGATACTACTATTTGTCTAAAAAGGGTTATAGCTATCTTACAATTTATTTGATTCCATGCATTTTTATATTGTGGACTGAAATTTTGTGTATAGATATTATAGATGCCATTGAACCAAATTCCCGTTTTTGAAAGTGCACTGTTATTGGCAGGTTGAAATTAACATTAGGCAGTACTTTACTGGGTCTGTAAAACGCCGCCCTCAAAGAAATACTTGGCATGAGATGCTCAAACTAAAGGGGTGGCTTTCTTCCCAAATATTCAAAGAACAGTTTCCAGCTCATTTTTCTGAGGTAATTGATGCTCTACCAGTTCCAGAGTACATGCATCCCTTGTCAGGCCTTCTCAATTTAGCTGCAAATTTGCCACATGGGAGTGCAAAACATGACATTGGACCATATCTCTATATTTCTTATGGCTCTGCTGACAAAGAAACTGATTCTGTGACAACACTCTGCTATGATCCATATGATGTGGTATATGTCCTTCCTTAGTATGTTAGACGTCATTTCTTAAATATATATGGTGTGATACTGTCATGCTCTTTAACTCGTTAATTATGAATTTAAAATCTATCTGTTGAAGTGATTTCAGATATTATGAATAATTAAGCATCTGTTGAAATTTCCTTTGGTGAAAAAAGTGTATTTGTGCATATATCCTGTCATGACAACTTAAAATCGATCTGATCTTTTATAGCATCCTCATGGTATGTTTTGCTTTTCTTGAAGATTGTTTTTCGCTTGTTCGTTCTTTATTATTTACAATGATAATCCTGCATCTTGTATATATACTTGTTTGAGGTCTGGAAGTACGAATATGAAACATTTTCTCAATACAGGTTGTAGTTAATCTTTTGTTCACACACTTGTCCAAATCCCACAATTACTGTTTAGCTTCATTTGTACACTGAATACCAGAATCAAAACTTGATCAAATCCTTAGTCTAACTCAAATTAGAATCAATTTTTAGGAATTCTTGTATGTATATAATAAGCATTTAACCTTTGTCCCTGTTATTGACCTGTGCCTAGGAATCATAAGTTGTAACTGATTCCTTCCCAAGTTCTCTCAAATAGCAGTTGCTCACACTTGGTTTGTGAAAGGAATGTTGTGTTGATTCTCAATGAGGTTTTCTGTGTTTGATTTGTGATTCCAGGTTAATATTATGACACATACCACAGATGCCCCTCTCTCTACAGAACAACTTACAAAGATAAGAAAATTACTGAAAAAGCACAAAACTCTGTGTCAAATGAAGACTATTGCTACTGAGGAGCCACAGAAACAAAAAGTGAATGGGATGCAATCATTGCCTGTTGAAGAAACGGAGCAGAGAGGCTTGCAGAGTATGGTTGAAGAAGGGATGAACTTTTTCAGGAGAGTCAATAGAACGTCTTGCATCTCAACTGAAGTTAAAAGAGTTTCTAGTCAGAGCATGGACAGCAATATTTCCCAGAATGGAGACTGTGATTTCTTTTCTGAATCTGATTCCGGACGCACTTTACTTCTCCTTGGGACTGTTCAAACCACTGAAATCTCTAAACAGGATATTCCTAGAAAACCCTTTGAAAGCTCAAAAAGACATAAAAATAAGTTTACTGAGCATTTGGGTGCCCAGTGGGATGTCTTTCGCAGACAAGATGTACCAAAGCTCATGGAATACCTTAAAAGACACTATGATGAATTTTCTTATACCCGTGAATATCACACGAAGGTAAGCTCAAAATAAGACAATTCCTAGGAAGAATTTTGATTGAGTCGATGATTATTCATTTTCTCTTGCCTGCAGATGGTTCACCCAATTCTAGATCAGAACATTTTTCTTGATAGTACTCACAAAATGAGACTAAAGGAGGAATTTAGTAAGTAAATACGCTTCTATTTGTTTGATCATTCGCTACAGTCGTAGATAACTTTATTGACCATGCCTGTCACTATTACAGAGATCGAACCCTGGACTTTTCAGCAACACGTTGGACAAGCTGTCATCATTCCTGCTGGATGTCCATACCAGATCAGGAATTCTAAGGTGTGCATTAGTTAAAAATTCACTCTCTTGCTAGCCTGAAAAGCAGAAACATTATGGAGTTTTGCTTTTTATTAAAGTCGATATCCATTTTTTTGGACTTATATTTTTAATGTTTTGAAAATTCCAACTAATTTCAATGTGCTATGTTAAGCCGCACCTTTTAGCAAATTATTTCTCAGAATATATGAATATATTTTGATGTAAGCACTTACGTTTATATGAAATTTGCAACGAAAGCAAGAAGATGGTTGATTGCACAATAATAATATTAATAGTGGCTTTCCTTTCGTATGATTGCTGTTGAATTATATCATTATCTCAATATATATCCCTTTCATATACCCTTGTATGAATGTACGAAACACTTGTTTCTTGATCTGCAGTCTTGTGTTCACGCGGTACTGGAATTTGTGTCCCCTGAAAATGTTACCGAGGGTATCCAGTTGATTGATGAGGTCCGACTATTGCCCCAAGACCATAAAGCAAAAGCAGACATTCTGGAGGTAGATCTTGTAATGATATCATTTATCAGTTCCTGCTTTCTCCTATAGTTGCATTGCATAGAATTGACAAGCCTTTCTCTTTTTGGCATCCATGAAAATAGGTAAAGAAAATGGCGCTTCATAGTATGAATACAGCAATTAAAGAAGTTCGTCAGCTTACAAGCAAAACATGATTGCACCAGCTAAATTATACTTACATGTCTCGCAGGCACTAGAGATCTCATGTCTCAACCTCACTTGCATATCATCATTCTTGTATAGATTAATGCCCAGACACATTGATATCTAGTTAGGTACTTATTAAAATTATTAACTTCCGTCTTATCCCTTTATTTTCTGTTGTGTAGTTTATGCCATAACTGAATTTGAAATAAATTTTATGGTTTGTATATATTTCTAAAGTTTATTTGAAGCGGAATGATATATTTAGAGTGAGATGAAATTAAATTTTAAAATTTTTTGGTAGTTTTAAATGCAAGTAGATTGATCTGAATGCGAAGTAGTACTCTTGGTATGCTGCTTAATATAACTATGCCGCTTGATCAATTAGTTTGAAAGTGCTTTAGATTTTGATTCTTCTATTCTGTGTTTAAGCCGCAGTTTTATTTGGAGACTGTTAAGCTACAATTGAAGTGACATCAATTTGGCGCAGTTCTTTTTGCCATTTACAATTTCAGAATCTATTATAAATATAGAACAGACCTAGAGTTCCAAACTTGTTTGTCAAACTGGATTTTCTTTGCATTATGACACGGATGTCGATCATATCAGTATTCCATACCTTATTCAGTTTGTAGACTCTATTTTATTTTTGTTTGCTTCTTAAGTACAACAGTTTTATGACTTGTGTTTTAAGCACTCTATAGCACAAGAGTCTTATGGCTTATGATTTAAAGTATTCTGTAAAGTAATTCGTTTTATTCAATGAGATTCTTAACACTATTTTTTCACCTATTAATCATGTGGAGAATGTTAATGTTTTTTTTTTTTTTTTTTTTTTTTTTTTTTCCTTAAAATTTTTTTT
>Ga0099824_1004595_pt1 | contig 19816 bp, 10 predicted proteins | sample SiratrowhiteBW_FD_76837 | JGI IMG/M metagenome (GOLD analysis project Ga0099824, IMG submission 76837) | Root nodule microbial communities of legume samples collected from California, USA - Siratro white BW | ecosystem: Host-associated > Plants > Roots > Nodule | place: USA: California... | reverse complement strand
ATATATATATATATATATATATATATATATATATATATATATATATATATATATATAACACAATATATAACATATTATAATGCATTTTAATACTTGTTAGGATTTTCATCATAAGTTATTAATGCATTAGTCATTTTTTTTGGTAGAGCAAAACTTTACGTTACTCATACGTAAGTGCCTCCTTATATATACATACAGATAAATTATATATAATTAAAATATATTGAAAATGTAAGACCTAAACTTTTTGAAGTTTAAATTATAATGTTAAACTAAGTAAGGAATGGAGGTGTATTTTTAAAGAAAATTATAAAAAAAATTAAACAATTTTCATTTTTCAATTATTATAAGACCTTGTCTCTTTAAATTTTAAATTTTTATTGTTTTTTCAAGGTTTTTGGACTAATCATATATATCTATTTCACTATTATATCACATTTTAGTGTAAATGATAAAAAAATATAATAATATAGATTAAACACTTTTTTTTTTTTTTATGAGTTCCTTGCGTTGTGATCTTCCTCTTTGCTTTTATTCTTCACATGTACTCTTTTTTAGTGGAATAAATAAGAGACTTCAATTATCAACTTAGTATCAATGCCTTGATTTCTAGATGTATGCTTCTGATAAGCTTTAAAAGGCATATCTTCTTCATAAAAGGTGTGCATACAAGAAATGCTTATTTGTGGTTAATTTAGCTTTTAGATTATTTCCGATAATTGGTTAAGTTAGTTTAGACTAAAAAATATAATTTTTAACAAAAGTGGCAAACTTGTTACTAATATTAATTACCAAAATTTTGTTTAATTTAAATTAGTTTCACACAACTTAATTTTACATAATGTAAATTTTAATGTATATTAACATGGTACAGTATAAAATTATAAAATGCAATTTAACTTCATTATGATTGGTTTTCTATATTCATTATCATTTCTATTAAATCCTAAACTTTTCATAGGATAATTATAACAAAGAAACATATTTACTAACTATTTATTTTTTGTTTCTCCAATTAAAACAAAAATTGCTAACCTATACATAAATATTAATATTTATTTAATTATTAACTTGATATTTTACTATATTACAAATATGTTTGTTATATTAATATATATATATATATATATATATATATAGTCTTGTGGGATCCACATTTTGCAGACAAAACCCCTCTTTATTGCAATGAACATTCATGATATTTTGTCACCTTATATACATTGAGTGAGCCAATTCTCCATCTTGGTTCTTGTCCTCTACTGTGAGTGTGAATCATGTTTGAAACTTTGATTTTTGTGGTACCGAACACATCTTGGTGTCTATTTAGTCACCTTGCAATATCTAAATTAAAAGTACTAAGATAAGGAGAGATTTAATCTTTGCTAAAGTTTTTTTATTCACTTTTTATTACGAGGAATTTCAGTGCATGATATTTGTAAGATGAGATTATTTTTACAGTTTACGGTGTCTCAAGAACCTTGGTATTTTAAAAAAGTTGAACTCATTTACTATTTTAAAGAAATATTCTTTTCTGTTTGTTGAATATGCTCTAAACTTATACTGATTCAGATAAAGTATTAAGATATTTTTGGAAAACGGAAACCATATAATAAATGTAGTCATGTGTGATATCTATACGTTTTCTCAAAATTTTATAAGTCCGTTTTATATTTTTTCCATAAAATAGATGGTGAAATTATCTGACCACTCCAAAATTAAAAATAATCGATTTTCGTATTTTTATAAAATTTAAGGAACATATATATGGAGATTAAATATAATATTAGACCTATTTAATTCTATTAGAATTTCATAAGCCATTCAATATTTAATTGAATTTTGAAGCTCAAAACTATTTTCTGACAATACGAAGAAATAAATAGAAAAATAATATTGATGGGTGCTTAATAAACACTGAAGAATGATGTATGTTACTTATTTTGTTTTTGAGGTTTGGTATATTTTTACCACGATTTACTGAAAAAGGAATTATTTGTTAAAAGTCCTAAACTATGGTGTAAATTGGATTATATAAATTAAAAATATTAGTTTAGCAATGAATTTGAGCATGCAAAGTGTGATAATATGTATACTTTAGAATGTAGCTGAGAATATGCGTAAAACTTAACGAAACCTTACTAATAATAAGGTAGCTTTTAGTGTTTAATAATTTTGAAGGGAAAAATTTAGAGAATGCAAATTTTTTAAAATTTCACTAAGTTATGTAGCTTAGATATGCAAGTATTATTTAGTATGATTAGATAGAATTTTTCAATTCATAAGTCTCATCATGGCATTTTGAACGTGGAAGAGTGTGGTGAAGTCTACAAAAAGAGTCCATTACGTGAAGCAAGTGAGTCTAATAAGCGAGGTTCAATAGAACGTGGAACTATGAAGACCATAGACATATTCCTAAACTTACTGGATATATAATAACTTTCACTGAAAAACGATAAATTTTATAATATTAATTGATCTTGGGGACACTTTTTTATTAATAATGAAAAAATTTACGTAATATAAAATAAAAAAAACTATCCCAGCTTATATAAAAAATTAAAGTATTTATCGTTCCATCTATGCCAAACGTGTCGAAGAAACAGAAAAAAAACAGGGAAGAAGGCCCAATTGATTGGGGACATAGTATCTCAATAATTGATGCCGTAGTACATGTTTCTCTGAAAAAGATGCACAACGCCTCTTTCAAGATAGTTTTGATGAACAAATTATAAAATTAATTTAAAAAAGGGATAATTATTCATAATATTTTAAAAGTTGTGTAAATAAATTAAATTTTGTTTTTTATTAAATACTCATTCATTCTTACAAAAGACCACACTTCTCATAGTAAGTGGTCTATTAAATTAAAGTTTTCAGGATTTAATAGAAACATCACACATCATGTATTAAATATTGCCTTTAACCAAGAGATCGATGGATTATGACTGAAGAAAAGTTAGGGGAAGTGATATGGGGACTTCAAAGAAAGTGTCCCTACAGGAGAGACAGTGGCAGGGACCCTCAGAGGACAGCAACCTTATATTATAATTCAATCTCCACATTTCCATGCACATCCAAATAACATGTGCTCTAAATAATTGTAATTTTTATTGATTAAAAAGTACGTAATATACAAAAAAAAAATGTACATTAGAAATTCATCAAGTTAAAAATATTTTAGTTCTTGGCTATATTCCCCAGTAGTTCCTCAAAAACAAGAGTTATAATAATCATTGAATAATTTCATCTAATATTTATCATTAAAAATAAGCTGCTGTTTGGTTATCTAGAAAAAAAATAGTTATTATATTTAATTGAATATTTTTATTATTAAAAATAAATTGTCATTTAATTATTTAGAAGAAGCTCCTTATCACTATATCATTTTGTTTTTTTTTTTTTTAAAGAAAACACACTAGAAGGAAAATAATTTTGTAAGGACGATACCAATTATATATAACACATTTTCATATATAAAGTTCTAAACAGCTGATTTAGATTTAAGAAATTATAAGCAAACACATTTATATTTTAACTCAAATTTATTTTATTAAAATAGAGAAAACTAACTGGGAACACATTCCTCAAAAACATATAAGTGAACTACGAACACCATGATGTATTACATAGAAAAATGATTTAATGACAACCATTTTTTTAAAAACAACTTACTTAATGACTTTTATTAATAATAAAGTATTATATTTATATAATAATAATAATAATAATAATAATAATAATAATAATAATAATAACAATAAATATAAATAAATTTTTGAAATAGAGTAATAATATATAGTAATCATAAGGAAAAGTGTATTAAAACACATTATGATAGTGGCTGGTCATCATCATTGTACCGAGGATGTACCATTATTTTGTTCAGTGTTCTTTTGTGCCATACATTGCATCATAGCATCCCACATTGGATAATTCAATTTTTAATACTTGGAAGGCCGCGATTAACGACGGAGAAACCACCGTCGACGACCAAGTTGTGTCCACTGATATAAGCCGATTCATCTGAAGCAAGAAACAGAGCAGTTTCTGCAATATGAGTAGCCTTCAACGTGATTCCATGCAAATTCGCTAACGCATGCCCTTCAGCTTCAATTTCATCAGCCTTCATATCCAACGCTTCACATGAAAGAGGCGTGGCAACTGCATACGGCGAAATGGAGTTCACTCTTATGCCATAAGCTCCAAGCTCGCTACACGTGGACCGAACAAGCCCGATAAGGGCGTGTTTGGATGTGGTGTAATCATGCCCCGCGCATCCGGCGCAGGAACCAGCCACGCTGGCCGTGCAGATTATGGATCCACGTGTCTTCCTCTCCACCATGACACGTGCCGCGTGCTTGATGAATGCTGCTGCACCGCGAAGATTCACGGCCATGGTGTTGTCGAATTCGTTGAGATCGAAGGCAAGAATGCTTGACAAAGGACCCGCGATGCCGGCGTTGCTGAACACGATGTCTAAGCTCCCGTATTTCTCTACCGCGAAAGCTACTGTTTCTTCAACGTGCTTCTCGTCTATAACGTCACAGTGGCGGTAACTCACTTTCTCTGAGCCGAATGAAGTAGCATATTTGTGACCTAATTCGTCCTTGATGTCTGCTATGACCACCGATGCTCCGTTTTCGAAGAATATCCTCGCCGCTTCTGCACCTATTCCGCCAGCTCCACCGGTGACGATAGCCACCTTACTCATCAACCTAAAGATCACATCAATTTATCAAAAATTGCTTACTCACATGTTCTGGTTAATTAATCTTCAGGTGACATATATAATATAGAAAAGTATGTAAGGTTTTATTTTCATTTTCTACCCTATCTAATATATTGGTGACAAATCACATATTTTTAGAAGTTGGAGAACTAATTTTGTTGATTTAAAAGTTTAAATTCATGCAATGTAGGAAATTGATTGAAACTATCCCACCTATGACAATGAAAAGGATATTGAAAGCCATACCTTTGTTTTGACATTGATATAATATGGCTTCTCCTTGCTTGTGTGCAGCGTGACTTGAAACTTCTGCTCAGTCTTGTATGTGATATTTATAAGTGTAAAATTTTCCCCTAGTTTTTGGAAGAGATAAATGTAGAAACAAAGATGAAGAAAAACGTGTTACGGTTACAAAAGATAAACGAATCACGTTTTCCAGGTTTAGGTCAAGGTGTGTTTGGAGCTGTAGGGTCATATTGTCTGGTTGTTTGTAATAATAAACCTACCACTCGTTTTTAGATTATATGTTTTGAATGTATAGAGAGATAGAGGGAGAAAAATAATAAGATATAATAAATAATGTGACGTTAATAAAATAGAAAATCATGGAATGGAGTGAATAAGATAATGTGATTTTCTAGTTTAGTAGTAATAGAGTTAACTGGGAATTACTCAATATTCTCCCAAATATTTGTATTTCTAAAATGTATGAAAAGTTAGGAAAAGAAATAGTGGGATGAATGCCAAAGATAAGAAGTCAATTGCTTCGTGCACTATACACATGTTACCTGCACTTATTTAATTCTCAATATGTTAATAATATTTTTATTATTTTTATTTTTAAATTTATTTATTAAATGGTTTTTTTCTCTCTCATACTAAGTCACTTAATAAATAAGTACAATAAAATAAAAAATTGTTAACTTTTCTATAAGATAAATATTAACAAACTTTCTTTATAAATAATAAAAAAATCTAATAAATATTAAGAAATATCTATATTTATTTTTAAGCAATACAAAACTAAATATTTAAAAATAATGTATTAAATTAAATTTTTAAAATTAATCATATTAAATTATAAATATCTTAAGAGCCTCCAATATTATTTTTATTATTGTTAAAAGAAAATATAAGAAAGATATTTCTGCAAATATAAGAAAAAGAAAAATTATTCAATATATAAATTTTAAAATAAAAATAATAAGAACATTATTAATATTTTGAGAATTTGTTAAGTATTTTGTATTGCAGGAAGCAATGCTAGATAAGAAAGTTACCGTGAGTTTATTAAGTTAGTTATTATTTTAGTTTATAAATTCTAATAAAAAATATAAAAACCTAAGTTATTGGATTAGAAGTGTTTACTAAAATAGTTTATAAACTACTCGGTAAACGTAGAATAATATAAAAGATATAATTATATAAATTTTATTATATAGATGTAATTTATACTTTTTTTTAGAAAAAAAACATATTATTATTATATAAAAACCAAATTTATAAATAATTACATAAATGATTGTTTCCTACACTTTCTCATTAATTTGTGTTCTCATTATTAAAAGGAAATAAAGATTAATACTATATAATCTAATAAGTAAATTTTACGCACATATGACCACAGAAGTAATTCAACACATGAAATAAGAATTGAAAGTTGCAGAACATCGATGAAGATCACAGAAAAACATTTATAGAAAAACATTTCGACCATGTGAACAAGACATTGAAGCTAATCATACTGAAGGAAACTGCTCTGTTTTTTGCCTCTGTTTTTGTTGGTAATTTACTTCTTTTGAATCCTAGGAAGCCAGCGATTAACGACAGAGAAACCTCCATCGACGACCAAGTTGTGGCCACTGATATAAACCGATTCATCAGAGGCAAGAAACAGAGCAGCTTCCGCAATATGATTAGCCTTCAACGTAATTCCCTCCAAATTCGCAGAACCATTGGCCGCAGCTTCAACTTCAGCAGGTCCCACACCGAGTGCGTCGCAAGTAAGAGGCGAGGCTAGTGCATAAGGCGAGATGGAATTCACTCTTATCCCGTAAGCTCCAAGCTCGCCACATGCCGACCGAACAAGCCCAACAAGGCCGTGTTTGGATGTGGTGTATTCATGACCCGCGCCTCCCGCGAAGGAACCAGCCACGCTGGCAGTGCAAATTATGGTTCCACGTGTCTTTCTAGCAACCATGACACGTGCCGCGTGCTTGATGGTTGCGGCTAAACCACGAACGTTAACGGCCATGGTGTTGTCGAAATCGTTAAGATCCAAATCTAGTATGGTTGTATAAGATCCTGCGACACCAGCGTTGCTGAACATGATGTCTAAGTTCCCATATTTCTCTACAGTGAAAGCCACTGTTTCCGCAACTTCATTCTCGTCTCTCACATCACAGTGCCGATAACTCACTTTCTCTAAGCCTAATGAAGTTGCCAAACTGTGACCTAATTCGTCCTTTATGTCTGCTATGACTACCGACGCTCCGTTTTCCACGAATATCCTCACTGCTTCCGCTCCTATTCCGGTGGCTCCACCGGTGACAATAGCCACCTTACCCTGCAACCTAAAGATCACACAAATTTATTAAGCAGAGAGATGGTAGAGAGATAACGTGGGAATAGTGAAGCTCCTTGTATACCTTTGCTTCGACATTCTCCTTCTTCTTTGCTTGATGTGCTACTGTAGTTTGGTTCTTTTGCACTGTCTGGATATAACCAATTTCCTAAATTTATAAGAGACAAGTAGGCGAATATGAACTTAAAGAAAACCGTGTTACATAACAAAAAAAAGTCATGATTAGACTTTTCTAACTATATCTAATAAAAAAATTCAATTTTAATTCTTAATATTTTGAGTAGGTCCCCCATGTAAAATATCATGTAACAGATATATGAGTAATTAAATAAGGATTGGTCTTAGGTTAAGTTGTGTTAAGATCGATTTACTTAACTAGCAAGTTGATCACATGCGCCTGCATAATTATTCAAAGTTTAAAAACGAAAAATAGAAGGAAATATAATAAACATTAAATGGTAAAATACAGTATGCATAAAATATGGAAAATATAGTATTTTTTTTAAGAGCTCACAGATATTCTTCACGTCAAACAACTTGGTCTATTTGGGTAGAAGGTATAAAACTCTTCTTGCAAATATCTACCATATATAAATTCCAAAAACATGATTTTCGTGTAGGTTAGGTATCTTCCATGGAAAACAGCAAGATGGACCAAAGAAAAGGTGAGATGGACAAATTCTTTCAGACAGTATGTTAGGTTATGCCAATGCAACATAACATACTCTTGACTTCATATTTGTTGGAAATTCTTGTGCTGAAAGTTAAATTTCATGTTGCTGTTTGTTTTAGTAGTCAAAAATATGCTGCTGTGACTTATGATTATTTAAAAAGCATCAATTAAGACCTTAAATGGCTTTTATGAGGACTTTAATGGAGATTAAATACATAAAAGAAAACATCTCTTTAAATTATGCACATAATTAAAAGAACAATATAAGTTTAGTATAAGAGACTCCAAAATATCGTAATAAATAACAAGATATAACACTAATGGGGTCTACCATATAAATATTTGAGTTTGATAATTGTATAAGGTTAAGTTAAAAGATATATACGGTCAATTATTTAAACATTATCGTTGATATAATTTTTAAGATATTTTTTTTAAATCAAAAAATGTTATTGGATGTTTTGCAATTATATTACTATTTTTTTAATAATAAAGAATAAATTAATAGAAGCAATTTAGATATACAAAAGCATTCCTTTCTATTACGAAATTAACACCCACAAGGATTTTCAATCTACCTATTTCGACAAATACCTAAAGACTCCAATTACATGAACAAGTTGAACAACTAAATGTTATTATAAAAGTATAAAATTGTTTTAATTTTAGTTTTACTTTATTTAATAAACTTCACCTATTTTTTTTTTAATTTCGAATAAACATTTAACTTATTGTAGAAAGTATACTTGATGATGGAGTGTTATTGCCACTACCAATGATAAATTTACAAAATATTTATAGAGTCCTTTTCACACCATTGTATGCATCAACTTGAATGTTGCCAGAAAATCACTAATATTATATGTTTCCTTTTTTTTTATTCATGTTTTAATTGTTTAAATGAAAACTGTGTACAAACACACTATTGTTTTGGGTTTTCAATATAAGGCAAGCAAATGTGAGAAACTTCAAAATTAAACTTAGACTTGGACCTTTTCTTCTTGTTTGGTCATAAACCAGACTCTAGAGTTTAATTGAGGTGATTTTAGTCTTTATGAAAAAACTAAAACATAAACATATATTCATAATATTTAATGAAGGGAGATTGCTCAGATTCAGAATATGGATAGCAGAAATAATCAGGTTTGGTGTTGAAAAGAATAAGTTGTCTTAACAAACATATATGTAATATATTTATAGTGTTTTTTTCTCTATCTTTTTCTTCGTCTCTTTATGTTTACAATACATGATTTTCTAAGTTTCCTTTATATTAGGTTAGGATTTTTTTTTATTTAATTTATTGCAATTGATTTTTTTAATAATTTCTTTTATGCAAATTAATTTCCTAAGTTTATGTTTAATGTCTTTCCCTTGTTTGGAAATCGATCAATGACCTAGACCTTTTGAGAAATTAGGAAATATGTCATTTCAATTTAATAATTGTACAATTCTTGAACCTATATACGAATAAATTGTATGCATATGTGTTAATTTCTAAAATTTAATGCTTAGTACTACCGGATTAGGACTCAATTAAGAATGAAAATTTTAGCACTCAAGAATTGAAGATAAATTAAAGAAATTAGATGTTAACCACATGATAATAAGAATGATTTTCGAAGAAAACATAGCTGCAAATAGAGCAAATCATTGCACAGTATTCTTTAGCTTACATATATTTTGTTTGACATGAGTTGTTGGATATTAATTGTCCTTCATTTTCAAAAGTCATTAAAAATCATTATCTCTTACCAAACATACATTTGTTCTCTCTATGGCTCAAAAATTTAATTTCAACCATTCGTATTAGTCTACATTGAAATATATCCTACTTAAATTTATATCCCAATAAGTCGTTTCCAATTAAAAATTCCAAATCTCATTATTTAAACATTTTTACGATTAAATTAACAACTTTTTCTTATGGTAATTTTATGTTAACAATATATTTTGACAATGCACTCTTTTAATTGCAATTAATTTAAATTGTCACCTCGTCATTAATCTTTCTTCTTATTTTTTTTTCTCTCAAACGAAATCTTCAAAAGCCATTTATTTTAGATGGACATGTTTAAGACATTGACCATCGAGCCAGACGCATGCTCGTCAACAGATTGATTACGGAATATATCCGGTGAGTTGTGGCTGCAAATTTCTCATGAGCACCAATTTTTAGGACATGCTTTTCCTAATTTATTTTAGTTTCAAAAATCAATATTATAAAGTTGAGATTTCTAATAAAAACTTCTATTTTCTGGAGTGACCAATTGCTCAGGGTTCCATTGACAGGGGTATTCACAATTTTATTGTGCGGATAAAAATATTAAAATTAAAATAATTTATTTCGGAACTTTTAAAAGAATTAATAAAAAATTGATAGAATAGAATATAACCACTATACGTATTAAAATACCTATTTAAATTAATACATTTTAAAGCGTGTTACTCAAGATAAAAGATAGTATTACGACATGACATGACACATGTATATATAAATTGAATATTTGTTTAAATTAATATATTTCCAATCCTATTTTATTTAGAGGTTGCTAGCAATATTCTCTCTCTATAAATGATTAAAAATTAAAAAAGAAAAAAGATAATTCATTAAATAAATGAAAATTCGCAAAAAATATTATAAGATTTAACTTAAAATAACTAATGTAGTGAAAAGAATGACGTAGTAAAACTTCTTTTTTTTAGTTATATTTGGATTAAGAAATTGAGATTGGTTGAGTGCAGCACAACGTAGCCACTTTGACCATCCACTTTTCTCTTTCGGCTTTCAAAGCAAAAAATATTGAACAATTGGATTGGGTTTTAGCAATTAACTTTTTGCATGCTAAACGCAGTTTATGGATTATCATTGGTGGTTTGAATTACGATCCACTGAATGTGGTGTTTCACGACAATGGAAAAAGGGGCCATTCCCAAGCCGAAATGTGGAAAAAAAGAGAAACTGAAATGAATTAAATAAAACACAAGCAAAAAGTCTTGGCCAACACATTTGATAGTAGCCACTTGAGACCATTACTGACAAAAATACCAAAGTGCCATCATTGGCTATGAGCAGCACAAGGAATTGAGAAACCTGACCCGAATTAGTGCCACCATTTGGGCTGCCAAAGAAAGAAACTGGGAACATTCTAGCTCTTATAGAGCGGAAGAAAAGCAGAAAGATGAATTTTCATCTTCATAGTGATGGACGTTTCAGACATAAAATATTGTGTGTTTTCTGCTTAAAGAATTAAAGTGACACATTCTTACAACTACCATATGATATTACTAATCTATTGTATATTCTTGAACTTGTGTTCTTAGATACTCTAACAGGATTCATCTTTTAATTAATATGTAAACAAAGCTTAACTATTTACTCCCAAAACTGCATTCATGTATTTTAAAACTATCCGTGTTAAACCAGAACAATCATGTCTCGGTAGTTACAAATTGTTTTCTATGAGTGGTTTACAAGGGATTGAATTTTTCATTAGCTACAAAATAATTTTTCATTTTTTATAGTTTGCCATCATCATGGCAAGCCATATACAAATGATTTGTGTGTCCACTATACATATGCAGAAATATCTATTCTTAAGATATAAGAAGCAAGGGTTTAGATTTTGTGATCTAGCTTTAACATGCGTGTATATGTGTAATTGATTGATTAATTATGTAGTATGTATGTTAGAATAATTAAGAAAATGTGGGGCGAAAAGAAAGTGGCAGTTATGTTATGGGAAGAACATGGGAGGCTTATCGACTACCCACTAATCTGATATCTCGTTATTCCGTTTCGGTTCTTTTCAGAACAGTCATATGCAGACTCCACATTCTTAAAGGAAGGCCAATGCTATGAGTTATTTGTCGTTTCTCACTATGAAAGCCATTATAAAAATTGGTAACGTGAAAATCAAACTTTAGCAGACCTTCCACTATGATTTGCTATTATATATAGTAACTTAAGCTTTTCGATTCTGCATGCACTCCAAAGGCCAAACTCAGTTAAACTTATTGCAACTTGTGCTCTAGTGCTCCTAGTGCTCACTTGTGCTACAAAACTACACACACTGCTTTATTTCTACTTCCCAAAACTCAGCCTCTAACAATTAAAACTGCTCATTACATTCTCCTAGTTTTTTTTTTTTTGCTTCAACTAGTTTTCCTTCTTTTCTTTGTTTTTTTCACTCCCTGGTAAAATTTTTCAGAATGAAGCATTCTCCTATTTTGCCACTAGCATTCTCTATATTTTTCCTTACTTTATTTCTTATGGTCCAAGCTAGGCATCATTCTCATACAAAACACAAGCACTCACATTCTCATAAATCTTCTAAACATTCAAATCATTCACCTCCTCAAAATGAGAACAATAACAATGCTTCTGGCGTTTTGGATGTACGAACATTTGGAGCAATAGGAGATGGAAAAACGGATGATACAGAGTCATTCAAGATGGCATGGGACACTGCTTGCCAAAATGAATCAGCAGTTAATGCTATTCTTGCACCTCAAGGTTTCTCTTTCCTCATTCAGTCCACTATCTTCACTGGTCCTTGTCAAAGTGTCATGGTGTTGAAGGTAATAATGCATACTTATTTTGCAACTTTGCTTCTTACATTTTTTAAGGGTAAAGTTTACTAATGGACTTTTCTGGCTCAAATATATGGATAAGGTTGATGGCACTCTTATGCCACCTGATGGACCCGAATCTTGGCCAAAGAATAACAGTAGGCACCAATGGTTGGTGTTTTATAGAATCAATGGAATGTCACTGGAAGGAAGTGGTTTAATAGATGGAAGAGGAGAAAAATGGTGGGACCTCCCTTGTAAGCCTCACAAGGTACTAATGAATTTGAATGCTTGCTTTATTTTTTGCAACAATTTGGGTCCTTCAAGCAGCCTCTAACTCCATGTTCCCTACCAATAAATGCCTCAGGGACCTAATGGGACAACACTCCCTGGACCCTGTGATAGCCCAATTGTGAGCCTTCAAGCCCTTTCTTCTATTTGCATCTTCTATTTGTATGGTTTGCATTGTGGTTGAGCGTAATTCTACATCATGCAGGCCATAAGGTTTTTTATGAGCTCCAACTTAACTGTGCAAGGACTAAGGATAAAGAACAGCCCCCAGTTCCATTTCAGATTTGATGGCTGCAAGCACGTCCACATTGAATCAATCCACATAACAGCTCCAAAACTTAGCCCCAATACTGATGGAATTCACATAGAAAATACAAATGACGTGAAAATATACAATTCTGTTATTTCTAATGGTCAGGAACGAAAAACTCTCCTAATTCTTCACTGCTTTTTGCATCAGAAGGCATTGTTAATGTTTGTTTGGGGAATTATTATCTTCTACAGGTGATGATTGTGTTTCCATTGGATCCGGTTGCAATGATGTCGATATTAAGAACATTACATGTGGCCCTGGTCATGGAATTAGGTAACTAACTATTATTTGCTTTCAGAAAAAAGTTTTATTCTCCTCATCTATTGGGTAGCTATAATATCTGGAAAATAATCTTTCCTCTAAAACATAAAATAAGCCAAATACTCCCTTAACTTTTGCTTCTTTGATTTTTTATAATGTACAACAGAAGAGACAATCATGGCACTCTAGATTACTCTGTCACAACCATGTCTTGAACTAGGTGTCTCAAAATCTCAAGTTATTAAATAAATAAACTAGAATTTAAGCTTGAAGGGTGCTTTGTGTCAAAAAATAAAAAAAAGTCGAAGAGGGATAATCACATACTTTTTAATGCAACATATTCTTTATAATTGATTAAAAACTACAAGTTATACTCTAAAAACATAGTAATTTTCAATAAATTTCAATATTGGCCTAAAGCTTCTATGATATAACAGTTATCTGTATAACTTCTGCAGCATTGGTAGTCTGGGGAATCACAACTCTCGAGCCTGTGTTTCAAACATTATGGTGAGAGACTCGCTTATAAAAGTGACAGAAAATGGGGTTAGGATCAAGACTTGGCAAGGTGGATCAGGATCAGTGTCTGGTGTCACATTCAACAATATTCATATGGTTAGTGTAAGAAATCCCATCATAATTGACCAATTCTACTGCCTCACTAGGGATTGCACCAACAAGACCTCTGCAGTATCTGTATCAAATATTATTTACACAAACATAAAGGGGACTTATGATATAAGGAGCCCCCCCATGCGTTTTGCTTGCAGTGACTCTGTCCCATGCACCAACTTAACACTCTCAGAAATTGAGCTTCTTCCAGCTCAAGGAGACATAGTGCATGACCCTTTCTGTTGGAATGCATATGGAGATTTGGAGACACTAACCATTCCACCAGTCTCATGCTTGCTGGAGGGCACTCCTCAATCAGTGTTAGACTTTGACATAACTCGTTGCTGACTCACTACATTCTCTGTTGGGCAAAAATGTGAGCATGTATATAATTAATTACTAGGGAAGTGATTAGGCCATTAGGGTTTACATAGCATGATGTTGAATTTGATTATCTTGTGATTGTTGAGGAGTTGTGTTTTTTATACTCCTCCCCAATTGTGAACTATATGTCGCGTGATTATTCTGGAATGGTTGGCGTTTGAACTTAATTGCCTGATTCATTGCTTGTACATGAGCTTCAATTTTAAAACCCCACTACTCCTACACCAGTGTCGTGGCTAATTGTGTGAAGCACGTATTCTTAACTGTTTCTGGTTCACCACATGGACTTTCAAATGCTTACTCTATACTCATATCTCTCGTTTCAGAGTTAGGTACTAAAGTTTTTGAACTACTGAAATTCATTTAACACACTCATATCTGTTTATAGATATTCTTTTAGGGGTATTGATCCGATACTAAATCCTGATTACAAATTCAAAGGACGGAGTTAAAATGATAAAAAAAAAAAGGCACTTAAAAACATGTTGGTTATGAGGTGTTGTTTGTTAATGTAGAGATTGCACGTCTGTAATACACAGTATCGACACACAATTCCGTTTGTAATATAGATATTGTACTTTTTGTTGGTAGTGTGATGTAGCAGAACAATTAATACGCCCTTATGGTCATAGATAATTTCTCAAAATCATAGATTGAGATGCATCAGTCAACTTGTCATAAATAATTGCCTACTCATTCGTCCCACATGATTCACAATATGTATACATTTAGTGTAAAAAAGTTTCTAGTTGCATAAGAAAGCATAAGCTTTGGTTATAAAAACTCCATTACCTTAATCAATAAACTGCCATTAAGTAGACTGAAGGGAGGGTCTTGAATAGCTTTATATACCTGACATCCCAGTATCCCCCATTTTTCATGTCCCATTATGTCCATCGGACATCCTATAAAGAAAGAAACACTGAAGTTGAATTGTTTATGGGTGATACCACACTATGTTAGCAAACCAATAGTCTGAGAATTGTTGAATTTGCTGTTTCTTTTTATAGAACCTAATGCTTTAACAGAAGCACCAAACTTTTGTCTCCCACGGAAAGTTAATAAAACTTTGTCCAGGATGAATGATGAGTTCACCGTATATTTAATCAGAAACTTAAAGAGATTCCAATACTACCTTGGCATTTGTGTCTTCACGACAAGAGTGTAAACAAACAAAAAGAATGTAGTTAAATATGGAGGGAGTTCCGGAATTCAAAGCAAAAAAAGTAGTATCACATATAATATAACATAGTAGTGAGTGAGCGTGAGTGATTTCAAGAGGATTTGTACCCCATCACCCTGCTTCACTGAGTTGGGTGTGGAAGTTGAGTCAAATTGCCTTTTCAGTCATGCATACTCAGTGGCCACGCTAATCATAGGTATCTTCAGCAAGAAGTTATAGGTATTTTCAACAACAAAAAAGTTATCCTGCACAAGCTATAAGTCCAATAGCACTTTGTCGTTTTCTTTTAATTTAGAAAAAAAAAGTCATAATTCTAACTATTTTAAGTAAACCAACCTTTTAAAGGTTTTCTTTCTTCTGCTTTTGTAGCTTTAAGCACTGTTAGCTAACTAGCTTTGAATTTTGTTCTGACTATATGAATTATACCGAATGAGTGTATTATGTCTACTTATGACATAAGCATATTTCATAATTGGTGTTTAAGCTAAACTGATGAAATACCTCTTACTAACACAGAAATATTCTTAATAAATTCAACTTTACGAATACATTATGTGTTAAAATTTAGTATAGTACTCTTGGTATTACCGACAGAATATTCGGTATATAACATTATTGATGAAAACATTTTTGTAGATGCTGCAGTCAGATCCTTACACCACCCCACTCACGTCTTAATTTGAGATTCTAATGAGTCTCCAAAAATATAGTTCACAATAAAACATCCTCAAATTGAATCAATTTTTTTGTCTTCAATCATGTTAGCTATTATTGTTACAAGCACATATATGACATAATAGCTAATACTGTTAATAGGATGAGAAAAGAATTAATGAGTGCGTGTGTGTGTGTGTATATATATATATATGAAATAGCAATTTCACCACATTCTTCCTTCTTTCTTCTGCTCTGCTCCACTTCTGTAGTCCACTGATTTTTGTTTTGCAGTACAATGAACATTCTTCTTCCAAATCCAGTTCACTTCATGGTTGATCATTCTGCATACCTTTTCTACTGCACTCACAGAATCCATTTTCAAAATTCCTTCAAGTTTTCTTTCATTGTTCAGGATCATGAGTTTTCACGACACGAGTCATCAGTTACAAGCAATGCACATAGCCCAACACCAAGCATGTCTAACCAAACTTTGGAAAGCCTTTTCCAAGAAATAATAGCTGGCTATAACATATTTCTATATCAGTTCCAATTGCGTATGAATGAACTTATAAACCTTAGAAAATTAATCAAATGATTTACAACTAATCTGATTTGATTGGCTCGAGATAGTTAGTGTAACATAGGTAATGAGTTGTGAGTATATGGTGTTTTGTGTAGGTAGCGCTTTTCTTTTAATTTCTTTTGGTCTTCCTTTTGTAAAATGGCTGCAGACTCCAAGAAGGAGAGGTGCATTAACTCCTGAATGGTTAATGAAAGGACGTCGCATGAATGTGGGTATGGAATAAAGTTCAAACTCTAAAGTTAACAAAAAAAAAAAGTGAAAAGAATCTAGGACATATTATGGCATCTCATGATTCCCACTTCATCTTGATCAATCTCATAAACTAATACTTTATTTCTTATTTTCTTATGATAGCATACAAATACCACTTTCCTTAACCATTATGATGCTTCGGGAGACTGTTTGGAAAAGAAGAAAAAGCAAAGAACAAAAGGGACGGAGAATGAGAGCCACAAAGGAAATGAACACAGAAAGGAGATCGTGAAATATCATTGGCATTTTTATGTAGGAAAAAGATAAAAGCTACCGTTCTTTTCTCTCTTATTAATTTCTCTTTTGTCCAGCTCTCCAAGTGTACATAAAGCCATTAAGGGGATGGTGGATGTAGAGTGTGTTGACTAGCTAGTAGTAAAAATGATAAGATAAGATAAAAGATTCAGAAACAAATCCATGTTGCTAAGGATTTGGATACCCCATGTAGTCCACGAAAAGTGAGGAATATATTATGATTCAATCTGCTAATAATTCCGTCACTGTCTGATGATTCAGACTAATGTCATTTGTAGTTGGGACTGTATTTTTGTGAATTGAATGTGACACAATCTAAAGTCTAAAACCATTCGTAAAATGAATATCAGACAATGCATGTTTAGCTAGCTACTCGACTGTAATAAATCCAAATCCTATTAGTATGTATATGTCAAACGATTTTAGATTCCTTTTAAAAAACTTTGATCAGACTCAAAAAACTATATCCATAAACTTGTTGTCACAAATGGGTAAGTAGGAAACAGACTTGATGATATTGTTTATTTTCTGCTTTAACCATAGGAAGGAATGTCATCACTTATTTTTGTTTACATTTTGGTATTCTATTTATCAGTGGTTGGGTATGTAGGTGGTCCTTCTATGCTAACCAAATAAATATTATCTTCAACAAGGCTCCTTTGCTCATGAGAAACAACTTAGAATTTTGAGTTTGTTTGTATAGCATCAGATTGTGTGGTCTTTCTCACTTTTGAAGAATAGCATTTTTTATTTGAATGGTGTTCCAGGTTTGAATAAAGCAATAACTTTATGTTCTTTTATTGGCTCAAGGATAACAAAAACATTTCCATCCTTCATTACTAAAATATGGTGACCGATTTTAAATGAGGGTATTTTGTTACATATTGTTTCTAAAAATTCTGATATAAAATACATCGTTTTGTAAATTCGAAATATGTTAGTGACTGATGAGTGTAAGAGAAAAAATATGTTATTAAATGTTTTATCACAGAAGTTTCTACAAATTGAATCGAAAATATTAGTAAAATTTTTATAACATACAAATTTGTTACAACGTTTTCGTCTCAAAATATGTCACAGAATGAATATGTGTCACTATGATAATTGTGACTTTGCTTTAAGTAAAAAAAAAAAAAACAAAAGAACCTCTCTTTAGATTCGTAATATTGTCTTAAGTAAAATTAATCACAGTTAAAGCGTAAATTTATTCACTTTAAACGATTAAACGCGTACTTAAATGAGCAAAAAAATTATATTATTATAATTGTAATATTTTAAAATAATTTTCTTAATATTATATGTAATCTTGATTTATTTGGTATTTTTAATATTTTAAAATAAGTTTTTATTGAGAAAAAATTCAAAAAAATACATAGAATCATGTTAATTTGCAACTTCTTATATTTTGCACATGGTTTTGTTTCGTGTCCCGTTTATAAGTTTTTATACGTCTAGATATTTTTATTTTTCTTATATAGTTTCATAATTGTGAGATTTTTATGATTTTAATTGTATTTTCGGTAACTTTGTTTTTCAATTTTTTTAAATAAGAATTTCTTGTACTAAATGCAACAATTTTTTTCTTAATGATGCTTTCTTTTATCCCGACAAATTAAATAGTTAGACAAAAACTGTTTAAAGAAAATTTTAAGGAAAGTGTTATTAGTTTTTTAGAATTTCATATTATCTTGTTATTGATTTAAGTAAAATTAAATTTAAGTTTCTTAAAAAATATTTCAAACTTAAATTTAAAGAAGAAATATAATATTTAGTTTCTTACAAAATTAAAAATAATATGAAGCAAAATTACATATTTTTTTTAAATTATTAAAATATCGCAATCGTGAAAATACATAAGAAAAATAAAAAAAGTAACATATTTTTCAAACATAAAAATTGGAGTTCAAAGAGATGTGAAAAAGTATATAAAGTTACAAATTAAGAGGATTTTATTAGAATAATTTTTGTTAAGCAAAACTTAATTTTAGAGTATTAGAAACGGGAAATAAACTGTAAGACTACAACCGTCATAAATAAATGATAAAGGAGGGTACAGAGAATGAGAAAAAAAAAAGTTACAATTATAATTATGAATGATAGAATCCTATTATAGATTATATTTTTGATTTCGGTGCATTAAATTAAATTTACAAAAAAAAGAAAGAAATAGAAATGTTCAAAAAGAATATAAAAGAAAGTGTTATCAACAGTTGGATAATCTTTAACTTTCTAAAATTTTATGTGAGCTTATTGTTGATTTAAATAAACTCAAAACAGCAATATCTCAAAGTAATACACAAAAATAAATATTGAAAGGTTTACAAACAAGGCTATTATAGTTGAATAACACGATCATTTTCATAAAAAAAAAAAAAAAAAAAAAAAAAATTTTTTTTTTTTTTCCCATTTTTTTTTTTTTATATATTTATTTTTTTTTTTTTTTTATTTTTTTTTTTTTTTTTTTTTTTTT
>Ga0099824_1004593_pt1 | contig 19822 bp, 8 predicted proteins | sample SiratrowhiteBW_FD_76837 | JGI IMG/M metagenome (GOLD analysis project Ga0099824, IMG submission 76837) | Root nodule microbial communities of legume samples collected from California, USA - Siratro white BW | ecosystem: Host-associated > Plants > Roots > Nodule | place: USA: California... | reverse complement strand
TTTATATTTATATTTATTTTTAATTTTATTTCCTTTTTTTTTTAAAATTTATTTTAAATAATAAAATTAAAAAAAATAAATTTTTAAAAAAAAAAAAAAAAAAGTCCAAGACCTTCCTTTTCTATTGATTGTTGAAAAATAGAATAAAACTTAGTAGAGGGTAAAATTAAGAAGTAGAAAAAAAATAGAATTTTTTTCTCTAAAATAGACTACTTATAGATAATAAATCATAAATAATATAAGCCATTGATAAAAAAAAAAAAGAAGTTAATGTTATAATATGACGAATGATACATATCCTTAAAATTAAGGACTATTGATTAAGATTTATTGAAAGCTATAAAATTATAACAAAAATTTACTACATTACATAAAAAAAACTATTGATAATTTTTTTTAATAATATAGAATATGTTTTAAGTACATACATTACAAACATTTATCATTTAAATATTAGCTATTTCTATTTTTTTTAATAGGTTTTAGTCACGTGAATGACTTGTCTCATTCTTTTTTTAGGTTTCGTCTTTAAAAGACATTTTCGAAAGTTAAAGGACGAAGTTGTATATAAATTGATCTTGAGATCGACTCCTAAGCAATGTGAGACTATTGGATTTACCGAAACAAGCTTCCTAAGTCGAGGACTAAGGAAAGAGATTCCACATACGACAAGGACAAAACCGTAACAGAGTAACTGAACTCCAAAGCAGATAATAATTCGAACGTGATGATTAACCCTAACAATATCATCTAATCGAATTTGATGTCGAAAGAGTGAAGAGTACCGATGTCCAAATCTATTTTAAACTATCTTTTTAGTAGTTGAAACCAGTGGATTGTGCACTTGCTATTTTCTTGGTGTAGTCTTGGTTCTGTTATTGATGCTATAATCCCCTCTTTTTGCCTCTCAAGGTTAATCTGGTTAAAATTACCTTAGACTTTAAGGTAAACAACATGAGAAATAGGTATACACAGTGCTGTGATTGTAAGGTGTTTACAAGGGATGTGTGTGCAGGGCCTAGTCAAAAGGAACACAATAGCAAGCCTCAGTTGATGCTTATGACAGCTCTCACACAACCCCACACCCAGTAAGCAGCTCTTTTTTTTCAATGACATATCAAATTCAAGATAATGTTAAGAAAGAAAAAGTTATCTCATTAGGTAAAGTTCTAATCTTTACATAAAAATCAACGTATAATGGCCCCAATTTCAACTTTTATCATACTTTACCATTCCATTAAAAGCACACAACAGTCTTGGAATCGCCTTTTTTCCCTCCTAATAAAGTCATCAAACAAGGAAAGACGAGGCACCTGGCTTCTCTCTTTTTTTTTTTTTTTTTTTGCACTTTTTTCAACAACAATCACTATAAAATAATTATTTAGAGCACAAAGTTTTCTTTTTCAAAGCTATCAATGGACCTTTTAATAAACAAAAAATTAAAATACCGTTGCATCACTTCCAACTTCTAGGATATGTTCCTAAACTTATTAAACACATCAAAACTTCAAATCCATCTCTCAAATCTAAAAGAATTTAAGGTAATCATGGCCATTACTTGTTTATGTTTCCAACAGATTTCTATATGATGATATATATATATATATATATATATATATATATATATGAATACTTAATTACCATCCATTATGTACAAATTACTTAGAAACTATGGTTCGGGAACATCAATAATTTCCGCAGTAAATACATACAATAACCTAGTAGTTAGTGTTTCTCAGTGATTTTGATAAAGAAGGTTCTAAATTGTACTACAATTGGATATTACCAGAGTTTGATCACAGTAATTACCGTGGTCTTTGATTTGGAAGCTCAGGGAACATGGCACGCACCAAAGCTTGTTCCTCCTCACTGCATCTCGTCGCAGCCTTACTGCTGGTAGAACCAAACTTGAGGTCAAATTCGCCACGACCCTCCATTTGTGTCAAGCCGATTTCCCGTTCACCTTCCTCATAACGTCGTTGCAATTTCAACGCATATTCCAACCCCTTCGCTACGTCCCTCATCGGAGGCCGGTCCTTCCCGTGGTCATTCAAACAACTCAGCGCAATCTCCACGAACTTGTTCAAACACTTGGGGCCTATGGTACCTTTCAAAACCGGATCCACCGTCTCACCAACATTCCCGTCGTGAAAACACTGCTTCACCCAATTCACCAAAAACTCCTGCTCCTTCTCCACCTTGCTCTCTATGGGTCCTCTCCCACACAATGCCTCAAGCAAAATCACGCCGAAAGAGTACACGTCGGATTTCTGCGTCAACCACAGACTCATGTAGTACTCAGGATCCAAATATCCGAAACTACCTTTCACGTCCGTTGTCACGTGCGACGCGTTGGATCCCACCTTGGATAACCCGAAATCCGACACCTTCGCAACCCAATTCTCGTCCAGCAGAATGTTGGTGCTCTTCACGTCACGGTGGATCACGCTCTGCCGATCCACGCCGGCGTGGAGGAAGTCAAGCCCGCGTGCGGCCTCCAGGCAGATCTTCAGCCGCCGCTCCCACGACAGCGCGTGGTCTGAGCCGTACAAGTGGTCACGGAGGGTCCCACGCGCCATGAAATCATAGACCAGGATCATTTCTTTACCGTCGTTGCAGAACCCGATGAGGGACACCAAGTGCACGTGGCGGAACCGCGAGAGCATCCTGATCTCGGTTTGGAACTCGTCTGCGCCCTGGTCCGAACCCGGTTTGAGGCGCTTGATGGCCACGGGCCTGTGACTCCTGTCGATGTGTCCCTTGTAAACGTTCCCGAAGCCTCCTCTGCCCACGATTAACCGCTCGTCGAAGTTGTTGGTGGCGGCTCTTATCTCTTCGAAGGAAAACTCGCGGCAGCGCGTGCTTGAAGGCTCCGGGTTGCTGTCACTCTCGGTTATAACTCTTCTTACGCATCGGAAGATTATGAATGCGATCACGAACGATAATAGCAGTAACAACGCAGCCACAACAGAGGCTATTACTAGAATTTTCATGTTTTTTAGGTTTGATGGTTTGAGTGGTAGCACTTTGGGTGACGTAAATCTTCTTCCCTCCAACCTTGTTTCTGTGCTCTGGCTTCAAAGTGGTGCTTTCACTTGTAGCTTTTGTGAGAGCTTGATCAAGATGAGTTAGCATGGACATGTGCCATTGATGATGTTTAGGTTATGTTTAAGCTTCGTTTAGGTTTGACGTTGTAGTATTGTTTTGTGAAGGTTCCTGCGGGATGGGTGTGGTTAAGTTTTGGGCATGGAGTGAAGCGTTGAATTTGTGTAGGAGAGTGAGAGTGTGGTTAGCTCTGAGGGAGAAGAGAGGGTGATAAAGATGGAAACCAGCGTGTGAAGAAGGGTAGAAGGTAAAGACTAGTACGAGAATCCACTTCCAAGAAAGTTATTAAATATAACTACATAATGAAGACATTTTATATTATACAGCCATACAATATATCACTCTTTATATATATAAAACTTTTTTATTACTTATTATTTTCCCAATATATATATATAATTTTTATTATTTCCCAATTCTCTCTGTTTGCTATTATAACATAAACTTTTTATCACGGTTCAAATGAATTTTCTATGTTACACTTAGAAATTTTAAATTCTTTATATTGATTAAAACACTGCCATTGAAAGTTTTCCGTGTCAATTTTAAATACTAATCGTAAAAAAGAAACTTAAAAGATGTTTCAGGCACCGTTTTCATCTCATAACCTTAACCTTATTTGATAAATAAAGTGTTATGTAGATCTCTAGTTAAACACAAATCTTTATCATTTAAAATTATGAAACGCAATGTCTTTTCTAATAAGTAAGGAATTCCAGTTAAACAGGTAGTAAATAACACATTTCATTTCAAAAATAAAATAAAACAATGATATCAAGTAAAGACATTTGGGGCTCTTGTTGTTAACAAGATCATGCATTTGATTTTTCACAGCCTTCACAACTTACAACTGCTACTCGTGTTAAAGATTGTTTAGGACATCGTCAAATAATATAATTATTCAACTCGCGGAAAAACTAAGGTACTATGATTTCCAAATTTAAAAAAATAAAAATAATAATAGATTTGTTCTTGACTTACAAATGTATTTGAAGACCCCCACACACATGCATTATTTTGTGCAATCATACAAATACATTTAATAATGCAAAATTATTTTTCTATGTCACACCTTTAGATCAGATCAAAAGAAAAATAATGGAAAAAAAGTGTAATATAACATTTTTGCAAATAATTGAAATTTCTTTATGTTGAACTCTTTTAGATATGATACCTGAGATTTATATTCGACTATATATTAGTCCGACGTAAATATCAAGTCTTACTTCTAATTCCTAAGAATCAGATATAAATTTTTTTAAATTATGGTTACCAACTTCTTTTTTTCTTATTATTTTAATGTAATTTTTATCCTTTTCTCGTTTTCTTTTTCCAGCGTCAGCTGCTTGAGTGTTAATAGATGTTTTTTAAGCTGTTTTTGTAGTCTGAATTGATGGTTGTGGGTATTTCATAGCAGTGGACACTTTTCTCCAATTGTGTTGGATATTTGGTGAGTCCAAGTGCATGATTGAGGTTGGTGTTTAATATTTGTGGTTATTTATCGAATCTCAATCTCGATAATATATAAATATCTTCATTGATTTTGTGTTTTTAATTTGTTGTTCTTATTTTGTGTCATTGTTTACCATCTTATTTTCTGAATTTGTCCATTTTTATATATTTTGTATTTTTTACTAGAATCCTTACGTTTGATAAGTCATATACTATGAGATACAAAAGTTTAATAGTGAAAAACTTCAAACTCGTAACTTTTGATGAAAAATTCCAACAAAGATGTAATAAAAATAAAAGTTGCTAGAGAGAAATCTTCTAGTCATACTCAAAGAGGATTAGGAGAATAAAATCTCAAAAATTACTCCATTTACTATTTATTATTCTAGTATTTTTAAGACATTTTTCTAAATTTTAGGTAATTAGTTTACATATTTTTACAATCGTCAAAAAAATTTGAAATTTTGTATAACATTTTCTTATACCAAATAGAGATTTATCAAATTCTTATATCTTAGATATTTCATATTTCCATATTCGAAATATTTCATTTTGTAATTCTATCATTTTGCATAAAGTTATTATATTGTTGATGTTTGCAAAATAAGATCATTAATTAGTATTTTTATATTTTAAATTTTGATTTTAAGCCAAAATCAATTAAATTATTTAATAAAAACTACAAAAGTTTACCTTAGATCTTATCCAAATCTAACTTAAATTTATATGGTACAGTGTATGGTTTGACATAATTAGATATTTCTTTTGTCTAACACAACTGTGTTTCTCACATGGGACTCTTAACAAATATAATAATCTAAATATATGATGTAAAAGATTTCTTCTATACCGGTGATACCAAATAAAAAAAACAAAAATTGTGTCAGGAACAAGAAAAATTACACTCCAAAATGCCTTTAGAGTAACAAGTAAAAACTTACTTATTGAATATGTAAAGTCACGAAGATTGATGATGTTGAATTGAAGACGCGTAGAGGCACGAATGATGCAAATGTAGACAAAACACGAGCAGAGGTGAAAGAGGTATGCGTGAACGTAAAGCAAGGAGTGAAAAAGAAGGAGGAAAATATGAGGGAAAGAGAGCACATACAGAAAATTTGTGAACTCTACGAAAAACTTATTATATCGGTTCATTTAATATCAACGTAATAATTAACGAGGACATCGAATATGTTTTTTGTACATTTTCTCTATTTATTTTTCTCCTCCAAGTATCATTTAGCTAGATATTATGTTTCAGGAAAACATTTAATTAATAAAAGTAATTCAAGTTTTGTTTCATCATAAGTAAAAATTAATACACCACATGGTAATCAAGACTTTCTTTTTCAAAACAATAAAATTAGACCTACAAAAATTTTGATTTCAATTCAACTTTAGTCAATAATCAAGCGTTTAATTAAAAATACATTTCCCAATGTTTGTTATTGGGTTTAAAAGGAAAATTCTCTTGCAAGTTTTACTTAAATATGAAGTCTTATAAAATTTATGTTTTTATTTATAGTTCAACTTTTTACAACTTAAAAGTTTAATCTAGTTATATAATTAAATATAATTTATTTTTAAGACTCGGAGTCTTATATAAAACTTTAGTATTAAATTTAAGAACATCACCATCACACAGAGATGAATGCATCATTTAACTTTACATCATTTGTTCAAAATTCTTTTCTTTTCTTTCGAATTGCTTCATCTGTAAGGTGGAGAATGATGTCTCTTTTAAGAATTTTTTCATCCTAAAATAATCACTACGTCACATTGGGACCCAGGTCTTTTATTTAGTTTGGACTTTACTTATCATATAGCTTAGGGTTATAGATCGATCAATCTTTCAAAAATAACAAACTTTGGTTTGAACAATCTTTTTTTTAATGATTTCCATAATCTAAAGCTCAGTTTGTCTTAGTGAATGAAGATATCCGTATTAAGATTTGGTCTTTCATTCTTAGGAATATGTATAAAAGACCTACCTTCAAACACTTGCAACCAACCATAAAAACTCTTGGTAGATATATCTTTTTAAGGATTTTTCAAAAAGACTTTTTTATAGGAAGAATGGATGTGTGTTACTTATAGAAATATTCTTTCATGTTTTTTTTTCCCTACAATTATCATATTCATTTTTTGAACTACTCTATGTAAGGGGTATTCGGAAGTACTTCTCATGTAAGTGAGACTTTATAGTCTCCATTGTTGCCCATTCTTATATAAGCATTTCAATTTCTGATGTATATGATCAACTTCTTGAAAAACTTGATCCGTGATCTTCAAAGGATATCACAACTTCTTATAATGGTATATAAAAAAGAAAAAAAAAAGAGAGACTAAGATAGATATCACTATTGCAGAAATAATGAAGTTAAAGCATCCTCTAGATCTCCATAAACGAACTTGAATAAACTACACTAGAAAAGTTTACATAATACTCAACTTAAAATCTTTACGCATGAAGGTTTTCTTTATTTATAAGTTGCTTAACTTCTCTATTTGTATTCAATGGGGTAACTTTCTAAACTTGTCAGCACATAATAGTGAAGTGAACAGAAAATCTAATGGAACTCAAGTTTTTATCTTCATCCCTTTAATAAAAATAACAATGAGAAAAAGTTTCAGTGCCTTGTAAAATGAATTAATCAGTCACGTACAGCATTGAGGTGTATCCCACCATTGCTAGTATTTTCTATTTTTTAATTGGGTTAATTATATTTTAGTTCTTATATCTCAAAACTATATCTTTTAGTTATTTTAATATTCATATAATTACAACGAAAAATATAATTGAGATGCGAGATATTGTTTTATATATATTTTTTCCAAAGTAATATATATATATATATATATATATATATATATGAAGTGTTTAAATAAAAAATTAGTGACTTTCATTGCATTATGGTCTTTTCATCCAAGAAGAACTATAATGCAAACAAATAATACAGGTAAGAGAGAAAGAAACCACGAAGAAACATAGACAAGTATTTATTTTTTTTTCTTTTTCTTTTCTTTTTATCTCTAAAGGTGAGACTAAGAAGGACTTACTTCAACCTTTTTAAAAGGAAAAATTAAAATGGTGCATGATGATGGAGCTTGAGGCCCATTTCCTTCTCATAGCAACCAAAGGTCTTAAATAAAACTTAAAAAAAAAAACTAATTTTATTTAAAATAGGTTTCACCTGGGTCATGCCATTATTTGATTTCATGTGAAATTTTATGTTGTGAAAACATGTTGATATTAAAAAATTACTTAGGTGTTAATTTTAAAACTATGATGTTATAGCATATCCTTGAATGAAAATATTTTACAAGATGCATGTCTCAAATTTAAATGTCTCAAATTTAAAGCTATCAATGAGAGATGCTAAGATGATATAGGAAAGTGATTTTACAAAAAATAAGAATTCAACAAACGAAAAAGATTAGAGTTTCTTCAAAACATCGTACATCAAATTAGGGTTGGCATTATGAAATTGAATCAACTCGTCCAACGTAATGAAACCATCACCGTCTTTATCAATCTCTGCCATTCGACGTTCAACTTCCTCTTGCGAAGTTAATCCCAACACTTTGAGAGCCTCTGCAAACTCCGACAACGAAATCTTGCCATCGCCATTCACATCAAAGCGCTTGAAAACACGCTCACAGTCATCTTCATCACCCATGCTTTATCTTCTTCTAAATGTCTCTCGTGTGAATAAACAATGTTGAAATGAAATGAGTGATAGATATATTTAACAAACTAAAATTAAGACTCGGTCTTCTTGCTTTGCTACATCATCGGATCACCTTCGGAGTTTCCGCATGGATCCCATAAATAAAAATGTTTTCTCAATTTGTTTCACTGCAACCAATTTTGTGTCACCAATTCATGTATGAGTTTAAACTTGATGTGTGGACAGTGTAAAAACAAAAAAAAAATTATGATTTACTTTTAAGATGCGTAATTAAATTTATTACATAATGGTAGAAATACAGACTGTTTATATGTCCACATTTTAGTTGTTACGGAAATAAAATTATAAGAAAATTATGTATTTTGAAATCGAAAGTGTATATAATTTTCTGAATAAAAAGGAGTCGTGCAAAGTTAAAGAGAAAACTGTAAAAAAAAATTATATTCATAAAAAGAATAACCTTTATCACTAAGAGATATTTTTATTTAGTTTATAACTAAGAGAGTTAGGACAATTTAACTTTACAAGTGAAGAATTATAGAGTTATATGATTCACTAATAAAAAATACTAAGTAACATTATGAAATTTAGAAGGTGCGTAACTGATGTGTTCTTCATTTTTGTATTGTCTCCTTTATATAAATTCTTCAAGGTGACTATTGCTTTTAATTTTTTATTATTTTGACTCGATTCTTCTTACAAAGAGATATGACCAACTTCTGAAACTATGTTCTGTTTATGCTGATTAGGAGGTCTGATGAAAAAAATTTAGATGCTAAGATGTTTTTTCTTCTTTATACAAAGAAACAATTCAAACAAATACAATAAAAACAATTTAATGATCATAACATATTTTTTTTTCCTTTTTGACATTCCATATGAGCTTGTAAAATATAAAACTTTCCTTAAAAACATTTTAAATTTGATTAATCAAGCGGATGAGATATAAATATATTATTAAAAAGTTCAAGCAATATCATTATATGTTAGTATTAAGTTTTTTTATCATCAAAACTTCTCTTAAAGAGATACACGAAGATTAGATCATTTAGGCATCAATAATACAAATATGAAGTCTTTTGAGATTTTGTATCAATAGAAATAAGTCTTCTTCTTCTTGGAAGACCTTGTGTAGTAGGAAAGCACTTCACCAATAAATACATCTTCAAACTCAACGACCACAAGTACACACTAAGGTCACTAAACTCCAAAGGAATTTATGAAAACTAAGAGAAAATGAAAAGGAAAAGAAAATAAAAAAAAATGACTCTAATAGGAAATCTCTCTAACAAATCTTCTTATTTTTCTTTTTTCTCTTCTTCTTGTTCTTCTTCCTTCTCCTCTTCTTCTTTTCTTCTTCCTCCTCTTACTCCTTTTCTTCCTCTTCTTCTTCTTCTTTCTCTTCTTTGCCCTCTTCTTCTTCTTTGTCTTCTTCTTCCTCTTCCTCTTCTTTGTCTTCTTCTTCCTCCTACTCTTCCTCCTTTTCTCTCTAACCTATGTTTGGCATATTTTAGCTAGTGCGTATCCAACTTGTTTGGATAAAGGACAAGTTAGATCTAAAGTAGAATAAGGAAGGAATGATATCTAAATACTTTTAGGATTTCTTTAGAGAAAGAAATCAAGTCTCACATCGCTTTGTACCTTGGATAGCTCACTTCCAAAGACTTATAGGAACTAATGCTTGTAACACAACTTGATTAAAATTCAATATAGAAGTACTTGAGCTTGAAAAAAGTGTGAATTTCTCTCTCTCTATAGAGTTTCTTATCCTTGCATTATGTTCAAGTGACAGTTTACTCCCTTGTGTTCTATTGATGGTGCTCTTTAACTTATCTAGGTGGAAGTTATGACCCTCTTTATTAGTGGTGCTCTTTAGCTTATCCAAGGTTGGGAACTTTGAGGAGATCAAACTTATTTCCTTTTTTTAGCTTCAAGAGGAAGTTACAAATTATGGTGAGATTAAAATATCCTTTCTTGTTCAATTTTTTTCCATTCTTCTTCTTTCCTTTCCTTTTTCTAAAGAAAACATAGCATAGTCATCTCATAACTTAAGCCACCATCATATCAAATCCTCCAAGAAAATAAACCACGAAACAAGGTATGACTAGCTAATAAACCCCTAGCTAGCTTCAATCTTAATGATTTTAAACCCCAAATCACCACCATAACTCGAGAAAATCCCACCATTATCCTCTCCTCGTATTCCGAGATTTGATCATGGATCAAGATAAGTCTATACATAAGCAAGCACAACTAGAAGTAAGGTTAAGACTGAAGTTATGAAGATAAGAGTTTGAACCCTAAGAGATATATCAAGAGGAGTGCTTGAAAGAAAACAAAACAAGAAGATAGAAGAAGAACTCAAGAAGGTTAGTCTACAATTTAAAACTCTATAAAAAAAAAGATTATTGTAAAGAGTTTGTTTGTTTTAGGATATTTGGAAAAATAAACCCACTTCAGATGTGGATTAGGGTTACATATGCAAAATCCTATGGTAGTTCTAAGTCTCACTCTTCTAAATTACAGAAAGAGACTCGTAACCTTGATCCTTTATAAACACATTAAAGTCATTTGATAAAAACACAACCTGGAAATAAGAAATCTAGAGTGAAATTATATGTAAAAAGTGTGATTTTTTTCTCTCTTTTAGAGATTTTCTTTGTTATAAAGAAATCAAATGGTGATTCTCTCCTTCTTGTTTATCCTTAATAATGCTCATTAGCTTATCCTTAGTGGTGCTTTAAGGCTTCAATTCTTGATACTTTTTTGAAATAAATTCTATGTACAAGGTTTTTAGGAGAGAACCAAGACCAGCTAAATTCCAAAGCTTCAAAATGAAGTCAATCTTTAGGTAAGAACCAACTCATATGATCCTTGCTTCCTTTCATCCCTTTCTTATATATTGTAGTTTCTTTCCTCTCAACTCGATCAAGACAACTTAAAATCCTTTCCTAGTATCCTTTGGTTAACCAAGAAGCCCTCCTTTACATCATTTGATCTCATCCCTAACAAAGCCTATCTAGTTTTATATTTAGTTTCCTAAACAATAACCCTCCAAGAAACACACTTATTCCTCAAAAACCCATCCTTTAGTTGCCAGGCTTTACCCTTTCCAACACCTTATCCTTCGTCATGATTCAAACCAAGTCCATCCTTCTACATCGTGGACCATTTGGAAAATAACCCTCTAAAGAAGTTACCCTAAACACCATTCCAAGAGATTAACTTCCTTCTTTTGAAAAAAAAACCCATATCTACAACATTTCCTCCAAAGAAGAATTTCTTCAAGAACTTGAAAGTTTCCTCCTAAACCTCAACCGAGATTTACCTCGCCCTAACCTTTAGCTCTTTACCACCAAACCCTACTTAAAACACTAAAACAAAGAGTTGTTTTTTGTTTTTAGATTCTCTTGAGTTTGATGCTTAAGAGTGTTAAATTCATCCCCTCATCCTTTCAAAAAAAAAAACAATTGTATTATTCTACAATCAAATTCATCCAAAGAAACACCTAAGAATCTAATTTCCAACCTTATTCACCTTAGCTAGCCTATTTTACAACTTCCCCAAATGTTATATGAATCTTGGTTACAAAAATCACCTAAGATTCCTCTAAGATCTGACTTAAGCCTTGCATTAACCTTCTAACCACCCTTACCCTTCCATTAGCATACAAACTCTATTCACAGATATCCAAGAATCATCCAATAAACCTTTAAAACCAATCCAAATTAGGTGATTGTTCTTTTTTTCTTTCTTATCTTGTGTTTTGATTTATGAAACTTAGAAGTAGAAAGATCTAATCTAGGATTCCGTTACTAGAATCATATCAATTTATATGGTTTCTATGGAATAAATTTATATAGTTATATATTGATTTACCAATATTAGCAATTTTGATAATATTACCAATAATCTTTCAATAAATAAGTTATAACAATTGTATTATTATATTATTAACTCAATTTTTCCTATTTTATTTTAATATAATATGAATCATAAAAAATTATAAAAGATATTATTTATCTTTTATCATAACAATAATGACTATATTAAAAACATTTTTGCTAAATGGAACATTGTATTCTTTATCACTTTTTATGTTATTCTCATTTTTTAATCTCTTTATCTCATTTGACAATTCGACAATCTTTAACGCTTTGTTGATTTCCAACGAAGGAAACTTATGAAGCGAATAAACAAAGGTAAAGTTAGAAAAACGAAGCATTAAAGCACATAAAATGAGGAAAAAAAAACTCCTTCAAACTTTTCCTTATGCTATGTGAGGATTTACAGGAAAAGTCATCTTTTATAATTAAATAAAAATATTAAATTCATCCTAGTTAAAAAATATTAAAAAAATATTTATTTTTTTAGTTTAACGTAATAGATAATTAAAATATATATAATAATTAAATTTATAATAAAATAAAAGTAAAAAATATTAATAAATAAATAATTTTAATATGTTTTATATTAAATATTTAAATAAATTTAATAAAATTATAAAATAATATCAATAATAAATTTAATAAATTATATATATAATATAGTGGATTACGTTAACTCAAATCGATTATGTCAAGCAATCGATTATATATATAATAATTTAATTTATTACATATTTTAATTTATTATATAATATAATAATAAATGATATTTTAAAATAAAAAAATTAAATATCATATAAACATTTTTAAAAATATTAAGTAATATTGTTAATAAAATAATTAATAATTAATAATAATGTGAATATAATTATAATTTAATAAAATAAATATGATTATTTAACATACAAATAAATTATATAATAATAACTTTTTATTGTTATAAAAATAATAATATTATTGAAATTTAATATGAAAGTTGTTTTAAAAAATTACTTTAAAAAATTAATCAATTATAATTAAAATATTTATTATATGTATCATATCACTCAGAAACTTTTATAAATTTTTTATTCAAATTTTATTATCTTTCTCTTAATCCAAACAAACTCAACTTTTCACATACTTTCATCTCAAATTCACTTTCTCAAATCTTATTTTCAATTTAAATAAAGTTTCAATTTAAATAAAGTCTAAGAATTTTATCTCAAATATACTCTCTCAAATCTCCTTCTCAATCCAAATAAAGCCTAATGAAGGATCGAATTATTAAATTTAAAATCCTAAACATATTGATTGAATATTCAGGATACTTTATTTAGAATTCATTCTCTTCATCATTAACATGGATTAAAAAGATTATAAAATCATTAATTTGTACTTATGTAATTTTTATCACAAAATGATCATAGTGAACTTTATGTACTAAACTTGTTGGAATTTGTTGCACAATATCGCTCAGCATATCATTTATCAGAACAATTATAATAAAAAAAAGTTTTAATTAAAGAATTATATATGAACATTTTGATCTTATAGGTAATTACATATTTAAAATTAATTTTAATTAAAAGTATTCAAACAATATTCTGTCAACTGATAAAAAACAAAATTCTCTCTAAAGTTTTGATTTATTTTGTGTAAAATTAAACGCGTTGCTTGAAACTTACTTGTGCCAATGGTTCTTTGGTGTCAGCATCTATAACAACAAATAAAAGCCATGTGGTCCTGTACTATTTTACATTTACAGGAGCAAGGAGCAGGACAAAACTATTTTTCAAACATATCTGCAAGTTTTAAGTCCACATTATCAATGTGATGTTTTGTTTTTCAAATTTAACCAGAACCTACTAATAAAATTATATTTTCCCATTTTTGAAACTAAGTTAACGGGATTAATTCTCTGCTTTAAAATAACAATAGGATCATCGGAAATCAATTAAAACGATAGATATCCAAGCATTATCACTTGTACTGGAAACTGAGTGAGGTTTATTATTTTCGGGAAACTCTCTAACGTAATTTTTTTCTAGACATAAAATCTTTTATTTTTTTCTTTAAATAAACACTATCATCTCTCAACCCAAAAGAACTTTGTAAGTTGCAGTTCTCCTATTTAAGTTAAGTTATATATACTTCACAACTACGACAGTTTCCAATTTTATATACGTTACTGGTTGTTACCTCTCATATAACCATATAATAACTTCACTTAAGGTAGTTTATGTTGACACTACTTTCCTTATTTTTCAGTTCATAGCAATAATGTAATTTCGTTAGAGAAAAAAATTATAATATTTACTTTTTTAAACAATTAAAGATAAAATAATAATATCTTATTTTGGAAATAAAGAAATATAACTATTTGGAAAAAATTTAAAGGACCAATTATTATTTTTTAATTATTCTCTCAAGCATTAAATGAGTGCTTTTTATAACAAGAAAAGTAAACACCAAAATAAAATTTTATTTATGTGAATTTCTTTTCTTACATTTTTCTTACTTGAAAATTTTGATTATACCATTAAAATATAATTGAAATCTTTACACAACAATTTTTTGTTACTATTGCATAAGTTCTTTCATTAACATTTGAATTCAAATAATTTTCTTGCATGCTTTGTTAATTTATGTACTTAACTCTTTTAGTAGACAAACTTGCAATATATTATAACTTGAATGACTGCATTGCTCCTTTTACAAGTATAAACACAGAACTACTAGTATAATCAGCAAAATTTGATAAACATAGTTTCTTTTAACTAATTTTGATCCTCCAAAACATAATGCAACTTCTAAGTTTCTTTTATATATCTAAGGATCTTCTTAATAGCATTTTAGTGTTCTCCACCAAGATTTTTTTTGAATTCACTAACTTCTCCCACTACTTGTGCAATATGTGGTCTTGTACAAATCATCTCATACATAAGGTTTCATCAATATGACCAAGTTTGAGATGTCACATTAATTATCACTACTTTTTCTTGACTTATTGATGCAACTGTTGCAATATGCTTTTTTACAACGTTTCTCTCAAAATCATACATAGATTTGTCATGATCTTCTGTACTTTCATCACTACTAGATTCTCTCTCACCACCTTTAAGATCCTACCTTTTGTATGGGTTTTACGTCAAAGATAATCTAATTGACCAATAATAAATAATAAATTATTTTTAAGTCTTTTACATGTTGTAACCCTTAAATTGTATATACAATACCATCATACATATTATTTTGACAATATCCAATTTTTATGACATGCAGTATACAGGAATCCCCAAGATAAGTTTAGAAATATAAGATCAATCCTAATGTAGAGTCATGTGCTAAGTTGCATCTAAATCCACTATCCACCTTATGTTATCCATTATTAGAGATAGTTATTGTTGACTAAAATATGTTTATTTCTAAAGAACCTTGCAACTCAACCTTGTGAGATTGATGTTTTAAATTTTTTTCTTCCTTCTTCTTATGTCAACAATCTCATAGAGACTTTAATCTATAAGGATTTTGACTCCTATTAGGATTATATCATATTGATCTAACTTGTATCGTCATTAAATTATTTATTTACTTTGAAATTTCCACCACTTCCACCTTACTTTTTAGTCTATATTTTTTTATCTATGTAAACATTCTCAAATTGTATATCTTTATTATTATTATTATTATTATTATTATTTGTTATATTAATGATGATTTGCAAATCAATTCTTAAGTAGAATTCTTGCAACCTCATTCAACTATATTAAAATTTGAGGTTAAAACTTGAAGAAATAATGTATCAAAACTGATTTTAAAACTTATTACCGGTGTAGACTCGATCATTCAACTTACTCTAGTATAATATGATGAGAGTGAACTAATAACATATAATAATGTAATTTTAATGAATGGAACATATCACAGTTTTATTATTATTAAATTAATTTTTATAATTATTTAAAAAGGTTTTCTTATTTTCTCTAGAAGATAAAAGTAAAACAAAAGTAATATGTTTTTTTTTTATCAAACTTATCCAAATGCTTCTTCCTTACTCATGCCTAAGCAACCAAAGTACAAATTATTTTTATCATCTCAAACAAAAATGGGAAAATGCACCACATTAACCAGAGCAATAATATTCACAACCTCATGCTGTCACGTGTCCTATTTTCTAAGTTTCTAGTAATAACTTCTCACCTAATGACATAATATTATATACTTTGAGAATTTATACATTTAATTTTATTTCAAACTTTCCCCTATATTTATTCTTATTAATATATGAATTTAACATTTTATTATTAAAAGAGACTGAAAGGTGGTTGTTTTGAGAAATAAGTATTAAATGACCATTTCCTACTCTCTTTTTTTTTTTTTTTTCAGAGCAAAAAGAAAAGGAATCCCTTTATGTTTTTTTGTGTGGATGTCCCAAAATATAACCCACAAAAATCCATCTAAAATGTACTGAAAATAAATCCAAAAGACAGCTAGCATTGTGCACCCCCCTCAGAACACAACACAAATAAGTGTTCACTACTTTGCTCCTTCACAGTGCCATGGCTTCCTCAGTGAGCAGATCAGGGTTCAGCTTCTCAGAGCATTGGCTCTTGATGGCGGGCACAGCCCTAATTTGTGGGTTCCTGGGATACATAGTGTATGATGCAATTATGGCCACTGCATCAGAGCTGCTCCAACGGTTGCTGGTGATTTCTCCACTCTTCTTGATCATCATTGTTCACTGGCTCTCCACAGGCAGCCAGATAAGCTTCCCCATGCCAGGATCTGAGCCCAGTGCCATCCACAGAGCTGGTGGCTCCCCTTGGGGCGTTGCCTTTGTCCTTCTCCTCCTCTTCTTTCTCATCTCCTTCCAACCATCCCTTCATGGCCTTATCTCTTAGCCTCTAGTGCTGCATTGCTTTGCATGTCGGTTACGTGTAGGGTTATCATGGGATGGTGCTTGTAATTTTGTCTTTATGCTACTTTCGCTTCCATTAGCTCATAATGGACCTGTTTCTAAAAGAAAAATTTTGTAGATGCTTAAAGTTTCCATCTTTGCTGAAAAAAATGTTCTGGGGTATCATGGTATGGTGCTTGTGATTTTAGTCTTTGTGGGCACTTTAGCTTCCAGTATAATGAACCTGTTTGTTAAGTGAATTTGGGTTCAGTTCGAAACTTGCAATGTATGTGCTTCTAAAAGCTCCTTGCTTTTTTTCCCTTGTAGCAAAATTTTGTGGCTGCTTAAAGTTTTCATCTTTGCTGACGATAATTTCTGTAGCGTGATCTTTTCTGTTTGGACTTTATCTTTTGGTGGTAATATCCTCTCTTGGAAGAAAGCATTTAATTCTCATAATTTACAGTCAACTATAGATGGTTTAGTTTTTCTTTTTGCAACAAGCAAAAAGTCAGTTAGAAATGAGAATAATTACTAAACTAATTAATGAACTTTTTTTTTTTTCATCCATCCAAGAGTAAGGAAATTATTTTTTCAGAGATCGTGCAGATAAAATATGCTTGGGATTTTAAATACAAATAACAATGCAGAATTACTATTTTAGTTGTAACTTTTTACTTTTTACTTTTATGTACTTGTCCTTTTGTAGACGTTATGCTACTTTGGAAGAGTTGAAATTTTGGTTTAGCTCCTCGCTCGACCACACATTGTAATTTTACACTCGAAAACTTTCCTTTCACAACTAAATTCTTGACCTAGTTAATTTTTATACGTGGATAAGGGTATAACAAGATTTTTCCTTTTTAAGAACATTTAGGATATTTTGTTATAAAATGGTATAATTAGATTTTAAATATCTAAATTTAAGATTTGAGACTGATAGGAGTCCAGTACATCTATTTTGCATAAGGGAGATTTCGTGTGAGAGTGGTTGCGGTGGCGAGCGATAATGGTCGAAAATCAACGGCGTCGACAGCAGCAGATACGACTACAGCGGTGACGACAGCAGTGGCGAGATTCAAGAGATCTAAGATTCAAACTCACTGCTTCTCAACCATTGATGGAATATGCTGGGCAACGTTTTAGATAAAATCTCAAATATATAAATCCTAAAAATGACTCTCAGTGTCACACTGGAATGTTTTTTACAAGTCACTTATCTTGGTCATATTAGTGTCACATAAAGTTGTAAAGTGAGTATGTGTCAGGTGTGGTTGTCAAAGTATAACTACTCTTTCACAGTGAGGTACTTCTCTTACTTTCCCACCTTAAAATTCCTTTTAATAATAACATACTATATTTAACTAACAAAAATAAATATAAATAAAATTTTTGAAATAAAATAAGAGTATCCTTGTTAAGTTAAATGTAAGTATATAAGGTTGATGATGGCAACCTATCATCTTCCTTCCCTGTCGTAGTATAAGGATGTTTGTCGAGGATCTCAGACTAACACCTACTTTGCAAGGACGTGGTATACCAGTGTAATAACATGTATTGGGATGATTTGTTGAAACTTTGCCTCCAGTCCTAATTCCATTTATTTATTTATTAATGAATTTACGTTGGTTAAAATAAATAAGAATAAAAATTGTGACGCTCAATGTATGTATCTATATATTCTCGCAAACTACAGAAAATATTCGATTTTAGTATGTTTAAAAGTTTTTCAATTTATTGCTTATATAGCATTGTAGGATAATATTTTTAACATTATAGAATAATATTTTTAACATTATATGACTGAAACTAAAATCAAATTCTACGATATTAACAATGTTTTTATTTAAAAGTTTGATTTACATTATTACCTAGTGTAATAGTGTCTTCGTCATCAATTATTGAGAGAAGGTTACTTGAGGCCATGCAAAGCCTCAACTTTGGTTAACTATTGGCTAGATTATTTGATAATAGGATGTTTAACAATATCAAATCCTCATCACTAATAAAATAATATTTTAATTTAATGTGTTTGTAATGATTTTTTTAGTAAGAAAAAATTATTAAACAATATATAATTACTTCTTTCCTAATTGTTTCAGAAGCTTCTTCAATTATATCATTTTTTTACTACTTCTAAAATAGTCATGTACTCAACTTTAATGGTTGAGAGGGAAACATTGTCCTGAATTTTAAACTTTCAAGTGACAACAATATCACCTAATGAAAAGATATAACTTACTGTACTCTTTTTATCATTTTAATCTGCTTTTAAATCTAATTTTTTTTTTTATAAAATGTTATTGTTTCTTTTAAAAGACAAATATATTCTTAAAGTGTTCTTTTGATATCTCAATATCCACTTCAAACCTTTCCAATACTCCTTTTCAAGGTTGAATTTTTTACTCACAACTCACGCTGCATGTGCTATGTTAAGTATAGCAAATACCATAGTGTGAAAAAGAAATACAAAAAGAGATTATTAGATTGTCTTTTCAAAAACTTTTGACAGATATTCGTTGGTATTGTCCGACTACATGCAAACTTTTGTCACTTTCTTATTTTGTTTTGAACCATATTTTGTTCTTAGTTTGTATAGGCTAACTAAATTATGGATCTGTAATATTGTAATTTATATGTTCAATCTTTACAAGCAAGTGTTTTTTATATTGTGTTATATATTCCATCCACGATGACCAAAATTTGATTCATTTAATCTTAATGAGTCATGATAACAAATCATGTTTGTTATTATCTGCATAGATGATTAATGCGTAAAATAAAAAATACATACATGATACTTAATATAT
>Ga0099824_1004591_pt1 | contig 19825 bp, 9 predicted proteins | sample SiratrowhiteBW_FD_76837 | JGI IMG/M metagenome (GOLD analysis project Ga0099824, IMG submission 76837) | Root nodule microbial communities of legume samples collected from California, USA - Siratro white BW | ecosystem: Host-associated > Plants > Roots > Nodule | place: USA: California... | reverse complement strand
ATCAAAAGCTTTATTGATATCCTGAAACTGCACCTCATGTGTCACAAAATCTTCCAAATTAAGTTCCTGTTGGTAAATAGGAGATAAACTTGGCATCATGGCACTATTATTTTTACATAATTAAGACTATATTAATAGAGGAGATAAAGAGCATAGACTTGAAAAAAAAAAAAGTAGAAGATATTGCACATAGTACCTTATCCAGGTATCGTTTAATGAGAATAGGTATATGAGACTTTGGTTTGAATCCTCCAAATGCGCATCCCTTGATGGTCTTCTCAGTAAGCACTATCTGAGTACAGTTAAGGCTGAACTTTGCTTCTGGATTTTCCTCCACTCCTACAACTATTGTTTTCCCCCAACCCTGTTGACAAAGTAGCATTTAACAACACTCAACAAGTATGCATGACATTTTCTTCAAAACTATTACAACTGAAAGTGCTACTTCTATTGGATTTTCAAATTATTGGTACAAAAGAAAACTATTAGTAGTGCTACTTTTAGCAGATTTTCAAGCTTTGTGCTAGAATGATACTCGAAAATTACAATGCAGTTATTGCTTTTATCGCATATTTCTGTCTGCCTACAAATCATAGTGCAAGGCATGATTGAGAGGTAGATAGATAGAGAAATAAATAGAGATAGAGAAAGAAAAGGAGACAGACCATTCTACAAGAAGCATATGCCTCTTCCATCAATGATGCCTTGCCAAAACAGTCGAAGCAATAGTCTGCTCCTCCACCAGTCATCTCTTTGATAATCTGCTAAACAACCACTCATGAGAAGGAAATTTCAAGACTTAATACTATTGAATTAAACAGAGATTGGAGTCAAGAAAAGGGTAGACCTGGCTCACAGATTTGTCTTCACTTTCTCCAGAATGGACAAAGTCAGTGAGTCCAAACTTTTTTGCTGGTTACATCAGAGAAACAAACTCATAAAATCAATTACATAATTTGAACACAACAATAACACAGAAACTTATATAAACATTCTTATGAAGCGCATAAAACATTACCAATTTCATGTTTTTCTGGGTTGACATCCACACCAATAATCCTAGTTGCCCCACGAAGTCTAGCTCCCTCAATAACCTATGAAACCATTCATTTCCAATGAGCTTTTCAGCATTATAGATAAACCACAAAACAAACAAAATAGAGTTACGTGGTCTCCTTACAGCACATCCAATAGTTCCTAGCCCAAAAACAGCTATTGTAGAGCCTGGCTCCACATCTGCAGATATCCAAGCAGCACCTACTCCTGAAAGTGGAAGTTTAATCAGAATATCGAATTAGATGAATGTTGTTGAGACCTTGTGCTTATATATGACGAGATATTCTAACCATAATTTATATTATGTAACCGACATAATTCTCTCTATTCGTTTATTTAATGTTTGAATCTTTTAGGCAATTACCTGTTGATACACCACAACTGAGTAGGCATGCCATGGTGGGTGGTATTGGTGCATCAATCTTGATTATCTTGGTAACGTCAATCACAAGGTACTCACTAAAACTAGAAACAAACATGAAATGCTGAATGATCTCTCCTTTTAAAGTCTTTAATCTTGATGTGCCATCTCTAGGCATCCCAGCAACGAAATCAAAAGGAAATTTTGAACAAAGATTGCTCTTGCTTGATTTGCAATCTATACACTCCCCACATTCAGATAAGAAAGTTGGGATAACAAAATCTCCTTTTGTAACTTCAGTCACATCCTCTCCTACACTTTCCACAATTCTGCATCATGTCAAAATTGGCTGGAACATCAGCATCCACTTCAATAGTACAAAGTGAAACATGCAGAACGAATAAATGGTTCAATATTAAAATAAAAATAATTAGTCATAGAATTTGTTCTTAAAACAATGTTCAGATTACTAGTGTTAAATCATGTGGAGCCTTGCAAACATGCTTTGCTTTTCTGTTGAATCCATGCTAAAAATTTGAAAACTAAAATCTGCCTTGTAGCTATCTGATCCGTTCTGCAGGGATTTATCTAGAAATTAGCTACTCGAAAGAATTAGCTCTAAGTAATTTTTGCACGCGTAACACCATATCTAACTAACTAAAAAAAACGAAATAAGGAATAGAAAATGAAAACAATTTCTGTAAGGACTACGGATGAGAATAATGTTTGACCAAACATTTATATATTAGAAGCACAAAAAGTTTATGCTGATACAGAAAGACCATACAAATTAACAATACAAACAGTGTACAAATAAATAGTGGATTCCTTTTTCTTATGAATGTGTAACTTCATCCAGTAAATAAAATTATGGAATTAAAAAGAGTAAAAGGCATGCACTCACCCAACAACCTCGTGACCCAAGATTCTTGGAGGGTTTTCAGGAGAGACCTTCAAAACACACAGACACAGAAAAGTTATTGAAAAAACCCATTAAGAAGTTCCACTGAGGCAAAAGAAGAAAGAAAAAGTAATATAAATGATAGAATAAATAAGAAAAGGTGAAGGGAAGACATCGACAAAAAGAAGAATGTTTCTGTTGTGGATTTAACATAATTCAACTTACTTATTGCAATTCAAGAACATCCCAAATAAACATAACAAACAACTGAAAAACTATAAGAAGAATGAAGAAGAAAGAAATTAATAGAGTACTCAATAATTTAAATTAAAATACTTATAAACTCTATTATTATGAAACAAGTTTCTCTCATTTTGAGAGTTACCTTAAACAAACTTGTTTAGTGACTTGGTATCTACAGTTTTAAATCATTGAAAGGAAAAGAACACAACAGTAACCTGCATCTTCCAAAATGTAATATCGGTATGACAGAGAGTGGTGCATATAACACGAATCCGAGCTTCACCAGGCATTGGAGGTGCCACAATGATCTCTTCAATACTCAGAGGAGTGCCAGGCTTGCGGCAAATTGCAGCTACAGTTTGCAAATAAAGAACAGATAGCATTTATACTTATGAAACATAAAAGATAAACCTTAAACATATGATAAAAGTATCTGAAAAAGTAATAAAAAAGAGCACATAGAACATTTTGTTTCCATGAATGATGGCATGGCATACCTTTGCATCTCAAAGGTTGTCCTTCAGTTGCTGTTGCTAGCTTAGCTTCCATGGCGATCCAAAGCAAAACAAAATAATAGTGAATGATTTAAGTGCAGTAAAAACTTGTGAACTGAACTACGATATGAGGGAAAATGCATGCATATATATAGTATTAATTGGTGCGTGTCGAGGGAAATGGCTAAGGTTAAAACCAATTGAAATCCTATAACATATATACGAAACAATTTTTGAAAATGTGATTATCTTAATATGTTTCGACACGAAATTCAATTTTGCAGAGAATTTAAAATATCTATGAAAAACTAAATTGTTTGAAAAAAGAGTTTAAATTAATTTGAATTTAATGTATTTAAATTTCTTATGAGATTTTCTGTACGAACAAAAACAGAGTGGCAAAACTCCATTTTTAAAACGTGTTCTTTGGCCCGATATTTTGCTTTATCATTTTGTGGACGAGAAAAGAGGACCACTTATAACAAGGGCCACGTCTTATCCTTATTGGATTGATTTTTTTGCAAAGATTGCTTCGACTTAAAAGTCTGCTTACTGTACTGGGCTACCATTCATCAACACTTTTTTTTCCTTCATTCTCGTATTCTGTCTTGCAGGCTGTAATGTCATGTGATATTTTCTTAACTTATCACGTTATTATAATGGATAATATTAGATAAACATAATTAATCACTTTAGTGTTAAAGAATTTCTAATATTACATTTCTATTAACGATAATAAATAATTAGTGTACAATGAATATTTCAAACACCAAATGCATAGCTGGGAAGGTAAAAGTTAACAATTTAATTCAATCACCTAATTTATTATAATTAATAAGGTTAGTCAATACTAATAATATTTTAACATTATGATTTTCCAAAAGTTTTTTTTTTACATTCTGAGAAGGATTGTTCAAAAGAAAGTGTTGAATTATCTTTCCGAAATAACTTTTGGAAAGATTTATAAAATCACTTTTCTGAAATACAAAAAAAATAATGACCTGCAACTCAATTCACACTTTCGACTAACGCAGATCGCCAGCATTTATCCTAAACTGCCGTATATCACCTTCCCAACAACACTAAACAAAAACCTAACCAAATTCTATTCCTAAATTAAACTCAAATAAAATCAAAATAAAATTTCATAACTTGTAAAACCAAAGGGAGCAAATGGGACAGGAATTCACCTACAAAGACGACAATGCTGCTTTATCTCCAACGATAGACCACCACCTCCTCTAATGAATTAAGCCACGACCAAAAATCATAACCCCTTTTACATACTTACGTCCTTTCTTGTCAATGATGGGGTGCAGGAAGTAAATGATAGGGTGAAAGAAGCAATTGACTCAAATATGAGTCAATTTGTCCAGTTTGTTGTAACAAAAATCAATTTTGAGGTAAATATGAGTTATTTGGATTTGCAACTCATTATACTTTACTTATTTGAGCCATTAATGTAATCTTCTTAAATTTCAGTATTGGGTGAACTCACGAGCTCAAAACCTGATGTAAGGTGATCAAGCTTTATTTTGAACTCATTAGTCCGAACATCATCTTTTACAATTATTTATGTTTAAGTCAAACTTTGTGGCCATTCCATGAGTCGAGATTAGTCTAATCATAACTTATTTTAAAACGGTACGAATCTTTATAAACATTAATTAATGGTCTTTATATTTATGATGACTTTTAATGATTTTGAGACATTACCTCACTTAGGTTGTTGATATTTCACTTAACTTGTCACATTGCACTAAGATGTGACGTCTTAAACATTTTGTTTATCCTTTGCTTTGTAAGTATCGAAAAAAAACCTTGTATTATACTTTACGCTTTATTCGTTGGTGTTTTTGGTTGTGAGCATTTTCTTTTACACTTTGAACACTCATTTTGTTTAACATCTTCTTCTTCTTTTTCTAACTCTTCTAATGGAGGTATCCCTCTAGTAAGCAAGGAGGTTGTTCCCATTGAAGATAAACCTTTCTTTCGTCTTATTTACTCCTTCTCAGTTGAAGGACGTTCAATGGAGGAAGTTTCCTTTCCACCTCTTAGAGGAAGAAAATTGTCATTATCCCATAGAAAAATGTAAAGCTTCTCCTCAAGAGACATCGAAAAACATTAGGACCAATGGTAAAAAGGAAAAGGAAATATAGGTTTCTTGAAATCATTAATCTTGAATACTTATGGGTATTTGGGAAAGTTGTCGCCTATTTCTCCAAGTTTAACTCAAGAGAATCAATTTGGAAAGTGATAGCCACTAGGTCATCTTGATCGTATCATTAATATAGAAATGCACATGTGTAAAAGTGATGGATGGGAGGGATTGGGAAGTTAGCAAGCTCAACGAGTTATACTCCAAAGATATCTCTTCTTTGTTGAGCTATAACTACCTCCGCCCAACAAATCCGCTTATAATGGTGTTGATGGTCCCTTTGACCTTATTAGAATTTTGTATGGTTGTTCTTTTTGTTCTTGTTTAGACTAAGGTGCTAATGTTTGTTTCTGATGATTTCCTCTACGCCAACCTTGGTGACTACCTTGGAAGCCCCGACCTTGACATTCACCATGCTGTCTTCCACGTCCTTAGCCTCATTCAACCTGATTATTATGGACGAAACGTTTTAAGGCTTTCGATTCTGAACAAGCTCTTTAATAAAGTCATAGACTTTGTAACATTTTTCTGTGATGCGACCTTGGTTTTGGTGATAACTACACCTTTTGGCTAGGTTAGCAAACATAGGAGAAGGTGTAGGTTAGTTCGAAATTAAATGCTTATTGAATTATGACATCTCGTCTAACCTTAAGAGGAGTGTAATTTTCATATTTGCCAACACGCCTCTTGTTGAAAGTTTGATTATTGGGGGTTGGCATTGTAGGCTGAGTCTTCACCCTTTTCCTGACTTTAGAGTTTTCTTCAATGTTAATATACCTAGTTGTTCGGGCTAGAAGTGCATCCATATTAGCTGAAGGGTTGGTATATAAAAAGTCTAGAAAAGTCTCTGAATACAATCCCATTATGAAGGAGTCATTGGCCACAACTAGATGCAAATTAGGAATATTTGTGGATGCTTTTGCAAACCAGGTCATAAATTGTCGTAGGGGTTCGACGTCTCCCTAAGTGAATTGTTGGAGTGATTCTGAGAGTGCGACCATCAGCTTGCAATCAACGAACCAAGTTGAACACCTCAAGCAAAAAATATCAAATGAGTTAATGGAATTACAGGACAAAAAGTAGTATCATTATAAGGCTGTCCCGCTAAGACTTGTGGGAAAGAAACGACAATGTACTACTAAGTCTTCAAAGAAAAGGTTAGTCTGAGTGAGATGGGCTTTAATATGTGCCTTTGGGTCCTAGGAGTCATCATACTTTTCAAGACATGAACACTTCATTTGTTACGGAGTTGGTCTTTGATGACTTCAGGCCTAAAGGGATTAAAGCCAACCAAGTTGGCTCGCATTTTTGCATTAAATGAAGGCATTGGTACATCTTCAAAGACATTTGTTGCTGACGTTCATGTGATTTCCTATGTGTGTCAGATCTTTACACATAACCTATTGGTCGTGCTAAGTTGATATCTTGTCAAGATGGTGGGATTGACTTTTAGTTAATCTACTGCGCGTGTGGTTCCATAGGAACTCTTTATGGACAAGCACCTTACGTGAATTGGCTCCCATCCTCGATGGGTTCGTCAGGAATGACGGAGCGAGACTCGACAACATCCTTAATATGTTGTGATTGTAAAGTTTGCTCAGAGTGATGTGTGGTCCAATGGTGATTCCTTCTAGAGATTATGCATCTCATGATGGTGGGTCTGTATCTCTTTGTGATGTTGATTTCGAAGAAGTTCCAAGTCCTTGTTGAATTTGTCCTATATGCTTGCGATGACATTTTGACACTTGCTTCATTTCTATGGAAAATAGTCTCCATGTGAGTTTTGAAGGCATTAAAGGAAGATTAATTCATCTCAAAATATGATAATGATGTTGATGCGATAGTCGAACTCATGGTAAATACTATAAGAGTTTTAGTTTGAAAATAATTTTATTTAAGCCTCATGGTAGATATCAAATGTTCTTTCCACAATTGAGTTAGAACTTTCTAAGATAGATTAAGAGAAGTTTTAAAGAAATCAAATTTTGATTGAATTAAATTTTCTTCAAAATGAGTCTCGAGCTTTATTGATAAAGTAAAAATCAACCTACAAGTAATTAACTGATATTCAAATTAGTAAAAAATTAAATAAATATATCAAAAATATTTAATAAGTAATAATAAAATTAAACGAATATTCTATCAATAATAAAACTATATTTATAGCCCATATAATAAAACTATGTTTAAAGAGTTTTAAACAAATATGAATACAGATTTTTATTTTTATGTATTTGAATTATTAAGAGTGTTGGAAAGGAAACATTTGAGGTCTATTTAAAATATTTAGATTTGTAGGTTGTAAATCTCTTTTAATTTTGGTATTTATGCTATTAATATATTTTAATTTGTATTTATTTTATTTAAATTCATGTTAGGTATCATTATAAACTTTGCTATATCAAGCTAAGCCAACACCTCAAAGATCAATAATTATATATCATAACATGAAACATATTATTTAAAAAAAAATACAAAACTTTGAAAAATTAGTCCAAGCCTATGACAAAAAAATATGACAAATACTCCTCAACCAAATTAAACCAAATAAAATAAAAAAAATTGATATCTATTAAATGAGACCGAACTAAATCAACTTCTCAACACAATATATAAAAAACTTTAAACTCAATTTCTTTAACCATTTTTATACATTTTCTCCATTTTTCTTTTTTTATTATCGTTTTTGGTAAGATAATCAACTATACCACTATTTACACATATATGATTTATTTTTCAAAATAAACCGCAATATTTTATTCCGATACATATAGCCTAATTTTTCCCACCCTTTTTCCCCCATTTTATTCAGATTTGGTTCTTCTCGTCGCAATCGGAAACAGTGATTTCATGTTTTTGGAGTTCCATAACAGATCTGAACAATAGATTCTCCATTTTCGTGGGCAATGGGTGGCTTCACCGCTGAAGATCTGTCCACCATCGGCGGAATCGCCACCGTCTCGCTCCTCCATTCCTTCATCCCCACTCACTGGCTTCCTTTCTCCATTGTCGGTCGCGCGCAGAAATGGACTCTCTCCACAACTCTCATCGTCAGTAAGTTCTTCCTTTCGTCACTCTTCTCTCTAATTGCGCAACTTAGGTCACCGACATTTTTTGTCTTAAGTTTATTTTTCGCTTTTGGCATGTTTATTGTTGTGTATGGTGCGCGAATCTTCGTTAGGGTTTAGCGATTGCGGTTCTCTTCAACATTGTTATGTTGCGGCTGTTGCTTGTTTGCATGCGAGTAAAGTGAGTGGGACAAGAATAAATTGTTCTCAGAAATAGTTAGTTGAATAAAGATGTAATCTAGTGATGAGATTATGAGTTTCCATATCTGCAATCTGAATGCATATAGCTTGCTGAATTGCTACATATTTTCCCACTTTTCTGTGCGTGTGTGTCTTTGTCCTTTTCCTTGTCTTATCTGTGTCAAGAACTTACTTATCAATCATTCAGTCTCAGATAGGTCGGTTTGAAGTGGTGACCACAGAAATGCTATAGAGATGAATGTTGTTGAATTTTTACATCGATATTAGATAATTAATTAACACTATACATATATACCAGTGCTGGAAAATAAAGTAAAAAAATAGTCAAATTCATTAAATATTCATAATTCATAATTAATAATAAGAGTTGTATGTTTTAAGGAAAATATACAAGTATACCAACAAAAATGAGGTGATATGCTAGTTTAAGTGTCCAAGGTTTAAAGTAATTAAAACATTACATTCAAATAAAAATTGTTAATAGGATTCTTCAATCATCCTCTTGAAGGTTTAAGTCTGTTTTATTATCGTTTTCATTGCTACTGGAGTTGTAGAATCTTCGTCTCCCTCATTTTTAGTTCTTCATCATCCACTGCTATCACCTCGTTTCCCTTACCCTAGTGCTTGAAAGCTTAAATGCAGCTGCCCGCTTCAATCTTGTTTGCTGCCTAGGATAGGTTAAAGGCTTACCATCCCCACTTGCATTTGCAGATTCTTTCCAAGTCGAGGTATCATCATTAAAGATGAAATAATCTTCAGCATCTCTGCCATCTCCATCCATTTCTCTCACTAAGCACTTGTTACTATCATCAATATCATTTAAGAGAATGAGATCAATTACATCATGACATTCAAAGTATTCTTTAGCTTGGTTATACCATACTCAATACAAATCAAGTTGTTATGATTGAAAATAGCAGCAACTACAGCAAACTTTATCTGCATTAGTATTTACATGGATTTTTTTTCTTGCTTAAATTTTAAAGAACGTAGATTCACTTACTAGGAGCCATTTTATTCCTTTTACCTTATGACTACTTGCAATTAGGCTATCTTATACATTAGCTGCTTTTTAAAGTCTTACATGTGTTTTCTCCATTTGAACTAAATTTTGTATTTATAAAGTGCCTTCTGTTGCTTCAATATCAAGATCAATTCTTGGATAGCTATAACAGAACTAAGGATTTAGAAAATGACTTGCTGGATGTAATGGATGATAAAGTTGACACTCTCATCTTCAACCAATGATTGCAAAAATTTCTTTGTACCTGTCTTCATTACTTTTGAAAGCACTTTGAATTATAAATGCTTTAAAAAAGGCCCAGTGCAAAGAAGGAATGAACGATAATGCTAGAAATCATAATAAAAAAACAAATATGAAATCAGAAACAAAAACTGCTATGTAAAGAGAAACAGAGCACAAAAAAAGTGAGCAAAAACACTAGAAACCAAGTCAACAGGATTTTTTATTTTTTTTTGAGGTGAATTAAACACAACAAAACACAAAAAAAAATGATAAGAAAAGAGAACGTACAGGACATGAGAGTTGGTTCTCATTTCCCAGCCTACTGGACCGTGAGTGGGTAAACAGAGCAATATAGAGGAGCTACAAAAAGGGAAAACGGTGAAATAGAGATTGGGTTCAGAAGAATCTGGCTTGCTGTCTGGAAAATGCTGGGCTGGGTCACGCATGAGGTCATCCAATTATATTTTTGTCTAGGGCTGCATTTGATGCTGGATCATTGTGGTTAAGTGACTCGAAATGGTCGTTCCTTGTCATGTTCAAGGACTATTTCTAAATATAAGAATTGGAGAATTGTTTTGGATTACCATCCAAATGCATTTCATATCTGGACTTCTAGAGCAATTGGCATAGTGGTATTCTTACTTCTGGCACTATCAACTCAGCTACAGCAATCAAGGATGTCAATAAACTTTTGTGTAGCTTATTATGGTGTTTGATTTTACCTTTATATTTATAGTAAGACTCAGATGACCGTTCTAGGATTCTGTTGACAAAGCTTTTTAACCTTATTCATTTTATTTAATGCAGCTGCTCTTGGAGCAATTTTGCATGTAATATCCACTTCACTACTTGGTATAACGGCAATTACCATGGCGAACACCATTGCTGGTGAAGAAACAGTGCATAAGGTTGCTTCACTTTTGCTTGTATTTCTGGGTGGTAGTTATATACTGTTGTTTCTGATGGGAAAGGGTGGCCATAGTCATTCACACAACCAACCAATGGAGAAAATGGCTGTAGCTGGACTTATTCTTGTTCCCGCTTTGTCTCCTTGTGCTACAACTCTCCCAGTATTTCTCGCTGTTGGAAATTCATCTTCCATGATGGTGCTTGCCATCATAGTACTACTGTTCAGGTATGAGTCCATTGCCTTAAACAATAGGATTTTTCCCCTCCTGCTCTTCTATGCTTTTGTTTTCAAATGTGTACGTCTTCTGCTTCCATGTGCATGTTTCGTGGATCTTTGTTGGCCTATATTCGTTGGAAACCGGTATCAATGATTGTCAATATTAAACATTCTGATGTTGACCTTGACATCAAATAAAGCAAAAGCCCCCAAAGAAATCTTTTACTTCGTGATCATGAAAATGTGTTTTGACAATTGAGAAGCTAATGAAATACATTCTATTTGATGTTGTTAAAACTGAACCAAAAAGTGAAACTAGATAGGGATTGGGGAGATTCCAGTTCATGTTGATCTTTTTTAACTAGCGGGTTGAATTTTTGAGGACATCGTTAGAATAATTTACATGAAACATTATGAAATTCACAAAAACTTTTAGAAAAAGTAAATTGATTAAACCAGGTGGAGTGATTTAAACGTGTCTGAAGTTGTTTGACCATCTCCTCAGTTTTGAGATTGAATTATAATCAGACGAGTGACAATTCATGGTTAGACCAATTGGGCCACCTAATGTTATTGGTCCCGACAACAATGACTATTTGCTTGAACATTTGCTTACAATGTTAGGAAATACATTTGCCTACAGGTTGTAATTCCCCGGAAAACAATATCAAATTTATACAACCCTTTAGGACATATGAACAGGTTGAACCATGTTGAGTGTTTTTAACAGGTCATAACATAAGAGGTTGACTGTCAAATCAGTTTTGAGATTATAATGGGTCAAGTGTTCAATTCATGGTTAAAACTGGTTGGACTCCTTAGTCTGGACATTTGCTTACAGTGCATGGAAATACATGGAATACCAAGTTGTAATAACATGTCATCCTGCAAACCATTTTTTATAACAACTTGTACTAAGGCTTCTCATAAGGCATCACATCTGACGAACCTCTATATTTGGTACTGAAATTATTTGAAATTAGAGATGCCATGCCATCCAAGCTGAACAAAGATGGTTAACAATATAGCTACATCCCTTGACTACTTCTTTGAAATGCTTGTTTAATGGAATATGTAAGAATCCAGATTTCCGTCAATGCTGTTCTGCAATAAAAAAAAAATCTTTTAGGGCCCCAAATTTCTTATTCTGGTTTGATGCTAGTTTGGTTTAGATGCCAATTAAGTTTTAAAAAATTGTTCATTCAGATATTCATTACTTTTACCAAGCTTCACACTTGTCTCATTTACAGCACAATAACTGTGATGACTTCGCTGGTAGCGTTGTCGTTTTATGGAGCCAGTCAGCTGAAGTTTCACTGGGTGGAGCGGTATGACAAACTTCTTGTTGGTTCAGTGCTGTGTTTAGTTGGAATCTTGACCCTAATTTTTCATGATCATGATCATGGAGACGTGATTTCGATTGGAGAGCAGCACTCTCATAGGAAGATTATTTCCTTTTGAGATTTATAAATGTTTTGTAATTACATGTTTTTGAGCATGCCAAGGTGGTGTTCTCATCTTGTATTAGAAGGAAAAGAAAAGAAGGAAAACAGATGTTTCTGTTCAGGAGAATTGACCATCTTGGTCAAGTTTAAGTGGTTGTATACTGAGTTTACAGTGAGAAGTTAATGAATATTCAAATTACCAATTAATTTAGTCTAGTTCTGAAAGAATGACCACTCTCTAATTTCACTTTACGCAGACAGATTATTGTGCTATTAAACTTTGCTGTGCTGAGGGAGTGTGTAACTAAAATGTTTTTTTAATTGGGATAAACATTTTGTATCAGTATTGATTCATTTGACTTGATTATAAATCTTTATAATCTGGTTAATTTCTTTTTTCAACAAATTCTTTAGAGCGGAAACCTAAACAAGTGACTAGTTTTGTAATTTTAACGGTAAATCTTTCATTGGTTTACATAAATGAGTGATCACATATCTTATTATATTTAGTCTCATCTTACTTTAACTTAAATTTACTTTAAGCGGTTTTAGATCCTGAAATTTTAGTGTGATTTTGGCTTTTGGTCCTCAACTTGTAAATATTTGTTTTGGTCCCTCAATAAAAAAATGTTTTCAATTCAAAACATTAAATTTGAAAATTAAAAAAAAAATTATATTAGAAAATAAGTTTAACAAAACATTAAATTTGAAAATTATAAAAAAGTCAAGTCTATAAAATCATATTTTACTGAGGGATAACTATTTAAAAATTTTTGTATGCAAAATTGATTTTTAAAGAAGTTACTGTGAAACTTGAGCAGTAGTATCTTAGAAAGGAAGTTTAACAAGTAACGAAGTTAGACTCCAAGCTTATAAAATATAACTTGAGTAGTACTAATTTTAATTTTTGTAGTTCATAATTTGGTTATATAAAAAATCCATTGACCTATTAGCAGATTAGTTTATTTATAAATATGACATACCTAGTAAAAAATTTAATATGAAATAGGTTGCTAAGTAAACTAATAATTAAGTCAAACTAAAAAACAAAGTCTGACCAAATATTAAATAATTAGTCTAAGACACAAAATAGACTAAGTTTGAGTTTTATTTGTTTTTTAAATTGGTCAAGTCTATTTAAATGAAGCTCTCAATCTATTTTATTCTACACATGTATTGTCTAGTGCTATTAAATGTAGTCTACATAAAATTAAGAATATATTTATTGAATTAGTTATTGTATTTCCTAAGTATTATTGATAATTAACTTTAATAATATTTATAAATATAATACATTGATTAATTTTAATAAATTTCAAATGCACCAATTAATTTCATTAATTTTGAGTCCATGTATATTAAATTATTATATTTAAACAAAAAATAATTATTACATAATTTAATACCTATATATTTTATTTTAAATAATACATTGAACGTTTTTTTTATTTCATTACTGTATTAAAACTAGTCTATAAAGTGTATTTTAAAATTGAAAATTTGAAATCTATTCTAATATATTATATTCATATTTTTATTGATAATTTTTTTATCATATTTTATACTAGAAAATTTGAAATATATATTAATATAAAGTCATAAAAATTTATAGCTATAATATCTTAATTTACAGTCTTATTTTTTATTTAAAATAAATTTATGTAAATTATTTTACACTTATTTATATATTGAAAATAAAATATTCTTTTATCTCTATTATTATAAATTATTATTAAAAAAATATTTAAAAGAACTAAAATCTTAAGCATAGAGCACACAGTATGACAGTGACACTGGGCATCAGACATCTTAGAAGTAATTAATGTTATTAAATCAGTATTTATATAAAATAATATTTTGTCATATTTATTAATTGTTATATTAATTAAATATGATATATATAATTAATGTTATTAATCCATACATCACAAAGATTAATTAATTTTATTAATTCAGTATGTATATAAATTAATATTTTTGTTATATTTGATTAATTTTTATATTTATTAAAGATGTAACATAATTATTTTTAGAATCATTATAAAGTCAAATATTTTGATTAATTTCAATAATTTAATATATAATTAAATTTATGACTTTTATATGAGTATATGTATATGAAAAATGTAATCACTATTACAGGATTTAATACATATATGTAAATCAAATTATACACTAAAATATGAAGTATTTTTTACTATTTTAAAAATATTTTATAAACTGTGATTTTTAATCCAAATGAACTTTGATGTAATATAAATTGATAAGAATATTATATATAACACGTTTGAAAAATATAAAAGTTGAAATATATATTACTGTAATATGTATCAATTTCAATATATATATATATATATATATATATATATATTAAAAATACACATAGTTATTGCAAAACTTAATAACAATATATATTCATTCATATCCATATTATTATTATTACTTTAAAACAAATTTGCAAAAAAGTTTTAAGAACATATACTAAATTTATTGTTTTATATAAACTGTTATATGATGAATTTTAAATTTAATTATAGATTTAAAAATCTTCAGTTCTATTTATTATTCATCAAACATATTCATGAATTTTTTTATTGCTTAGAAATATATTTTAAAGCAGTGAATAAAAAAATATACTTGAGGACAAATATTAATGCAGTGTTTAATGTATTTTAATATGAATAATTTTTTGTTATATGTTATTAATTGAAGTATGATTAAATATGATACAAAATCAACATTAATAGTATTATTAAATCAAATATGCTAACATTTAATCTAATCTGATCACTTTATTAATATATTTTATTAATGCAAATGATAGAAGAAGTTTATTTTTTTACTATAAACAGTCAAATAAATAAATAATTGAAAACCATAAATATTGTATAAGTGAGAGTGGCTAAAAACAGATAATTAGTGGTTTTACTACAATAAATATTAATATACTTCCTATAGTAAAAGAATAATAATTTTAGTTTAAAATATATTTGGTATTTAATAACTATCACATGTATTTATTAAAAAAAAAATAGTATATAAGTAAACTTTGAAGGAAAAATATTTTATATTTTATTTTTTACTTTACAAATTTAAATGATTAATGATTTTCTTTAAAATTAATAATATATAATAATAGTTGTTATTATTTTACGGGACAAAGTATACTTATAACTGTTAATTACCAAATTATCTATTGAAGTTGTGACAAAAATAAAATTAAGTATTTTTATAACCTTATTTGAAGTTAGGTAAAATATAAATCGATGATTAGGATGATTAGTTAATTATCCTCTGTAGTTTTTCTCCTTTTATTGTAATTAATTCTAACGCTATTGAGATTAACTAAGGTACTTGTTTTGCTAATCTGTATATCAAATAAACAAATAAATGAGTAATGACTTAGAATTTAATTTCCTTTTTTATATGTTTTGAAAGAATATTGTAATATAAATAGGGGATAATCTTGCAAATTCTTTTTCATAATAAAACAACTCTTTCTGAGTTTTCTTCTGAGAAATTTTTTTTTCACACTCATGATGAATCACTTTTTGTCTCCAAAGAGAGAAATGATTCAAAAGAATGAAAGCATTCAATCTCTTGGAGTTAACTCAGAGGCACCTCAAAATATGCAACACAGGTCCAAGAATTATGCTCATCTCATCAATTTCATGCAAGGTATCAATTTTTATTAATTTTCATATTTTTCATAAAGTTCATAAGTCTTGTGTTGTGTAGAAAGTGGTTGATTATAAATTTATTTTATTTTAAATTTGTTTTTTTCCTGTGTTAAATATAGGTGTTGAAGATGTGAAGACTCAATCTATGATGCCTTATGCATCTTCTTCAACCAACATTCATGGATCAAGAACAACAATAACAAGATATGGTCAAGTGTTACCTTTGAATTCTTCTTCACAAATGGACTCAACTAAAAATTTCATGCAAGGTACCAATTATTTTTTTTTTAATTCTCCAATTATTTTTAAATTTGTATTTTTGGCCTTTTCAATATAAAGAAAAAACCTTGTTACAACCTAATCCTCCAAATGTTTTCATAGTAAAATGTTTGTTGGTGAATGATTTATAACTGATAATCAAACTATTTGAATACAGAACTGAAAAAACATTTTTTTTTTCAGATTACATGAACTAAAAACATTAGTTTGAAAATTTTCAAAGATAAAAATCATTAGAATCTATTTAAACCTTCATTAAAGTCTTGTTTTAAAAGTTGATTACCAGTTCATTTGAATCAAAATTTTGAGATGAAATGATGAAAAGTACCAATCTTGCAGATGTGAAGACTCAATCCATGGCACCCTATGGTTCCTCCTTCAACAGCACCACCAACACCACCAATCCATCATTAATGGCAAGAACTGCATATGGTAAAATGTGGCCTTTAGCTTTTCCAAGTGGTCCTCTAGGGCAAACTGGTTACTCTAAAATTGACCCTTTGAGCCTTCCATCAAACTCAAATAAAAATTTCTCATTCAATGATGTTGGTTTTCCAAGCCACCCCAATGGAGCAAGTTCTCTATACTATCAAAGGAACAACCCCTTAATGTTCAACCATTTAAACCCTAATAGGGTTGACACAAACAATTTTCATGGCATGAAGGATTTTGCCAAGCCAACTTTTGTGCCTCCAATTGAAGTTCAACATTTGGAGTTACTTTCTCCTAATAATGATTTAAGCAGAAGAGCAATGAAACGTCCCTTGTGTGACATTGACATCACTGCAAGTTCTTCAAAAAGGCCAAGGATTGGTTCTGATTCACCTAATCAATTGCAAGAGTTACTTCTTTTTAAGGATGAGGAGCAACCACTTTCTTCCTTCAAGATTAAAACTGATGCAGAAGAGAATTCAGATAACAAAGAATTAGACCTTTCACTATGCATTTGATTAATGCCATGTTGTACAATTTTCTTTAGTTTAATGTTAAAAAGTGTCTTTTAATTCATGTTCTAAAATTATGTATCTCAATAGTAATGTATCTCTTTATGCATTTCTCTTGTTTTCCTTCTCATACAATTAATGGATGTTTTCTTGTTTTCAGTTTCAATATATATTCACATTATGCTTACATTTTATTTTTCTTTTCTCTTTCTTTCTCACATTCAACAAAGTGCTAATCTTAAAAAATATATGCCATAATTTAAAATAGATGTAAAGATTTATTTCAATGAATTATTAAAATATCTTCACCTTCCAACTACGCAAAAATAGTACAAAATTACAAAATTGTTAGTTTTTTTTTTCTTTTTTTTTTCTTGCGTGTCCTTATAAATACTTTAAACTTTCATTTATTTAATCACAAACTATATATAGACATATAATAAATTTATTAAATTTTGTGAAATTAAATTAAAAATCATATATAGCAATAATTTTTAGTTGTTGACGGTATAAAATTTTGGCTTAGAAAAAGGTTGGGTTTTTTTAATGTACAATTTCAGTTCTTACAAAAATTTAATTTCACATTTCTTCCATTCATTTTTTAAAATTAAACCATTTTAATTCAGCATTAGTATGTAATTGAATTACTAACAGAACATATAAACATGTTTATCTTGTATAATTAAGTAATTGAAAAATGTTACTGTTGATAAAAAATCTAACATTTACAAACCTCAAAATTTTCTGTTAATAATAAGCATGCTGGAGTTAGGCCGATAATATACATAACTGAAGATGTATTCACTAAGGCATTGGGTTGATAGCATGTCAGATATCTAAAATGATAATTAAGAATTAATTATAATTAATATTTATTAAATATTAATTTTAAAAACTGTGACACATTAGATCCATCTAAGTTTGGGTTAGAAAAATAAAGTATAATTTTTTTTAAGAGATTGATCTTCTGTATACATTTGTAATAATAATCCCTTAATTACTCTTTTGAACCTTTATTTGAATAGTACAAATGTTAATAAATTTTGTGATATTGATGATAACAAATGTTAACAATATGACCTAAGGCCAAGTTCATAAAAGTCTAAATAATAAATAATGTTGATAATGCTTTTATTTTATACACGTACTTAAATAGCTATTATTATTGATGTTTGATATTTGTGATTCATGCCTTGCTTATTTATATTTTATTTACATAAGTCTGTTGGACTATTTTTTTGAATAACTATTTTTCTTGAAAATAATTAGTAAGAAATTGAACAAAAATATATTAATTGACTATGTCAAAATATAAATAATTATATTAAAAGGTTTAGTTATAAAAAAGTCATAAGCTCACATATGATAAATGATCTTAATAATGGATTATCATTAGTGGATAATCCATTGTTTAAAAGGTATTTGACTATTTGATGTATTTAATACTGTTTTCACAAATAATTAATTAATTTGTTAGTAATTAAAAATAAAATAATCAATTAACTATTTCCAGAAAATAGAGAATTAATTGAGTTTTGCTAAATATTTGTAAGAAAAAGTTTATAAATTTTTTGAAATTCGTTATTTTTCAGAAAAAATAGACATTTTTGAACAACATTTTTGAGAAGAGATATTGATTGAAGAGATATTAACAAGGTTTTGAGGACAAATTTTCTTTAGATTTTATCTTTTTGGATTTCAATCACATTTCATATGATATTTCTCCAATTCATATTTTTTTTTTCCAATTGATTGAATTTTATACCTGTTGGTGTAATAGATTTCCGTGTTGTTTCAGTATAGTAGATTGTAGTGTAGTAGATTTCAGCTTACCTTTGAAAACAGGTAAATAAAATAATATAACCAATTTACATGAAGTAAACTATAATTGCAAATTACTGTTCAGGACCGGCATAATGCTACCCTAGTAGAATAAATTACTCAAATACCAACAATATAAAATTTCACATACTAATAATATAAAATGAAAAGACTAAATTATTCATTGGTAAAGAGTAAAGAAAGTTTATAATAATTTGACTCAAATTTTTTATTCAGTGAAGACCTAGTTTTATGTTGAGCAAGGGCGGTTTTGAAACATTTGTGTTTATTAAAAATTAAAATTTGATTATTTATTTATCTTATTTAAATGACTTTGATATTTATGATTTGAATATAATTTAATAGATTTATATGTATAATTTAAATTTTTTTAATGTTTAAAATTGAATAAGTCATCAATTTAAATTTCGTTAACTTCTACATCACTTAATAAAAATTCTACATAATTACTAGTTGAGTGCATACAACAAATTTTGAGTTATGTGTCAGTATAGGTTGGATGTGTTCAATGTATTCTCTGAAAATCATGATTTTTTATTTAATATTAACTTACGCTTGTTATATATATATATATATATTATGAATTATAACCGTCACGTAATCAAATATTATTGTAAGTAATAAATATTTCTATAGACAATAATAAGTATGCGTATTTTTATTTATTAATTTACATGTTTATTTTAAATCTTTTATTAAATATAAACTAGTCATACAAAATTTATATACATTAAATATTTTTAAATAATTTTTTATTATTTGAATCAATGAATATATATAT
>Ga0099824_1004584_pt1 | contig 19846 bp, 10 predicted proteins | sample SiratrowhiteBW_FD_76837 | JGI IMG/M metagenome (GOLD analysis project Ga0099824, IMG submission 76837) | Root nodule microbial communities of legume samples collected from California, USA - Siratro white BW | ecosystem: Host-associated > Plants > Roots > Nodule | place: USA: California... | reverse complement strand
TATATATATATATATATATATATATTAAATAAAAGTAAGATTTTTCTGTTATATTAAAAGTTTGTTTATATATACAACAGAGAGGATTTTTAAAAAATAAATATGCACATAAATAGATAAATCATATCACAGTTAATAAAAAACAGTCAGGGACAGTATTAACATAAAAAATTTACATAACAGATTTCATTAGTTGTGTATATGATCAGAAGAATATCACACTTGGCAAGGGACAAAGGCGTTATTCACTGTATATGATAAAAGTAAATTAAAAAGAAAAAAAAAGTGAGGGCTTAATATTTCAAACCACATAAAACTTTAAACGAAAAAATGTGCCTGCTGGTAATTGTCTTGGTTCTGAATGCTATTGTTCTCTCAACTATGTGTGACAGCTCCAAAATGGTTTTCCTAGGTTCTTGATCGTGTCATCGCATGTTAGATGGAAGAAATGGATGATATTATTGGACTCTGTAGTTATGTATGATTTTGTTAATTGTGTATATTATTGTCTGGAATTCAAAGTAGTCTGGAATTTATTTTTTTCATATATTTTATATATAAAGTAAATCTGTAATAAAATATATCAAATGTTATCCAAATTTCAATCTTAATTTTTTAAATCTAAATAATAACTAAATATATTTTTATTTTTATATAAAAGATATTTAAAGAAAATGGAAAGATTTTATAAAATCTAATTTAAATAGAAGATATTAAGCACATCTTCTCAGTATTTCTTCTTTATTTAATAATGTTTATTTGAATTTTAAATTTCATATTTTATTCTCTGTTTTTTTAATGTTTGGTTTCCTCCTTTTTTTTTTTTAATTCGTATCTTTCTTTTTTTTTTTCTTCCATTACATCTTTGTTTAATGAAATTTTGAATAAATAACACACTTAAATAATTTATTTTCTCAAATAACAGTGTCAAATATTTATCCACATAGCATATTATGCTAAATAAATCATCTTCCTCTTTGTTTTTGCAAATAGTTTCACACTTTATTCATGCATTTTTTTTTTCTCTCATGTTTATCCTCATAAAAAAATCTCTTTTTATCTCAATAACTTCTTTCCTCGCTATCTGTGACATTTTAAAAATTGATAATCCTTATAAAAAATTCTCAATCAAGCATATCATCAATCAAACGTTAATTCATTAAGTAGAACACATAATTTAAAGTAGTAATATGAATCTTGGATGTCATGATTTTCGAAAAATTTGTAAAGTTTAATGAGTTATCTATGAGTACGTTATCCATATAAAAATAATAATTGAAATAGCGTCTTTTACATGACATGGCTCTACCACTAACTTTTCTAAGCCTAGTAAAAAATAGAAGGAAAATTCAAGTTTTTTTCTTTTTTTTTTTTACGCAAACGCTAATATATATAAATTTACTTGACCTATGAATTAATTTCCTCTTCACCATAGTCTATGATAGATACAAACACATATATTTACATAGATGTAGGTCAAGGTAGCTATCACTGAATTGCAATTAATATACAACACATTTGAATTAGTTCACAATTAAAACTTAGATATGAAATGTATTAACTGGTAGCATTATTTGCATAGTATTAGCTTATTGATATTATATTAGAATGAAGTATATTAAAGGAGAAAAAATAAAATATTATTAAATCAAATAAATAATTATGAATAAAATTATATATAATAATCTATGTATTTTGGGAGGATGAGTTAAGTTTAAACTTATTTTTCAATATTTAAAACTTTTTTATTTTAAATTTTTGTTAGTTTGAGATGTTCAATGATAGTTGAATTTGGATTAATGTAATTTTAGTTGGATTTTTTTTTATGATTATTAATGTTGAATTTTTCCTTTTTGATTCTTGTTAATTTGCTTTTGTGATTCTCCGCTTTTGTACTATCTAGGAGTAAAATAATGTAATATTTGTATAAAAATACTTTTAAAAATAGAAATGTCTTGAATATACATCATATTTCAAAATTGGAGTCGCCAATCACTTTAGAGATATTAACCTATTTGTCGTCTCGTACTATGTCCATGCAAAATTATTCTTTTTTGTAAATTATTTTTTAAAATAGCTTTTATATAATTTTTTATTTTTTAACCATATATACAGTTAATAAATTTTATTTATTTTTCGTTGAAATTCATGTTGGATTTTTATGCTAAAATTTATACTTGAATTTTGCTTTTATTGTTTTCTGGCTTATTGGTTCTTGAATATTGCTCTAAATTTCTGATGGAATTTTGATGCATGAATTTCGCACTCCCTTCTTATTATTTGAATATTATTATGAGATTTTGATGTTGGAATTTTATGCTTATATTTTGCCCTATCTTTTTGCTTGAATTTATTTATTTATATTTGAATAGTGATAATTGGGAAGCAAAAAGTGCTGCATTAAACGATAAACACTTTCTTATTCACAAGTTACTAATCCAGAGGAGGATTAGTTGAGAAAAAGGTGTTAGTTTTCTCTTCAAATGGGCTAATTGGGAAGTGAAAAGTGTGAAAAGAATAGTCAACATATTTACTTTTTAACTTAAGTATCTCAATTATTGTCTCCTCTAGCAGTTGTTCTGCACCATTCGTGGCTATATATATAGTAATTCAAAACTCTATACATCTTTCCCATTATCTAAAAAAGTGGTACTACATATATATAATAAATATTGTATTTCTGGTAGCTATTTAATATTTTATAGAAACAACTAAATATAAAAAAAAAAACGAAGGAAATATCAAGGAAGCATATTAATAAAAATAAATGAATAAATTGGAAGAATTTAAAAGAAATACAAAATACGAACTCTAATGAAACTTTAATATTCTTGATAGATAAATTACACACAACTTTCATTAACTGTGTATATGATCTGATGAGTATCACACAACAATGAGAAAGGAATTTATAATAAAAAGCAGAGACAGTGACAAGGACAGAAAATCATTTGCCACAGGAGCCAAATATTTCAAATCACACATAAAAAGGAAAAGTGTTAGCTGAGGTGTAACTTTCTTAGTTATGAAGCTCTAATTGTTAGGTTGGGAGTAGAAAGGTAGTGCCCTTTTATGCCCTGGTCCGTCAGGGCTTGGACCACTCTGATCCACTGTTACAAGTTTCCGAACACTATTCTTCTGTTCATCTCCCAAGCTTCTCAAAATTGTGTTTGACAACTCCACAATGGTTCTCCTTGGTGCTTGATCAGCATCTGCATGCAGCACTAGAGTGTTAAGTGGTCGTGCCGTCGCATGTTGGATGTTCAGACAGAAAGAGCACCACACAATAATAACAATGAAGGCTAAGGATTGAAGTTTTCCAGCCATGGCAGGGAGCTAGATGGAGCAAATAATGAATGATATTATTAGTCTTTCAAAGGTGTATGTGATTTTGTTAATTTTGTTGTGAATAGAGTACCATAGCGCACTTCCTTTTATAGTGTTTCTTTCCATGCACACTGTTCATTGATAACAGTGTATCATGATGTCCATAAACTACTAGTGGCTGACGTGACATCTTGCATTACCCTAATATTTCCCTTCCAAGTTTTGAACTCCATAAAATAAACTCAAATTTGACCATGTTAGAGTAAATTTTTGAATAAATACTTATAGAAAAATAAAACTAATTAAGTTTTATTTCATATTTAAAATTAACTTCTACAGTCATGGTCATATTTAATTTATTTGTTCTCTGGATAATAAACGCATACGATATGTACGCGTACTTGATTTGTTAGCATAGTTTGTGATTGCAGCTTCACTATAGTTTCAAGACAAGCGAACAAAAGTTGTGATGTCATTCATTAAAGACAAACAAAGGAAATTGTTAGTTCTAGTATCCCAGAATTGGAAAAAAAAGTTGATTTGGAATTAGACAGTGGCATTGGAAGAATAATGGCATTCATGTTATACGTGTGGAGGAGGAATAAAACTTGTTCAAATGCAAGTAAAATGGACAAAGAACGTCTACATTCATGCATGTAAGTGATGATGGAGGAGGAGGACTAATGCACCAACACCTTTTAACTCATTCCAGTAACATGAACTAGGTCCTTTTTCTTTTTCTGCTATGCCCATATAAGCCACTAGTTTTGGTTGCATCAATTTTGGTATCAGTATTTTATTTTCAGACAATTCATGCAAGCTTAATTAATGCCTCTACTACTCTGGATACCGGAGCACTTCTTCAGTTTAGTTTCTTTAAGCATTCGCACTATGTATTTATATTCAGTATAATTTTTCAAGATATATTTTGTGTAAGTTAATTAATTTGTAAAAAAAATATTCAACTTAATTTATATATTAGACTATTTTGTGCTCCCATAAAAAGTGAATACTGGGGAATTTATGAACTCTCAATTCGTTGTATCTTCTTTACCTTTTTGCTTTCAACTGTTCACTGTTCAGTGGAGACAGGTAGCAAGCATTGACCACTAATTTGCAACTTCTTCAAACCTTTGGAACTTTGACCAATTGCAAGGGCAAGACAAACATTACGTAGTATGCTTAGTTTATGATTCCTTTTGGGTTTAGGTCAACTACAACTACAACTACAACACGCAAGCTCATCCATGAAATTGAGTTTCAGGGGAAACATCTTGTCTTGCTTTCAAGGAAGAGAGTAAATTCCAAACCATTTCATTTTGTCTAATCTCGTGTCCTTTTATGCAAATGGAAGTAACCTCATACTTTCTTTTTTTCCCTTCTTCTATACCAATTCCATTCAACTTCACTCAATTCATCGTACCTTAAATTCAAACATTACTCCATTTTCAATTTTGGAGTGCACGTATAAAACACTATTTCCTTCCGCCTCCTCTGAGTAAGACGAAAAAAAGTGATAAATATAACAAGTGATGTAACGAAGAAACAAGATAAGAATGGAATAAAAAAAACATCACCATGCATTTATTTTAAGGTGAAATAATGTAGTGGAAAGGAAAAATAAAATAAAAGTGTACAAAAACAATAAATAATGAAAAGATGTAGAAAGATAAGAAGAAAATAAGATTAAAAAATATTTGAAGCTGAGTATTTGTTTACAATAAACCGGTTTTAAAAGGGTTGATGTTTTATAACGTATATATTTTAACTATAATATTAATACGAATTATTTATAATTTTTAACTAAATATATATTAAATTCAGATCCTCACTAATTGAATAACACTGGCCAAGAGTTAAATGAATATATTTTTTTCTCCGTGAAAAAAACAAGACAAAAAAATTATAACCCATTTGACGAAGACAGAGAGAGACAATGGCCCATTACATATGGGTCGTCGGCACCGGCCCATTAAGTGTGTGGCAGGAGAATATTGTTGTCTCATAACTCGTGTTCTGACATTTGTTCTTGCACGTGTTTACTGTGAATTTGAAATTTTCCAAGTTTTATATGGGATTTGTTCACCTAACTTTGACCTACTGTTTCATTTCTTTTTATAACCCCTTTGCTTCTTAGGATAACCCGTGCATTTATGGTATCTAGAGATCACACTAAAAAGTTGAAGTTCACCTGGTATGAGATCAAGTATTTTAATATTGTTTGATAAATTTATAGAAAATATTTTTATCAAATTCATAATTAACTTAGACTATCATGTATCAAATTTATAGAAAATATTTTTAGCATATCAAATTCTATAAAATTAAATAATAATGAGAATAGGTATACTGAGTTTTACTATTCATGTATTTCTAAATTATGTATTTCACGTCAAGTTGGTGCATAATAATAAAAAGGTTAAATAATTTTAGAATGCATTAACGAATTGTGGACGTTATTGACATAATAATAAAATTTAATATGATAATAAATAATAGACTCTTGATAAATAATTTTGTAAAAAGTATTTAAATGTTAAATGATAATTATGAGATTTCATTCCTAGCATACTTCATCTCTTTTAAGGTTTTTCTAAAAGTTTTACTTAAATGCTATTATAAGATCCACTTTTTTATAATTTTATTTGATTTTAAAACTAATTTAATTATAAAATTAAATATTGTTATTTTTAGAATCCAGAAACTAGTGTATACTCTTATTGAACACATTTCTTAATGAAGTTTTTTTATTAGATAATAATATCAAATGTAGAATCAAGACTAAAATTCTTGCATTATAAAGACATCATAAGACAAATGTTAATAAGACTATTCATGATTTTAGTTCTCTTTACTGGAGGTATTAATAATATTAGTTAAAGAAATAGAACTGAAAAGTTTCTATTGGAAATGAAAATTGTTATTATTGTAAGAAACTAAAAGTAAAAGGGTTTAATAGAGTGTATTTAAGGATTATTAATCCGTAACCTTGTATTAATGTAACTTTGATATGAAATAATGAAAAAGGGTTAAATCCTACCAATGTTTTTTTTCGTAGATATTTACATGTTATTTCTGCAGTTACATTTTCTTTTTCTTTATTTAACTAAATTGTCTCTCACTCTAATCAAGATAGGTTATTAGAATATGCAATGGTGAACAGCATTGCCGTTGAATAATTGTGTAAAATAGTACTGCAAATAATACTAAACAAATGGTAGAGTACAACTTCCACTAATTCTTAATATTTCCATGATCTTCTGAATGTCTTTGCTATAGCATTGAACAGAAAACAAAAACAGTCTACAAGGGTCAAACCAAACCCATGTTACAATGCGGCCAGCACTATAGTTAGCAACAAGTTTAGTGCAATTATTACTCGCACTTAGGATTCTTGACAACAATATTTCTAAAATAAGAATAGCAATAGTAGTGTAATACAAAGAATTGTCGGTGATGTGCTAGTGTCCTTGACCTGGACTAGGACCAGAATCTTTCATCCCTCCAAGATTTTGAACCTTGTCAAGTTTGTGTCCAATACCAGGACTTGGACCAGAGTTCTTCAATGTTCTGAACACTCCATTCACCTCTCCAATAACACCATCTTTGCTTCTTGAATAAATAGGCAGTGGTCGGGATTCTGATACACAAAACAAAGAGGTACACAAGGAAGCAAGAAGAACAAGAATGAGGAAAGAAACAGACTTGATTCTTGGGTTCATGTTGGATGAAGTTGAAGGTTTATTTGGTGATGTGGTATGATATGATATGATATGATATGATACTCTCAAAGGGTATCTTAGTTTTGATTTGTATTGCTGAAGGGGGAACATGGAAGGTCCTATTTATAGGGAAAGAATGTCTGATATATATGAAGATGAAGGGGACTTCACAATTTAAAACCATGTGACACTACAGAAATAGTGAGGTGGTGCCGCCAGATCTAGTTCAATCATACCTTTGCCACAAGGTAGGTTCATTTCAAAAATAAAATCGTTAAAAGTGATGGTAGAAAGAAAAAAGGTTTGGCCAATTGAAAATGATGTGTTTGATGAGAGGTCAAATTAATTTGTGTCATGACTTGACACCTCATGCAGCCTGCAGATGAGACTGAAATTCTTAACAGAGAATTCATTCATATACAGAACTCAATTTATGTTTCTATACAAGAAGATATTATTTCATTTGACCTTGGAAGAATCGAATGTAAGTTTCCAAAAGGGATTGGATGGCTCTGAACCTAACTTCAGAAAAGGATATTAAGAGAGTCCTGAGTGGTAGAACCGACCAGTTGAATTGACTTTGAAAGTATAGCTCAATGGATGGGACTAGATAAGTGTTACAGTTAGCTTTTAATCCATTAGTATGATCTATGTGGAAATAGTTTTTCTTTTTTTAAGGGCATGCCAATTTATATGAAAATATATGATTCTTACTTTGGAATATATGTAGATGTTCATTTTCTTATGAAAGAAAGTGACAAGCACAAAGTCCATGAAATGGTTACATTCATTTGGTTGATGGAAGCAACCCAATTGACCTAAAAATCAAAGGAAGAAGCCATCGGGTCTAGGTGTTCTGTATGCAAGTCACTCTTGACAGATCTCTGCTTTCAATGATTCAGTTTTGGAAATCACTCCACGTTTATCTTCCTTTTTGTTCTCAGCAATAGTATTCTCATTGTTTTCGTGGAAAATCACACTCCCAATTAGTTTCCCTCAATATAAAAGCAGTAGTTGAAATAGGTGTGAACAAAGTTACATTTTGTTCCAACTTCGAAGCCAATCGATTTTAATCGAATCTTTTGTACATACAAAGAGTGGAGCATTTTCTTAATGAAACATCTCACAGATCAACCCAAAAAAAAAAACGTGGTCTCCCAAAACCTATCTCTGGTACTACTCGAGTGGATATTATCAAACATTTTTAATTTAACACTTTTATTAACAAATTTTTAACCTTCAACTAGTGGTTAATTATTGTTTTTAGTCTAAAGCTTATACTTTAATGGCATTAATAATTTAAAATTAATTTCATCAAGATCAATTTTATAAATTTCTAAAACAAACGAGAGTGATACGCTAAAAATTGTGTGCACAGGGCAGGCCAGTAGAACAGTTTCTTTCACCAACTTTGGATTCAAAAGGGAACATATACTGTTGCAAAATAGTTGAAAAGGCTGTGGTACGAAACCTACGACATTCACCAAATAAAATATCATTTTCTTAATGTTTTAAGAACAATTTTCGTCAACTATAATTATTAGACACTTGTATATTATAATTTAACTTTATTTAGATTTTGCGTGCAGTGAGGACCAGTTTTAATTTAACATAATGTCTCGGGAAAAACTTTAAATAGTGACCTTGAAGAAAAAGATGTGGCAGTCTGTTTTAGCAGAAATGTGGCACTCTGTTTTAGCAGAAACTTATTACGCTCAAAACAAACTTTTTAAGCGAGAAAATAAAGAGAGAAATCAAGAGAGTGAAGGAGAGGAGAGGGTGAAAAAATGGATCATATTTACAAACAAATTAAAAGTTATAGGGTATATTAGTATCTGCACTTCTCACCTAAAACAACATGAAAAAGCTTAGAAAAACAGGCTATTTTTGGCAAATGTCTACATTATTTTTACATTGTTCAAGTTATACACATAGTTCAAAATATTACCAATTGATGTCATATTTTTATCGATATTATCAATGTCCGTTATTATTTGCACAAGAATTAAGATTTTATTAACTTATGTTAATAATTAGGAGTGAGTATTATGAATGATATCTTTAATTCCATACTTGAAAAGTAAGTATTTTTTTTCATGTAAAAAACATAACATAAAAAAATTAAACTCTATCTTTCTTTTTCATGATAGAAAGAAATGGCTAATCACCACTTTTATAATATGTTAAATACCACCAGAGAATCTTTAGTTCAATAATAGAAAAGAAAAAGTTAACCACGTATCATAAATAATAATAATTTTTATCTATATTTTAAGGTAAGATAATCTAAAGTAAATTTTATTTAACATAACTTTAGTATAATTTGTTCCATGTAATTCACTAATAAAAAAAAAGTCAATCACATATTATAAATAATAATAAATTTTTATCTATATTACTAGGTAAGATAATTTAAAGTAAATTCTATTTGAGATAACTTTAATGTAATTTGTCTTATATTATGCTAAAAATTGATTAGGTTTTTGTGACATTTTAGGATAGTTTAGGAACTACAAATGAAACTTATATATGAGTAAAGGTCTCAAGATCGAATATTCTTTATTTTTGTGGTAGAAAATACTACTTTACACAAAAATAATTTTTCTGCATAAATGTCAAATACTACTTTACTTGAAAATGGTTTATTTAATCACATATGTACTAAGGTAAATAAACCAAAGATTATAATCAAAGTTTGAAATTCATTTATTGTGACTAATCATGATTATCGGGGTCAAAAATTTTCAATTTCTTACATTTAAACTATAATTTGATCATACTTCAACTGTTATAATCTAAAATTGTAGAGTCAAAATGTAAAAAATACATGTAATTTAATTATTGATAATAGAGTTTTACATTATAAATATGTTCATATACTCAATTCTTGGATTAATAATTACGTTTATTTCACTAGCAAATATTTTTATAGTATATATCCTAAAAAATAACATTGAGACTAATTGAGAAACATGAGGATTTAGAATTAATTGATCATTAATGTCCTTAATATTAATGATATTTCACAAATTGAGAGAGTTCACCCAATAATTGATATAATTATTTGATATAATTGAACAAACACGGGTCCTTAAAATAAACATGACTTCATTTTATTATTTTTGAATTTTTTCTAATTTGAATTATTATAATTTAACTTTATATTTGCATGTTATCTTTTTCTTTTTGTAACCAATGTTTTAGTTATTTCAATTTATTGTGATATGCTATAATTTTATCTTCAATCAAGATTTTATAATAATATTTTCATTTCAACTTGAAATTTATTTTAATTTTAATTTATGTTTTTTATAAATAGACTTAAACTTATTATGTCGGTGACAAAAGTAAATTAATTACAAAAGTAGAGATTAAATACATCACGGGTAAAATAAAAACATGTTGATGAATTCTCAAAAAAAAAAAAAGAAAAAAAATAGGCATCAAAACATATTTTTTTCCTCAAATTAATTTTGAAAAATATTTTTTGGAAAGATCGATCGCAATTCACACTAAATATATAACCACGTCAAAGCAAGGAACATAGAAATAGATACGTGTGTGACGCAGACTCGTTCTTACCATCTCACTGGCTTTCAATGTGTTCATAAGCCAACCAATAATAAACACCATTTTCACCTCCAAGTGCATACTTTCCTAACTCAACTACACCATCTCCACTCACACAAATATCAATGTCAGATCTCATCTTGTTATCACTACAACTTAATTTCGAACTCAAACAAATTCTGGTACATAACTAAATCAGGTAAATGGACATTCCTTCTCATCATTTTTTCTTCCAAGTTTCATCCATCTCTAAAGTTAAGACTAAATTGTTCTTTCACTTTCAACAGTAAAATCGAAACAGAATATTTGTAGCAAATGAATTGGGGAATGAGAGAAAGTGTGCAACTTACACTACATTACTCCTAAACAAACCAAATTGGATCCTACCTTTATTAGTTGACTGAGAATATCTTTCAAAGAAAAGTTGTTCCTAGCCATGTATTCCTATAAATAGTGCATGAATCAAATACTAATGAACACATGAATTGAGTTTTTCATGAAAAATACAATAATTAATAGACAAACACAAAAAAAAATATGATTTAAAATAAAGTTTTAAGAGAGATTTCATTTGGATGGAATATATGGGGGAAGAACTTACATATTTTTTATTCTATTTTTTCCTTCAACTTAACCACTGTGTGAAAGACTAACCTTAATTTTTGTTTCTTAAATAATTTTTAAAATAGGAGTAGTCAAAGAAAGGAGTAAAGACTTTATACTTAAGAAAAAGCTAACACTAATATATTATTATAAAATTAAAAAATATTTAATTTAAAATTATATTTAAAATATATTTTAATTAAGAATTTAAAATATCTTAAATTGACAGTTAAATTTATATTGATATTATAAATATTATTTTATAAATAATAATTTTAAAACTTTAGTTTAAAAAATAATAAATTAATAATATTTGTATCTTTTTAAAAAATATTAAATAATTAAAGAATTTTACAAATTATTAAACGTACTTTTTTATTTGGATTGAATATTCTTACCTATAAAAATGAATTCGCTGAATAAAAAGAAGCGGTACACGATGAAATTTAAGTTTCCTTTATCTTTATTTTGTGAAATGTTCTTAGTAGATGTAAAGTTTTATTTAAAATAATTGTTTTAAACCTTTATCATGATTTTTACTATTATGATCTTGTAAAAGTCATATTTAGTACATGAGAGTATTTTATTTCTTTACTTCTGTGTATTTTAATTAGAGAAATTATACATGAATTATTTTATAAATTTATTAAAAACATTTTAGAGCAAAAAGTGTCACTTAATGTATGTTAAGGCCAACAACAGAGTAGTTTTTCTCTGAATGCGATTAGCATTTGAGGATTAAAGTAATGTTCTAAACATCTTTCAAGAAAGAAATTTCATGAGGATTTACCATGAAACCAAGCTCGTCTTGACCATTTGGGTGTATAGATTAGACAGGTAGGAAAAACATATATCAAGACTCTCATTTATGTAACGTGAGGAAGAAGCAAATGCAAAGTTTCAGTTAAAATTTTACAGCACAAGACGCACTATTGAAGCCCGGTTGAACCACACATTCTTAGCTACCTGCTTAAATTTCATACGCTCCATAGATTGTCAAAGTCAACCACTTTCTATCTGATGCTGAAAGCCTTAGATATAATATGCTCAAAAACCCTCACATCTGTACACCTAACTGGCCAAACTAAGCTACAATTCACAAAATTTCACGTGCATGGAGTTCAGTCTTAAGATAACAGTTTAAGTTCCAACATGTCATTTTCAAAGCCAATCCTTGTCATTCTTTGGCAAATCATCCAACTTGTTCAATCCCAGAAGCACACTTTTTTTTCTCCTTTCTCCAATTAATCTCCTCCTATAAAAAGGATTCTCATGGTTCCAAACTTAGTATAAACTATCACAAACCATTCTACACATATGGATATGAAAATGAAACTTTTCTATGTTACTGCTCTTCTACTTTTGTTCCTTCATCTTCAGTTGCTTTCTTGCATTACAGCTCGGCCACTTGAGGTTAGGAAGTTAGATAACACTGCCCAGAAAATGATGGCAATGCTGCATTCAGGGCCTAGCCATGGTGGAAAAGGCCATAAATCTGAGACTCAGCATGTCCCAATTCCAACACAGCTTAAACAATCTGTTCCAAGTCCTGGCGTTGGACACTAACTTGGAGTAGATACCATACCATTATAATAACATGTAAGAAAAATATCAAACAGTTTCCTTCCTTTTTCTTGGGATATGATGTTCGTATACCTGATATGGAATTGAATAGTAGAACTAATGTTATGGTATTTGGTTTAGTAAAACTCGTTTGAATGTCATCAGAAAATCAGAGTACACCATTGAAGTTGACTGGCTCATTAGAAAAGCACAGCTTAGACAATGGACCTACATTATATGCTATATCATGATTTTGTTCAACAGCAAGAGGAGTGATATATTGTTATTAGGTGCAGGAGTTTACGTAAAAAAAAATCACACATTAAGACTTAGTATAACATTGCGTGTCACAATAAGAAGGACTTCAATCACTGGCTATCCAGCCTTTATATCACAGTCTGCATTTGATCATTAATAGCAGATCCTGAAAAGAATTTGGACTTTTCACTAATTGATTCACTAAAATGATACATCGCAGTGATTGACCACAGCAGTCCAATTGTAAATTCAAGGAACGTAAAGCACTGCTGTTACCGATTTCTCTGCTTTTCCCTTACTATATTCACAGACAGACATGATATCAGTAGAGTATCAAAGATTCTTCATCCTGAAGCCACTACTCAGTGCAGGATATATGTTCCCTTTCTGTCTTTAGTATAGTGCTTTGTCCGTAAACCACATGATTGAAAAATGAAATGCTTCCTTCAGGTGAGAATGAGGTCATCTTGATGTCTGGATCAGCAGTAGAATTTATTACAATGCAAAGACCTCACTTATAGCCCCTCCAACCAACATCAGAGATACCTTCGTGCAGAATTATTCATATTCTGCTCCGAGGGGACTTACACCATCTCCAACCGTATGCGGAATCCAAACAACAATGAGACGTATTCACATAAAGAATCCAAACAACAATGAGACGTATTCACATAAAGAATTAATACGATCTTCAACTCAAAATCATGAGTTTGTAAGTTGTTTTTTTATAGTAGTTAACTTTCTCGTCTCAATGTGAAATTTAGATTTACAGTTGAATTTGTATCATTATTTTATACTTACATATACTTACATGTTATGTTACCTGTAAGGTATTTATTATTATTGTTCTTTTAAATACATGACTGTGTTTAGATTATTGTTTGAAGTGGTGAAATCATCACCATTATTAACTTTTTCTTTCAATATTTTGGTAAAGAAGATTTATGTGTCTTCGTGACGGAGAATGTGTGATTTTATTAGCTTGATGATCTTGTATTAATCATAAGGAGAAATCAATAACCAACGTTTTTTATTCTCTCTTTCCCTGATGATCAATCTTTGAATGATTGTTCTTTTTTTTTTTTTTTTTTTTTTTTGGTTTGGTACCTTTAAAAAAAAGTTTTTGTTTTTTTTTTTTTTTTTTGTTTTTTTTTTTTTTTTTTTTTTTATTTTTTTTTTTTTTTTTTTTTTTTTTTTATTTCTGGTGCTGGAACTAATTTCATCATTTTATTTACAAAAAATGACAGCATTGTATCAAGTCTAAATAAAACCAAAATTATAGAAACTATGCATCTTCTACAAAGCTTGTTTAGATTGAGAAGTAGGTGATTTACAATATTACTTTTTAGAATTTGAGATAGAAAGAAATAAGAAAGATAAGGAAACATGTCTTGCCATTCTAGATGATACATGTTTTTTAATCTCTATTCTTAAACTAGGTCAATACACGTAAAGTCCAAAAACATCTCATTTATTTGTTGAGTTATCTTAAAGACATCCAGAACTTTTTTTCCGAGAAGAATCATCTTCAATATGACAACATATTATGATGGGACTGAGCTAGTTGTCCTGTCTCAAGAAGATTCACAACAAGATCTGCAATCTTGTGTGGTGATTTTAATTTCATTGAGATCTATATATCAAAATCATCTACAAAAGCAAAATACATATCAATTTCTGCAGCAGCAAACGAGATTGTTGGACTATAAAAATTATTGAAAGAACTTTGAAGCCACAGTTTCTACAAATATGCTACTCTGTACCAGCATTTATTCTATATATTTGTCCTTCATTCCTAGCCTGCATGAAAGGTTCAAGCACATAGACCATCATCTGAGAACTAGTTTATAACAAGTTCATTAAACTTATTCATCTCAAAATTGAAGATCAAGTGATTGATTCCAAAGCTCTCTCACAACCTCTTTTTAATAGGTTCAGAACAAGTTGGTTTCTGTTAACGTATTTCTTCCTTTGATAAGCCTTGTAGTAATCTTATTTAGATTAGTTTTTCCTTTTCTTTTTGAATGAGTGTTTTTTCTTCTTTGTTTTTGAGTGTGAACTATATTTCTTTTCTTTAGGAATTGAGTTGGTATTTTCAACTGATCAAACTTTTTTTATCCACCATATCTGATATGTTAATCTTGTATGATATTTTAACATATTATGTGAAATATATAAAGATAAAATAATATTATAATTTAAATCATTAACATTATATATATTGAGTTTCAATTATTAATTATAATGGAATAATTTAAATTATAAAGATAATAATTATTTTAATTTATCTAATTAAAAATTTTAATTAATTAATTTAAAGATTAAAAATATTTAGATAATTAATTATTTTTTAAATATAATATATATATATATATATATATATATATATATATATATAGAGAGAGAGAGAGAGAGAGATAAAATTAGAAGAGTAACAACATTTTTAAAAAGCCAACATTTTACATCCACTATTCTTTGCAAGTAGACGAATATTTCCAGTCTACTTACCTCGTTAAGTATATTTTCTTTTTAAAAAACATAAAATCTTACCACTCAAGCAAGATTGCTTTTCATGAAATTTACATTTAATCTTAAGAAAAATACTACAAATATTTCGCTTGTTATTTATTTTATTCTCTTTCTTTTCTAAATCAACAAGGGACGGAAAATTTTGAATTTTTAGAAGTCAATTTTTTTTTTTTTCCTTTCACTTTCCTTCTAATGATATATATGCTCAGTATAATACTAGTGCATGTTTCTCATAAAGTTAACTATTATTGGAACTAATTTGAAAAAAAAAATGAAATAATAAATATATATATATATATATATATATATATATATAAAGTAATCTGAATCTCATTTTACATTATAATAACAAGTTATATTCTTTTAAGAAATATTTTGTATGGGTAATAGCTTTCTTCTAGAACCAGTTTTTGAGTGCTGTTTTAATCGTAGCGTCGTCCTTAATCTAATAAACTTCACTAGGATTAAGATTACAGATTGACAAAATAATAGAAGAAAATTATATATGAAATTCGAGAATTATGAACTATGTTCTAGGCTTGATTTTCATCGTTGTTTTCATATATACAAAAGGAAAATTCTAAAGAAGATTTTTTTCAAGACATGAATAATTACTTTGGTTTAAGTTTAATTCACTTCGACAATATCAAAACCTTGAGAGCATCTTTGCTAAAAGAACCGCATGATTACGTTCTCACCATTGGTTTAATATATACAGTCACAAACTCTTTCCTGCAAATACTATTATTTACCTTTTTGTCTATCGCAATAAACTATCTTTCAGGATTAAATATTTTTTTTCATCTATAAAGTCTTAAACGTCTTCATCACTCAACTTTTTCAACGTTTTCTGCAACAAGTCATGGATACCTTGATTTTTAGCCATTTTTATTGAAAGTTTTGGCATTTTAGGTGACATTCAATTTTCAACCCAAACTCAAACATAACAATGTCAAAAATGTGCAGAGTTTTTGAAAAAATGAGCATGCATCGAACAAGGACCTCCCAGGCTCTTGGGCATGAAAAATATATAAAAAGAGTCACTTAAAAACAATTTAATTTATTATAATACAAAGGTAATTTAAAGCTAAGTAATTTTACTTAAAAAAAATTAAATTGAAGTAAAAGACGTGATAATATTCAAACACTGTTGTTGTTCATACAAGTTAAGTTTTGTAGTTTAAAAAAATATATTTTGAACCAGAAAATTTAATAAAAAAATATTTTAAGTAGGAAAATCAATAACAAAACTTATAAAACTAAGTTAAATGGAAGCTCAAATCCACGTTTTCTCTTTTCTTCCCTTTTAACTGTATCATTAAAATAACCCTGTATCTTTTGTTAATGTTTAAAGCTGGGATCGTATTTGATGTTTATGAAATAATATACAAGTGATATCTTTAATAAAATATGAGAAGTGCGTTTTATTTTAAAGCAAATGGGAATAATGATTACTTATTATTTTAAGTGAGTGAGATTGTTTAGCCCAGAATGTGGTGTAGTGGGCCTGAAACAAGTGCACCGAATACTCTTCAATGCACGTGTTGGGTCGTAACGTTGTAATGGCCCACACCAGCACCATTGTCTCATTCCCGTTACGCATTCGCAAAGCTCCGTTTTACTTTCCTGTCACAAACTATAAAGAAAATTGTTATTACCGTTTCAATGAACGTTTAGAATTATATATGTTTGTTCAATGAGCAATATAAAATAATTTTCCTATTTCCGATTATGAATAATTTCAGTTGTCACATTAGTGTTAAACAAGTATCATAAAGTTCGTTTACAGAATATTTAAAATTCTCATGTCTCAGTTTTAATTATTTTAGATTTTTTGTATCGAAGTTTTCTTCTTCTTCTTTATCTCAAATACCAAATCTTTATTTTTTTATATTAAACTTAAAATTAAACTATAAAATGAGAAGATCTTTTGGCCAAAGCTTGGAACCACGTTGACAAACAAAGAGAGAAAAGTATTTGACAACAAACGCACGACGTATGCATGACGCAATTCAGCAACACATCTATCCAGTTAGTTTTATGCTTGTAAAATCGTTGTCAAACAAATTATTTTTATCATCAAATTCATATAATATGATTTTTTTTTAACTATACACGAATATTTCATAAAAGCATCTCATAAAACTTTTACAATCCATATTTGGTAGTTGCTTCCTGCGTACACAAAATGCTTCCTTTATTAAAAAATTTTCAAAATATCAATAATATCCTTATTATTTTATATATTAAATAATTTTTCTTTTTTTCACATAAACATTTCTCATATTTTTTTAAACAATAATAAAAATGATATTGGATGTTGTTAAAATATTTACAATAATTTAACAAATTCAGTTTAACACATTATTTTTAGTTTTTATGATAATTAATTCAATGTTATTTGAAAAAAAATATAGATATTTCTTAATATTTATTAGATTTTTTTATTATTTATCAAGAAAATTTGTTAATATTTATGAGAGAAATTAACAATTTTTTATTTGATTGCACACGAGAGAGAAAACAAATTATTTAATAAATAAATTTTAAAATAAAAATAATGAAAAGATTATTGACATATTAAAAATTTGTTAAGTGCTAGAAACAATATGTATCGCAAGAAGCAACTGTCTACATATTTGTGTGGTTAAAGGTATTGTTTATTTTAAATTTGTGGAGATTGCATTACTATATCAATTTTATAAATATATAAAAAATATTATTAAAAAAATGGTTAGAATGAATGTGAATGTTTAATTTAAATAAAATAAAACTATATAAATTAAAATTCTTTTTATTGTTATGAATTAATTAAATACTATTATTTCAATTCAAAAATATTGAATCACTTTATTTAATTTTAAACCACTCATGTAATTGGATTTTTTAAGCCCTCGCGAGTTATAATGTTAGACGATTAAAATAGAAACAAACTAAAGTAAAACATAAATAAACTGAATATTGAATTATTTAGTAAGGTAAAAACTGGTAAATAAATAGAAAAACCATCTAAAAATTATATAATTTAAATTATTTAATAAAAAAGTATAACAAGTTTTACTATTTTTTTTCTCTTTGCATCAAACATATTTAATAGGTCGTATTTATGGGTTGCTGTTCTTTGAAGTAATTTTTCCATTTGAGTAGTCTTACATAACACTTTAAAGTTGTTTAAAAAGTTGTCTCAAGCAACTATTTTATTCATCTTATGTGACACGCTAAAGTTACTTGAAAATTTTCTGAATTGCTTATTTTAATTTAAAGTTATTCAACTTCAAGAATAACCATTATTAAACTCGATTCAATAATAATTCTTTTGCAGCAATAATGAAATTTAAATTACAAAATATAATACTGTAGTTATTTGAAATTATTTAAAGTTCTCTCTAATGAAATAAAATTTAATGGATTCTTTTTAATAATAATTCGATACGATAAAAACTAAAAGTTACATTTTCCTAGTGAAAATTCAACTTTGAGAATAAAAAATATTTTTATTTTATTTATTATAAAAATTAATTTAACCATAAAGTCTAAACTAAAAAATAGAACGGTTAGTTGTTTAAAATTTCTCAAAATTTGTTTTATTGGAATAAAATTAAGTATAAATTACTTAATAATAATCCATATAAAGTGAATACAAATCATATTTTCTAATTTATAAAAAGTTATTATTGATATTGAAGATGGTCATTCTTTCTTTTATTGAGACAACCTATTTCTATATTATACACTAAACGAAAAACTTTACTTGCTGCAAGAAATAAATGAATTATCTTTGTAAATTTTATTTTTAAAAAATTGCTTTCAATTAAAACCGTCACTTGTTATAATTTTTAACATATTTGATAAAGTTATTTAAGAATAAAATTCTGATTTTTTTAAAGAAAGTTGAAGTTATTTTTTTATAAGAGGCATATATGATAAAAGAATTAAAAGAAGAACAAAATATCCATGTTAATTTTTATTTATATAAAAAGAACTTTAAAATAAATCACTCCGAAGTAATATTTTTCTTAAGCACAAAGAAAACATTCATTGTACCAATCAATTGCGTAGAAATTAAAAAAAAAAAAAAAAAAAAAAAAAAAAAAAAAAAAAAAATAAAAAAATAATATAATAAACAAAATAATTTTTTTTTTTTTTTTTTTTTTTTTTTTCTTTTTTTTTTTTCTTTTTTTTTCTCCTTTTTTTCTTCTTTTTTTTTTTTTTTCACTATGTTTTTTCTTTAACAACCCCTTATTTTATTGTCCCTTTTATACACACTAATTAAT
>Ga0099824_1004582_pt1 | contig 19848 bp, 8 predicted proteins | sample SiratrowhiteBW_FD_76837 | JGI IMG/M metagenome (GOLD analysis project Ga0099824, IMG submission 76837) | Root nodule microbial communities of legume samples collected from California, USA - Siratro white BW | ecosystem: Host-associated > Plants > Roots > Nodule | place: USA: California... | reverse complement strand
TATATGTAACAGTTTGCCAATAAATATTTTTTGGTGGCCACTCTTATTCTTTTTATTCTAGCTCTACCCCTGATTGCAGTAAATACCATTCATTTGAGTAGGAAAAATAGGTGTAGAGTGTGAACATCAGTACCAGCCAACTTGTGTTTGGGGGGCACTGATTTTTTTAGTAAGATGCTCAGTTTGGCATCCATTGTTCGTTCTTAAATTTGTACAGCCAAATATTATGACATTTTCGTTGGAATTCAAGATCCAATATGACAACTTGAGTTGCTGCTGTCAGTAATATTTTTATGTTCGAGAAAAATCAAACAATAAATCTGGGTGAAGTAATTGAATCCACTTTGGCTTTAGCATCTATGTCTGAAAGGCTAATTTAACTTTCTCTTCTGAAATAGGTGGGTTGATAACCATTTGGTGCATGTTCTGTCACCAAATATTTATCGAAATACGTCTGAAGCACTTGAATCCTTTGAGTATATTACTAGCAATGGTAAGTTGGTACTGACCTTTGATTCAGAAATATTTTCTTTTATTAGTTTTTAACACTTATTTTAGCATGTGTTATGGTTTATGCTTCTTTCCACTGAGTTTTCTGTTGTATGGATTGCCCTTTTCATATAAACATGGATTTTGAACAAAATCTGTATTGATGCGGCAACTAAGCTTAACCTATTAGGTGAGGACACTTGAACTTTTGTAAAATGAAGAAAAAGAGAGTTAAAAATAGATACTAGTAAAACAAAAGGCACCAAACAGAGAAGGAACATTTGTAATAAAAGAGGAAAGGAGAGAGAGAAAAAATCAGAGAATGTAAAAATGGCACCAAATAGAAAATGAACATTTGCAGACAGAGAAAAGGAGAGATAAAACCAAATAGAAAATGAACATTTGCAAACATCTATAGTCTTTTAGTATATTGAATATCCTATGTAGATAGTGTTGGAGATTTCACATTGATTAGAGATAAAGCCAAATTAATGTATATAAGTAGGTGTAAACTTCTTTTTACAAACCGGTTTTGTGAGATTGAGTTAGGCTTATAGTTCATCTTCTAAGAGATACATTTGATTGCACTAACAATGAGCTTGTCTTTCCCAGAGAAAGATTGTAAACAAAACCGAAGCCTGGAAGTTTATGTGCAAAGGAGACTTGTCATGCACCAAAATGAGATGAGGAATCTAAATATTTACCATAGGATAACACACTTTTGATTAAATAACCAATTGTAAGAATTGCATTTGCCCAAAACCAAAAATGCTGGAAGTTTATTTGTCAAGTAGACTCGTTAGGAAACCAAGTGAAATGAGGAATCTAAATATTTAACACAAGATGACACACTCTTTTGTAGTGAGACACCGTCTTTTGATTTGTTGCGGAAGATACTTAAGAGGATATCACCTGGGATTCACATTCTTGCTAATAGTAAAGTATACAAAGTAAACTTTCAAGGTTTACTTTGTCACTAATGCAACTCTCTCTCCTTGCATACCGTGCTTTATCTACTTTCAGCCCATGCATATTATCAATGCTTATTTGAACTTTATTTAAACTTCTTTATTTAGCCCTGATCTATTAACCTGAAATTTAATGTGTTGTGATATTTTGTTTATATTGGTACTTTTAGGCAATTTCAGCTATCTAGAAAAGATTTCGGTGAAGTTTGCTGGAGCTGCAGCTATGTATTTTGTGTCTAAGAATCTGAAGAAGAAATACAACATAACTGATGAACGTGCTGCTCTTTATGAGGCAGCAGAAACATGGGTAGAAGCTCTGAATGGCCGTGAATTCCTCGGTATGTACTCCACTATTGTGTCAAGGAGATTATAATATCAATGCTAAAACATCCATTCATTGAATGATACAATGATTGCTTTTCTGTATTTTCAGGAGGCTCTAAACCTAACTTAGCCGACCTGGCGGTCTTTGGGGTTTTAAAACCCATACGCTATTTGACGTCTGGCAAGGATATGGTGGAGCACACTCGTATTGGTGAGTGGTATGCAAGAATGGAGAGTGCTGTTGGAGAACCTTCCAAGATTAAAGCCTAAATTCAGTTCTTTTATTCACAGTTTTTTGTCTTCTATTACTACTCTTGGCTTTTGCCGCCATTGGTTAGAAGGGGAAACATTTGGGTTTCTCAGAGAGAACATATTTATACTACTTACTATGTGGTATTAGTGTTATATATAGGCAAGGTTTTGCTGAAATTGATTCTTCTAGAGAAATTATTCTTCTGTTATAGGCTGCTGTTATTGTAAAGATTAAAGAAAAGAAATCTTTCAGCTGTATGAAAGAATAAGTCAACGTCTGCCATGCCTGTGATATTTAAAACTTTGGTTTTGATTAATTTGGTAGAGTTGAATAAGGAGTTTGATTTGATCACACTCACCAATTGATGTAATAAGTTGAGAAAAACTGATACAGTCCTCTAAAGAGATGTAGTATTTTTTATTTTACAGAAGGTAAATTTTAGAAGTTAGCCTTTTCTTTACCAAAATATTATAGTAATTATCAACGCCTTGAATGCTTCTTAGTATTTTTAGCGTGATTGTAATATTTTAGATTATATATGTTGTAATTTTAGCTGTGTTTGAAAAAAAGGGTGTTTGGTCAAATGGTTTAGATTGTCTTACATAATTTAAAAATCTTATTTTTAAAAGTGACATTTCATTTTTTTTCTAATTTTAAAAAATATACTTCGTAGAATTTCTGTATTTTACAAATTTTACAATTTGTGGTGAGTATTTTAATTACTTCCTTGAAATACCTTACCTTTTAAATTAAACCATCAAGCACATGGTGTATCTCACCTATAGAAAGCAATCTTTGAAAATTGTTTTCAAGTGGTATATTTTATGTTAATTATATATTTTTAAAATATTTTAAATTTTAATTTCAAATTTATTTTGATTTAGCAATTAACTCCAAATTTTCTTCTTCAGAGCCTCTACTTTCGCTTTTATTTATATACCTGATTAAAGTTGTTTTTCTCTTTCAATTTATCATTTTCATATTTATTTTAAGTTAAATTTTACTGAATTTAAAAAGAAATTATGATAATAAAAGGTAACTCATTATGTCAATTACTTTCCATACATTGAATATAATATGCCAGCTCAACTCTATCATTTTACTAAGAATTTTAAGTTTTATATAAGTTGTATATTAAAAACATCTATTTATTGCGGATGCAAAATATTGAATGCATTCCTAAATAACTTTTCGTATTATTTTCATACTCTAAAATTTAAATACAATTTTTAAGATTCCTAAAATTTAAATATATTTTAGATTTTTAATAATAACGATAACTGAAAAAATGTGAGTAAATTATTGCCTTTAACATATTTTTAATTTTATGTTTAATCAAAATTATTTTTATCTTATAATTATTATACCGGTCAATTTTTTATTTATTCTCATTAATTTTAATAATATATTAAAATATATAATTAATTTTAGAGAAGCAAATACAAAACGGTTTTTTTTTCAGAAAACATATTTAATATATTTAAAAAATCACATGCACATTTAATCCCTTCTTATCCAAAACATAATCACATTAGGAAAATAAAATAAAATGATGAATGCAAGACACACACACAGGGGTTGAAGTGACGTGATATCCGTTGGATCCAATCGAACTGTTCAAAAGTCAAAGAAAAAGCAAAGCACATGTTACCTCTCATTCCCACACAAAAAGACAAAACACAACAAAGAAAATCCAAACATCACCTTCTCCTTCTTCCTTCCTATGTTTCCAACCTTTCTCTCTCTCCTTCCACAACCAACATCCCATTTTTGGTGGGTCCCACTTCCACTTTCCCTCTGCCATCTCATTTGTCAATTAAATAACCCCTTAATTTCTTTCACAATAAACAACTCATTTATTCATCAATTTTGGATTTTTTTGTTATTTTCCAGAAGAAACTGTCATCTTCTTGTTACTATAAATTGTAAATAAAATAAAACAATGGAGGAATTGGATTCGACACCAAAGTCTCTCATGGAAAATCTGCTTGGCCTTTTGAGGGTTCGCGTGAAGCGTGGTGTCAACCTCGCCGTTCGTGATGTCCGAAGCAGCGACCCTTATGTTGTCGTCAAGATGTTCAATCAGGTCTTCTCTTCATTTTTCTATTTTCATTCTAAAAATTCAATCTTTTTGGCTATACACCCTGCCCTTTGTTGTTAATTTTGGAGATTTTTCTCCCCTTTTCCTAATTTGTGTAAAAATCTTGTTTTTATTTCTAGGTTTTAAATGGGTTAGAGGTTCTAAATTTGTGTCATGTTTAAATTGATTTTTGACTTGCATGATGATGATCATAACATGGGGGTGTATGTATGTACGTGTGATTGTCATCATTAGTTCTTAATGCTAGTGCTTGAAATTGAAGCATTTTAATTGCAATATGTTGTGGTTGGTCTTGTTTAAATTAAGGCATTGTTGACCCTTTTTTTTTTTGGTTTGCAGAAGCTAAAGACCCGTGTCATTAAGAAGGATGTGAATCCTGAGTGGAATGAAGACCTTACTCTTTCTATTATAGATCCGAATCACCAAGTTAAACTGGTGAGTGGCTGAATTTGTTAATTTCTTTTTCTAGTTTGTAAAATTCAGTTCAGTTGAAAGATGGTGATGTAGATTTTTCCTTTTTTGTCTTGGGTTGATGGGATATGTTGTTAATATATTAGATGTTAGTCATGTTTTTCTTGCCTCTTTATTGGTGAAAAGCAAGTTGTTTTCATGTGAACAAAAGTGAGAATAAGTCCACAATCTACCCAACAAACCTGAACATTTCGAGACTATCTGTGATTGAATAATAGTATATGCAACTTCATGAATTGCTCTATTCTGGTGTATTAGATTTTATCATTTCTTATGTCTTGCCTTGAAAAGTAAACTAATTGTTGTTTCAAGAAATTTTTTCGAAGTATTTGTAAACTTCATTTTAGGTTTTGGCTAAGAGTGTGTTTGAACTTTGAAATGATGTTTGGAACTTCCATTTCAGAGCAAGTTTGTATGAAAACTTGGACTATATTTGGTTTTCTACATGTGGGAGGCCTCCAGATATGTTAAAAAAGTAAAACTGTTGTTTGGTATGGAGTTCAATATGATTGTAAACTGAGTTTTTCCTTGAAACTCAATTTGTTTGTAAGCCTATTGGAAATATTCTGACACCCCAAAAGTTCATTCATTTTAGAAGTTACAAAGGATGTTCTGTTCAAATCTAAGTGTACTAACGGGCTTTTAAGGGAAACCAAACCGTATGAACATAAGTTGGAAGAGTCCTAATTATAAACCAAACATGGGCTGAACTCTTATTGTCAAACATAACATGCTTTTGGTAGCAATTTCAATTCTACCTTAACTAAACAAAAACTTTTCACTTAAAAATCTTGTTTGCCATACTCACATGGGTAATTTGTTCTCAAATACTAATTGTTTTAGTCAAGGAGGTTTTTTATTGCACTATAGGCTAGCTCAAATAGAACTTTTCAGTCTCTTTCCTCTTGATAGACCTGATCGATCTAATTCTTAGAAAACAAATGATTCTGGTACCCCAGTTGAAAAACAATGTAGTTTGAATATATTCCTTCAAGTATTTGAGTATTAATTACCATAATATTTAATTCACTGCGTCTGTTATAATAATTATCACTATAATAATTATCACTGACGGAACTGTTGGGCCTGTCTTTCGGCCTATTTTGAATGGACATATAAAACTTCTTACCTACACGTCTTTTGTATGAACATATAAAACTTCTTACTTATACACCTTTTCTACTAACAACACTCCTTCGGACTCAGGATGGGTCACTAACCGTGTGGTAAATTTTTTTTGAGATGTTCTAATGTCAGACATATCAATGAGACTACTGATTAGTTGATGATCCTTTCTGATTGCAGACCGTTTATGACCATGACACCTTTAGCAAAGATGACAAAATGGGAGATGCAGAATTTGACATCTTTCCCTTTATAGAAGCCTTGAAGAGCAACTTAACTGGCATTCCAAATGGTACTGTGATCAAAAGAATACAACCAAGTGCACAGAACTTCCTGGCTGATGAGAGCTGCATCACTTATGTCAATGGCAAGGTTGTCCAAGACATGATCCTTAGATTGCAAAATGTGGAATGTGGTGAAGTGGAAATTCAGTTGCAGTGGATTGATCTTCCTGGTGCTAAGGGTATATGATCTTATCAGGTGTTTGTGTATTAACAACTTCATGCATATAACCTGGATTTTTGCCTTGTACTACTTAACTTGAGCTCAGGTTTATCTAAGACTTGTTGAGGAACAAACAGAACTTGTATTTATAATCCAGTTTGAGATGCTTTAGTACAGTTTTCAACTTTTATATTTTTCATGTGCACTGATTTGGTCCCATATATATGAAATCTGTATTCCTAAGATGATAACAAAAGTAATTTCACTCTGGATCAAACACTAATTGCATAATCTTTGTTATCATTGTTTGTTGTAAATTTGTTTCACTTGAAGTGGTTTTAAAGTATATATATTCATTTATTTATTTATTTATATGTGTGTGCACAGTGTTAGAACAAATATGGTAAAGGTAAAACAGTACTCCCTCCATCCTTATTTTCATTTTATACTACGTTTTAGAAAGAATAAATAAATAAATTAGTTTTTATTTTACAAAATTAATAAGGTCTTCAAAGTTTTTTTTTTTTTTTCTGGATATCCTTTTCATGCATTAAGAGCATATGTAATTATGTTTAATGAGTTGTAGACATCATTTTCAGATTATGTAATCTGATTTGATAAGATGATCGAGATTTATTTTTATAAAAAAAATGGTTTAAATCCTAATAAAATTACAAATATATTTAGTTTCTAATTTTTTTTAACCTTAGTTTTTAATTTCTTTTTTCATTTTGTGTCTGGTCTTTGTTGTTACTGTTACTTGTATTAACATGATAGATCGTCTCATGATAATGGTTATGATTAAAAAAATTCAAATGTTAAGAGAGAAATATAAATAGAGATCGATTAAAAGAGTTACCATAATAATAGAAGTAAACATTTTTGTGAAACTAATTACAAAATCTGTAAATATTTTATGAATCAAAAGTTAAGAAGAGTTATTAAAAAAATTAAATCTTTTTCTGGGACCCATCTTTATAAAAATATGGTCTTATACAATTTTGAAATCACAAAACAAACATTAAATATTGTACGAATGATTCTATCTATAAGTTTAACTTAAGCTTTTGGTAGGGTTTATATGAGATGATAACCTTATTATAGCATACACTCTCGTTTCTTATATTTTAGTAAAATAATGAGAGAGTTTTAGAGAGAATTTATAGTAGATAACCATTGATAAAGCCGAAACCAAAAAATCAAAAAGTCATAAATTTTAATTTTGTAATAACTATTTAACTAATTTCCGATTAGTATGTAGTTTTGAAAAAGTAGACTAATAGTGTCTCAAAATTTTCATAGTGTTTTTTTCATTTCAAGATTAAAGTATTATCACAAACTAATCATGTCTAACTCTAATGAAATGGAATATTTAAGCATGTCAGTTTATTTTTTCATCTAAGCAAAATAGTAATCATAATAAAAATAAAATCATAAATAATAATATTATTAATAAAATAAAAATAAAAATAATTTATAACAATTAAAATTAATCAGGATTCTTTTGAATAAACGTTGATGTTATATATATATATATATATATATATATATATATATATATTAATTGTTATAATATAACTATTTTTTGTAAGTTATTTTCTTATACTTTTGTATGTGTAACTCATGAGTCACACTAACATCAATTTAAGTATATTATTTTAATTTTTAACTTAATTTAAACTCTACTTTCAATATTTAATATTTTCAAAATTAATATTATTTTATTTCATTTTTAATTTTTTAATATTACTTTTTTACGTTATTATATGCACTAAATATATTATTATAATTCATAATTATGTTACAAACGCATACTTAAATTGGGACAAGAATAATATTTTAACTAAATATGTAGATAATAGTTATAAAAATTATAAATATTAAATCTAAATTCATTTCAAAAGTAAGGAAAAAATTATTTTACAAAATTCTCAATTGAGAAATAATTTTAGTTTATTATATCAATTAAATCACTCATGAACTTTTACATATTTTTGTAAAATTAATGTTTACTGTTGAAGAAAAAAATATTAAAAGCCTTTAAATGTGAAGTGAAATATAAAATTTATTTTAAACTATTTAAAGTAATTTCGTAACAATTAAGATAAAATAATATTATTCTTTATGTGAAGTGAAATATAAAAGTTATTTTAAACTATTTAAAATAAGTGCATAACAATTAAGATAAAATAACATTATTCTTTAAAAAGGAGCATTGAAGGATCTTTTAATGAATATTATAGAGATTTTTGAAAACCTCTCTCAAAAAAGATGTTCTTGCAGATTTTGTGGTGCAAAGTGAAGAAAAAGATACTGAGGATATTTAAATGAAGTTCTACATTTTGCTTAGTCAACTATTAAATATTTAATGTATGGGTTAAAATTAAAGTAAAAGTGCAATAAATCAAGTAATGATGCTTATGATGAGAAAGCAAAAGTTTGGGATTAACCTAAACTTTCTTGTTTTGTCCTTTTCTTTTTCTTATTTGTTGGATGTGTTTTTAGTTATGATTATGAAAACCACTTTGGTAATAGCTTTTGTACTTATGAAGAAAATTATTTAACTTTATAAAAATAATTTATGATCCTCCTAAGTGCTTATTAACATATTTTAATAAATAATTTAGTACAATAATTTTTTAACATATTTCAATGAACTTTATAATTAAAGTCATATCACAAATTCGTATGTGATAAAAAAAATATTAAATAAAACTTACTAATTTTAATTTGGTTGTTTTTGCTAAATACACCTTCAATAAAATTGACTCAATGAAATCTTTTGTTCCTGAAAGATTCATCATTTTTACTGTTTTCTTTTAAACAAGTCTTTCTTTAAATATTTTTTCTATTAGTTTTTGGCCACTAAACAACCGTGTTTATGGTAAATTCATGTTTATATATTATTTTCATTTTCTCTATTTGATTTGTCAATATTTCAGAATTTTTTCTATGTAAGAGATTAATGTTAGATAATAAAATGAAGTTGGCAAATTTGAAAATTGGTTTGGAAAATACAAAAGTGAAATCAACATTGAATAATGTGTTTGAAATCCTTTGTGAATCCACATGGATATGCTTTTATTGTGATTTTAAACCTTTGGTAATATGAAAAAAGCATTTACGTGTACAATTTTATCTTTGCTTCTTTTACCAAAAACTTTGTTTCCTTTTCCACAAACCAATTTCCCTAACACATGTCTCTTCCTTCGTCTCCAAAATATTTCTCACATTCAATCAATAATGAAAAAAAAATCATTAAAAATAGTTTAAAAATGATAGTTAATATCACGAAATCTAAAATATTTTTTTCTAATATTATTTATTTCAAATTCAAAGTCAGATGTTATTTATTCCAACTGATTTTAGGGAACAAAAGTGACCATAACTTGTATAAATGTCACAAAAGTTTTCCTTGTTCAGCCAAATTAATGAGTTTAACATGTTTATGTTCATCACAAATTGAAACACGATTTGAATTTGTAAAAATAATAATAATAATAAAAGAATGATTCAGAAATACTGAGAAGAAGAGAAGAGAGAGCAGAGAATGAAAGTGAAAAGAGAAACACTGATTGACATGTGAGTCAGTAACACAATTCTTTGTTATTCAAAACAAAACCCTAAACAAACAAACAAACAACACTGCAACACAGTTTTCTGTTTCCTAAGACCTTCAACATTAAATACACATTAATTAGTAAATAAAATATTTTTTCAGAAAAATAATTTTTAAAATGAAATTAGTATTTTAAAAATTAATTGACTAAAACACCGTGTTTAGATTAACGACATTCCCATATCCTTTTGGAACTTGTGATGATGGATGTAAAAAAATAAAATAATGACAAAAGAAAGTAAAAATTGTGAAAAAAATATATATTTTGAATCAAGGAAGAATGACTTATATTAAAGAGACTGAAAATTATACTTAACTTAATTATAAAAAATGGTTTAGAAAAAAAAATCATAACATTTGATCAGGGTCTTCAACACATCAAGACTGCAAATAAAAAGACTTATAGTACGATATATTGTGATATGTTCTTAACAAATTATAATATCATTTTAAGATATACAGTGAAATTTAAATTTAGTTTATTTATATACTATAGTTTTGTTTTATCTAAGTTAGAGTGAATTTTTTAACACACTTCTTCATATAGAAGGTTGAACATCTTAAACATATATATTACAATATTAACTTAACATTTTAATGCGATTTTAAGATAAGATAATAAAATTTAAGTTTAATATAATTTATCAATGAACACATACATTATCTTAAATGAGGAATAGGAGAAAATCAATATTAAATTATACAAAACTAAATATCTTATTTCATTGGATAAACTCTTAATAAGTATTATATATTCTAAAAAATAAAGTAAATTCATAAAAGAAATTAATTTAATAAGATAATATTGACATCTACTTATTATAATTTAGTGATATAATAAATAATAATAGATAGTAAAATTTATAACATCAAAGAACAAGAATTTTGGATTCCAATGTATGACCAAATACAAGCCACATGCTCTGGACCATGGAATATATACAAATATTTTGTAGACACCACAGACTTGTATTATTGCTAAAAACACTTCCCTCATCTCTCTTGGAGTTAAGATTAATATTTTTATTATTGTTACTGTTCGTAACACTGTTTTTCGCAATAACAAAAGTTAACTCCATTTATTGAGAACATGTTTGACTTATACTATAAACAAAGATCGTCCTTATAAAAATAAAAATAAAAATAAAAATTTTATTTTATTTTTTGTTTATATTAAATGGTGAAATATTGGAAAGTGAAAAAAAAATTAAAATAAATTGTTTGAATTAAGTAAAAATAAAAGAATTAAATAAATCTTTTGTTATTAACAAAGAAAAACATATATGGTGCGTCTAATTTTTTTTCTTACGCTATCATTATGTATATATGTATATATATATATATATAATAAAGAAAATTTAATTAAATAGAAATAAACATTTTAAATACATGATTGTAAGTAAGATATGAGTACATTACTTTTATGCACTATAAGTGGAAAACTTTTATTTTCGTTTCCTTTTAATGCTTTAATACACCTTAATTTTTCTGTTGTTAGAAGGCATTAAGATCGTTGGGATAAAAGAAAAAAGAAGTTAAAGAAAGTATAATGTTTTAAAACATTTTTATTATTACTTTGTATTCAATTAAACAAGTTTTCCCATCTAAACATAACATTAATTAGAGTTGGTAAGCCTTTGAATAGCTAAGCTCAAATTTGTTTAGCACATAACTTAGTCTTAATAATAATAATAATAATAATAATAATAATAATAATAATAATAATAATAATAATAAAGTATCATACTTTACTCATTTAGTCCTATTTAGGAGGTGAAAAGATAAAAGTTTATGATTTTCATCATACCCTTGTGTTCTCTTAATTTTGTGTCACATAAAAGTAATTGTTAAGCAGAATAATAAATGGGTCAAAAGTCTAAGGGGACTTAGACCCTAACATGCACCATACCAATGAGAATCAAGAACCCTAATTATTCTTTATTAATAGTAATATAATTATAGTATCTTTTAGTTAATGCTATTTCTTTTTGTTTGAACATTTAGTGAAAAACAGGGCAACGTTTACCTGAATTTTTGGTAACATTTTCCTTTTACAACCAATTATGCATTTTATTGTGAATTTATGATCTTTTCCTGTTCTCGTTTTTTGCCATTTTTGTTCTAACACAAGCTTTCAAATCTACTTCCCTACAATTTGAAGTTATACTTGTTATTACTCTATGAAATGGACCTAAAGAATTATTATTTGAACTAACATTAATTAAAAGAAAATAAACACATTTGCAATCCGATATTTGAAAACACATTTTGAGTGATTTCAAAACAAAGTTAGACTAAATTTCCTTGTTTATCATTTTATAATTTTTTTGCTATTTTTAGCTGTATTTTTAGTACAAATTTCACTAAAAATACCACTAATGTTCGTAACAAATAATATTTTTTTAAATTAAAGATTTTAATCACTCAATTGGCATTAAAATGTTAACCAAAAGGGTTAGAATGAGTGTAACTACTATATTTATAACATATATAAGATTGATATCTTATTTGTGTTCTTGCTTAACAATAAGAATACTTATTCATTCTTATATCTATCAAAATATTTGTTAAATACCTTTTGTGTGAAAAAATTTAAAAAAACATACTATTATAAAAAAAATGCAATTAAAAAACATAAATTTTTCTTTTTTAATACTAAATATATAATTAAGAAAGAACTATCACGATATAAATTTTAAAACAAATTATTACATGAAGTAATTCTATTTGAGTAATTTAAGACCTTAAGAGTAAGTATGCATGGATCAAATAATTCAATATGAGAACGAGTATGGTGAAAATATTTTATTTTTTTTTCAAAAGTTAAATATTACCTGTATTATACTAAATATTCTTCACCAATATATTAATAAATTCAAATAATTCTTATAATTAAGAATTTATTTCCCATCCTTAATTAATATTAATTAAAAAATAGAAAAAATATATGTTAAAATTCTAAAAAAAAGCAAAAGTTTTGAAAGGGGAAATCTAAGTCATTAAAAATCATTGGCATACTAGATTGTATTTGACTAGTTATTTTTATTTTTATCTCTTTTTATATGTTTTTTTTTTTTTTTTTTTTTTTTTTTTATTTTTTTTTTTTTTTTTTAATTTCACTCTCAATTTTTTCTAGTAGTAACCTTTTCTACCAGTGGTGTCATCCATCTAAAACTTATAAATCTCAGTTTTATTTGACAAGAACCATGTGTAACCTAATACACATGATGAAATCTTTAATTCAATTTTTTTTCATATATATATATATTGTGAAATTGTTTTGAACCATGATTAATTAAAGTTATTTTATTTATTTATTTGTTTTTACTGTGATAATGGTTTGGGGAAAGGCCATGAAACACAATGATGGTAACTCTGCAAATGCTGCTTCAGACCAATATTCTCTCCCAAACACTTTCCGTACTCAAAACATTATCATTTCACAAATGCCTTCAAAAATAAAACCTTTGTCACTTTCTTCAAACCAATCTCACAGGGTCCAATTCTTCAGCCCATTGGGTAGCCCTTCAACAATTTCCAAGATTATTTTCTGCAACTTGTTTTGATTTTGTATTTTCATCAACAAACACTTATTTTTTAATCAGAAGGCTTCAAAAAATCCAAGATTTGAAAGTTGTAAAAAGTTAAAAAAATTAAGAAGATAATTGGTTAAGTCATGGAAAGTATCTGATCTCATTGGTTTGAGAGTTGGAAGGAGATAACTAAGCATAAAATGGTGGTAAGAATTGCGTCAGCTGAGAAGTAACAATGAATTTTGTGGTTTCAAGGTTCTGCAATTTGCAGATTGTTCATATTTTACCATTTGATCACAAACACAAGCCACGCAATGCATGGATTACAAGAAATGTTTTGTACCCTGTGTTATAAAATTATTACTACAATTCTGTTAAGTGTTGACAGCTTTATTGGTTCAAGTAAACAACTCCCAATGAAGTGTGAACCTTTTCTTTAACTTTGTACCATATTCAAATTTTTATTTCTTTACCACAAACCCTTTTTTAATATTGCTGCATGTGCATATTTTTATATATCTTATTTTATATATATATATATATATGATTTAATTAATTATGAAGAGTTGAATTTAACTTTTTATAAATATTAATTATCTCGTTACAGAAATTAGATTTATTAAATTACAATCGAATTATAATATTTAGGTTTTTAAAATAAAAAATGTTACATTCTGATTAATGATTATAATTTTTGATTTGATTGATAAATAATCTATCTAATCACTCGTATTGGACTCAAAATTATGAATTTGATTTTTAGCAAGATAATTGTTAAGAGAAGATTGTTACTTGTGGTATTTAATAACAAATTTTATAACACATTTATAAAATAATGTAGTATTTAGATAAATAAATTTTATAATTTTGTAAAAAAAAAGTTATTTGGCGTTAACTAGATGTAAAAAATTATTAAATACTCACCTGATTTTTCTTTTTTTCTTTTTTTTATTCAGTTGTGCGTTTCTAATAAATATTTATTTCAACTATGATCAGAAATTACCAATTTATTGAAGTATTAATAATAAATACAACAAAATTGTTGCACATATAAGGACTAGAGAGATAATTAGGATGAATTTTATTTAGTTTGAATTTCTTCAATGTTCTACAAATAAACAGTTTCAGAATTTTCACCAAAATGAAAAGTCATTGGAAGTTGGTTCAATTACTTATTCTATGAATGTGAGCATTTTATAAATATGATTATTCCTTGATTTTAATTAAATGCTTAAATTTGTCCTAAATAGCACAATCATGTGTCCTAAATATGATTAAATGACATCTCTTCATCCTAAAAAGTAGTTTAAGAATATAACTCAAATCTAGGAAAAACTTTGAAAAATAAAAGAAATGCAAAATTTTAGAGAATTTACATTTTTCCTAATTAGGAAGAATGTGGGTTTTCACCTACTATTCTTTCTTCTTTATCCAAGAACATGGAACAAACAGTTAAAATACATGTATCAACCTAACAGTTATATATTTTATATTAGATTAAATAAGCTAATTTTATATTATTTAATTTGAAAAAGGTAAGATTGTAGAGTGGTTTATTGATATTATCCACCTAACAAAATGAACCCGAAGCTCTTGGAAATGGAAACCTCATTAGATATAGTTAGGAAAAGGACAACATGTGTCCACGTGATGTTTTAAACTCTCTTCATCTCTTCTATTTGTCCTCTGTTTTCTGTTCCCTTCACTCTTCTCAACTCATCCATGGCCTTATCTTTCTTTCATCCACCACTTTCTGAAATGCTTCTCTAACCACTCATTTGATTTTAATAATACATAATTTAAACTTAATTATTGTATTTGAAGTTTGTTAATTAGGATATATCATGTTAATCTATAAGATTATTTAGTGCAAATACATTTTTTGTGACTTTTTTTTGTTACAGTGGAAATACATTAATTTCATACAAACATATTCTATAAAAATGAGTACATCTTTTACCATGCCCATGAGGGAGACAACAATTTTGCTTTCACCCTCCTCATCCTTTTGTTCAAGAAAAAAACATTGATGACAAAATACTATAATTACGAATTACCTATTTTTCTTAATGATATTTTGCTTAATTTCCCATTAAAAAATTCCATTTTTTTTTATAAACTTTTAATGTCCAAAGTAACTTTTATGGCTTAACAAGGTTACGAAATAATATTCTTTTTCTGTAAAAAAAGAAAAGAACTAACAATCACCTTCAAAATCAACTTTATTCATTATCACATGAAGTTCAATTTTGATGTATTTAAATTAAATAATAACTGTGAAAATAAAGATCTGTTTTTTGAATGAAAAAAGTTACCTTTTAGTTGTCTCTTTTACCCTTTTTTTCCCTCCTTGAAACTGTAATTCAGGAAGTAGGAAAACAAAGGGAAATAAACAGGAGATTTGATTCTTTGAACAGACACAAATATTGAGCTAGACATAATTATGGAACAGTGATATTGTGCTGCAGAAAATGGTTTGCTGAAGAAGAAATATTATGATTAAACAAGAGAAAAATTTGAAATTTTAGTGTATTTGTTTAGTTTTCTGAAAGGGTTGATAAAGAAAGGGTGGATCCAGAGAGAAAGAGTCCCTTTACAAAGCTTAAAACACTCCTCAAAACAAGTACTTGGAGACATCCCCACCTCAACCCAAAATGCTTTTCCCAAGCTTTTTGTGACAATTTTAGGACCCATAGAATAGAAGGTAGGGAGAGGCACACCCCCACACAAGTTTCCAAAGCCATCAAATACCCCCATCTCTTCTCCAAAACCAAATCCAAACCAAACCAAAACAAAAAGCAAAACAACAAAGTGGCAAAGAAAAAAAATAAGAAATAAAAAGGCAACAATACAAAACACACACCACGCCCCCCCTTCCCCCAAAACCAAAACAAACAAAAAAACAAAAAAAAAAAAAAAACAAAAATGAGTAAAAAAAAAAAAAAAAAAATAAAAAGGGGCAACTCCCCCCCCCCCCCCCCCCCATTGTGCTTTGGGGACTGCAAGTGCAACAACCTTGCTTGCAGCTCTCAAAGCTGAAAAAAAAATATTTGCTGTATTCTGCTGCATATCACCACTCACTCACTCACTGCCCCAAAAACACATGCTCTTCCACATCCCTATATATCTTTTCAATTCTCATCATCATCATCACCACCAACTCCAACTCTAGCTCTCTTATATATTCCTCCACTCTCTTCCCTCACTTCTGCTACCTCTCTCACAACTCACAAAATGATCACCTTACTAGACTTCTACCATGTCATGACTGCAATGGTGCCACTCTATGTGGCTATGATCCTAGCCTATGGCTCAGTTAAGTGGTGGAAGATTTTCTCCCCTGACCAATGTTCTGGCATCAACCGTTTTGTGGCACTCTTTGCAGTGCCTCTTCTTTCCTTCCACTTCATAGCATCCAACAACCCTTACAAGATGAACCTTAGGTTCCTAGCTGCTGACACCCTTCAGAAGATCATCATACTAGTCCTTCTTGCAGTCTGGAGCAACTTCACCAAAAGGGGTTGCTTGGAATGGACCATAACCTTGTTCTCCCTCTCCACCCTCCCAAACACTTTGGTCATGGGCATCCCTTTGCTCAAAGGGATGTATGGAGAGTTCTCTGGGAGTCTCATGGTGCAAATTGTGGTCCTTCAGTGCATCATTTGGTACACCTTGATGCTGTTCATGTTTGAGTTCAGGGGTGCCAGAATGCTTATCTCTGAGCAGTTTCCTGACACTGCTGGCTCCATTGTCTCCATCCATGTGGACTCTGATGTCATGTCATTGGATGGAAGACAGCCACTTGAGACTGAAGCTGAGATCAAGGAAGATGGGAAACTCCATGTCACTGTGAGGAAATCCAATGCCTCAAGATCAGACATCTTCTCTAGAAGGTCTCAGGGTCTTTCTTCCACCACTCCACGCCCTTCTAACCTCACAAATGCAGAGATATACTCTTTGCAGTCTTCTAGGAACCCAACACCAAGAGGGTCCAGCTTCAACCACACTGACTTCTACTCGATGATGGCTGCTGGTGGCAGGAACTCCAACTTCGGAGCCTCTGATGTTTATGGCCTTTCGGCTTCAAGAGGGCCAACTCCAAGGCCTTCTAACTATGATGAAGATGGTGGGAAGCCAAAGTTTCATTACCATGCCGGTGGAACTGGACACTACCCTGCACCAAACCCTGGCATGTTCTCTCCCTCTAATGGCTCCAAAAGTGTTGCTGCTGCTAATGCTAATGCCAATGCCAAGAAGCCTAATGGGCAGGCTCAGCTGAAGCCTGAGGACGGGAATAGGGACCTTCACATGTTTGTTTGGAGTTCTAGCGCTTCACCAGTTTCTGATGTGTTTGGTGGCCATGAGTACGGAGGCCATGATCAGAAAGAAGTCAAATTGAATGTATCCCCAGGAAAAGGTTTATTTTTTTTCATACCAAGTTGGATTTATAAGTCTTAACTTGATACATGTTTAGAAATTATGTTTAGCATGTGGAACCAAACACTATTAGTCTTTTGTTTGTTTGTTTGTTTGTTTGGTTCCTTTTCATATGTGGGAGTTTCTTGTGATGTTTTGTGATCAGTGGAGAATCATAGAGACACTCAGGAGGACTACCTAGAGAAAGATGAGTTCAGCTTTGGGAATAGAGGAATGGAGAGGGAGATGAATCAGCAGGAGGGTGAGAAAGTTGGAGATGGGAAGCCAAAAACCATGCCTCCTGCAAGTGTGATGACAAGACTTATATTGATTATGGTGTGGAGAAAACTCATCAGAAACCCCAACACCTACTCCAGTCTAATTGGCCTCACTTGGTCTCTTGTTTCATTCAGGTAGATAGAGGGAAAAAAAAAAAAAAAATCTCTTTCACATATCATATTTTGTTGTTGGTACAACTCATTCTTTAATTTTGATTGATTGTGTTGTTCCTTGCAGGTGGAATGTTGAGATGCCTGCCATAATAGCAAAGTCTATCTCCATATTGTCAGATGCAGGGCTTGGCATGGCCATGTTCAGTCTTGGTCAGGACAATTCTCTCCCTGTTGTTACCTTACAAAATATATTTTAGCTCAGAAATTAACTTGTTCTTTCTTCTGACATCATCTTTGCTTGAGAGAGAGAAGAAAAAAAAAAAAAAAAAGGAAAAGGCTTTCAAATCTTTTGTGATTCCATGTTGGTGTTGTTTACTTTGATGTTAATGATTATTATTGAGCAAGCAAGGAGGCGTGATAACTAGAGAAAAAGCAAAGAAAGCAAACAGTATAATGTTATGATAATGTGTTGGCTCCTTTATGACTGTTTTGAGATCACTTTTTGCCAAGTTTGTGATGATGTGGGGTTGGTGGTGGTGGTGATGATGAAAGGTCATTCATTGACTGAGAGTGGTGGTGATACTGATGGGCATGCTTTGCTTTTGCTATCAATGACAGGTCTCTTCATGGCTTTGCAACCGAGGATCATAGCATGTGGAAATTCCATAGCAGCTTTTGCCATGGCTGTGAGATTCCTTACAGGTCCAGCTGTCATGGCAGCTGCTTCCATTGCTGTTGGACTCAAAGGTGTTCTCCTACACGTTGCCATTGTTCAGGTATCTCTCTCTCTCTCTCTTTCTTGTGCTCCCTTCTCACCACAACATTCATTCATAAAGCTCCAAATTTTACTTTATTTTGAATCACCATGTTACACATCCACCTGTTCCAAGCACCCAAAACTATGATATTTTATTGCTATAAAAAAGAAAAGTGTTTTTTGAGTAAATGGTCTTTACACTGAACACACATATGTATCATAAACTTGTTTGGAGTTAACTTTTAATGTATCTTTATTAAAGGGTATGTCATCATTATTTCTGATTTGAGTTGAGTTTAGTTTTACTAGTACAACAAGGAAAATGTTTCATAGTAGAATGTGATAAGCTGTAATAACATTAATTGGCCTTAAGATGAAACCCCAAATGAATGAAGATCTTATCTTAGTAGTACTAAGAGTGAGAATTCATATGATGTTTGTGATTGTACAAGGAAGATTTGAAACTGCAGTTGACATATTTGTTTGTTTGGTTGTCCTGTGTTGTCAAAAAAATATAGGCAGCTCTTCCTCAAGGAATTGTTCCATTTGTCTTTGCTAAGGAATATAATGTACATCCTGATATTCTCAGCACAGCGTGAGTGTTCAAATCTCATCAAGAACTTTCTCTCCCCACCATTCCTTTTCCTCCATTCAATTTCTTTCTCTTTTAATCCTAACCAATGCACCTTCTTTTACCCAATGCAGTGTTATTTTTGGGATGTTGATTGCGTTGCCCATAACTCTAGTGTACTACATTTTGATGGGGTTGTGAATGAACCAAATGATGGATGATACAGAAGATTCACGTGTGCCATCATCATCATCCATGCAATGCAAGATCGTTTCTTGAGGCTTCTTCACCATCACAAAACAAAAGGGTCACAAAAAGCATTAGAAAAAAAGCATCACGAGAATCGGATAGGAAGAACCCCAGGATCAGTTTTTTTTTTTTTTTT
>Ga0099824_1004579_pt1 | contig 19851 bp, 14 predicted proteins | sample SiratrowhiteBW_FD_76837 | JGI IMG/M metagenome (GOLD analysis project Ga0099824, IMG submission 76837) | Root nodule microbial communities of legume samples collected from California, USA - Siratro white BW | ecosystem: Host-associated > Plants > Roots > Nodule | place: USA: California... | reverse complement strand
TCCACATCATGTCTACATTTGGTAAAGGACAACCATCAACCAATTTAACCTGTAAATGAAAATTAAGTTAACCAACATCACAGTAAAAGCTTGGGCAATATAATGAACTTATAAAGCTTACCTATACAAAATGATTCCCATAAACATGTCCTATGCATATTATCCGATGTTGACTAACATCAATAGGAGGTTTACTTCGTAATGGAAAAAAGGTTACATTTTGTTACAAAGACAAGCAAACAAGGATAACATTATATCTGCTTGCAATGACGTAACCCATATTTGGTATAGTCATCCACTTGTCAACACTTGCCTGCAAATATGTAAAATATTAGTAATATGTCATTGTACTTACATATGTTAATCATAAATTAAACATAAACACTTACAGTTAACAAAACATATAAAATAGACAACCGGATGGCACCCCCTCCACACTGCATCCGGTTGTCATTATACAAACCGGATGAATACCCTGTCCGGTTCTCAGAATTTAAAAAATGGCAACCGGATGAGGTTCATCCGGGTGCCTTACGACAAATTTAAAAAATACACCAAAACGAAAAATCTTAAATCCCCGTCATTCTTTGCCACTGATAAACACTTCACAATCGTTGGAAAATCTGTTCTACTGTTCAATCACACTTCAAATCTTCAAAAACGATGCTCTGAAAGATGAATTTGAGAGGAAACTATACTATAGCAAGCACTGTGGGTTATGATCATGGGTGAGGAGAAGAAACCTTTCTATTAAAGAAAGGATATTTAAGTAATTTCGTAAAGGGCAAAGGTGGGATTTAAAATTTTTATTAGGGTGCAGGAAGAATTTGTCTTTAATTAGACCCTGGACTTCATTTTTCACTTCATGGGCTTGAGTTTTCTCATCATGGACCTCATGGAGTTGGGCTTGGATGTCCATTTCATTATTTTTTCTTCAACACCCTATATAAAGCAATCTCTCTTTGAAGACTGAGCTAGAAGTGATATTGAGTTGTCAAAACAATGTCAATATTCATGCTCAAAGTTTTTGTACCCTAAGCTTCATAATAAACATTGTTCGTGTTCATTAGCAAATTAAAAGAGTGTTTTAACCCTTTTATGTGTCGAAAGATGTTACCTCTCTGTCTAGTGAACAAAATCCTTTGATCATTTAGATAATATTTTTTGTATAACCCTTTTAGCCGGAATTGATTGTGTTTAAAAAAAGTACTCAATTTATAACTAGGAGTGAGAGTTGTTTTAAACAATACTCAAGATGTCTGGATAGGAATAGTTGTGTTTCAAACAATACTATAGGTTGTTAGTAAGGAGTGAGTGAGTGTTTGAGCAATACTGAGTTATTAGCCAAGAGTAGTTGAATTTCAAATAATACTCGATTGTATCTTTATTGCGTTAGTCTATTAGTGAAACTTCATTAATTGATCAACAACTAAATACAATCTAATTTTAGGAACGAACCAATATAAAAATCTCTAGCATAAATCCTTATTTTACTTAAACTTTACATGTTATTAAATTTGTCCTTAAAAAAAAAGTAGCTTTTAAAAACTTTTAAAAAAACTTTTGATAGATTGTTCATCATGTTAGAAACGTATATCTATTTGCACATCAGTAGAGGAAACTTTTCAAAAGCTACACAAAATTTTAATACACAATTCAACTTTTTTTTAAAGTAATAGAAGATCCAAATATATAACTAAACAATTGAAAGGATAGATAAGATAAATCTAACCTTACCTATTTTTAAGTTAATAAATTTTTATTATAAATCCTTTAGGATAAGGACAATATTGAACCCGGTTTCTATTTAATAGAGATATTTCTTTTTAAAAGATAAAATTTAAAATTTAAATATTTTATACAACATATATAAATTTAAATTTAAATTATTTAGTTATTTATTTTTAAATCTCGCCTCTCTCTCTAAATTATTTCTATCTAAACAATTTCTTTCTAACTTCACATATTTCACATATATGTATTTATATCTCTCCACAATATTCTAATTCCTTGTTTAGACATAAACCCTCAATTTCTTCTGAATATATAACGGTTAATGTCTTAGTGCAAAAAATGTTGCTTCTGGTTTTCTGCCCAAAAAAATAGTTTTGTAAATCAATTGACAGCTTTATTTTTCTGTTTTCTTGTCTTTGCAATTGAATTTTTCCATTTTGAACACCACAAACAATTATTTTGAAGAAAGCCGGTTTTTATCTTTAAGAACTTTCTCATTTCTAACTTTGTATTAATATATTCTATCTCTTGGGTTAGTTTGTATAAACTTAAAATAAATGTTTTTAAATTAATAATTTTAATAATCACTTATTTAATAAAATTATATTTTTTCTTATTTTCAAATAAGTATGTTAAACAATAAAACAACATATATCTGCTTATGTTATTGAATGATTAAAAAAAAAAAAACTCAAACAAGCCATTTTTCAGACCGTGGCTCTAGTTATTCAATTATGAGAACTCATTTTAAAAAATCTTTTTGAATACTTCATATAGCAATTTTATTTTTAATAGAATTTGTAAATTCAAAACACAGAAGTCTTTTAGTAGAAAATTGATCTAAATCTTTAGCATCTTGTCATTCATAAAAAAATTTTGATATTATAGTCTTTATTTCTTTCTGTGAAAAGGATATGAACATCTTGGCCAGGGCGAAAGATAAAAAGGCCATTCCTTTAGGGTTTAGTAAATTTCATTTGAAACAGTTGATGGAATTAATACATTTTAGTTTGAAAGGTGTGTTTTTATTGAAAAATATAAAATTTGATTTTTTAAAACTTTAATTTAAAGTTTAAACAGTCATTAATTTTATACCAGAAAGTTCATCACATATTTTCAAACCCTGCAAAATTTGGCGCAAAGAACGAGCTTTCCATTTTCCGTTTTCCTTCCATGAATTACATCAAAGCATGTACGAGGAAAAACGGCATTTTGACATTCCAAAAACGACACTTTCAGGTCGATGCTTCCATCATCAAGACGGGCTTCGATCCCAACACGTATCGTTTCAACTTCCAAGTGAAGACCCATCTCCTACATGGGGATTTGGGTGCAGCACGCAAACTGTTCGACGAAATGCCTCACAAGAACATCATCTCCACCAACACTATGATCACGGGTTACTTAAACTCTGGCAACCTTTCCGCTGCTAGGAGCTTGTTTGACGGCATGGTTGAACGCTCGGTTGTTACCTGGACAATGCTGATCGGTGGCTACGCTCAGAACAATAAGTTCCGCGAAGCTTTCGGTCTCTTCGTTGATATGTGTAGGCACGGCATTGTTCCGGATCATGTCACCTTGACGACTCTGTTATCTGGGTTCACTGAGTTTGACAATGTCAACGAAGTCGCACAAGTGCATGCCCATGTTGTCAAATTGGGGTATGATTCCACCCTTACGGTTTGCAACTCGTTGCTCGATTCTTACTGTAAGACGCGTAGCCTTGGTTTGGCTTGTCACCTCTTCAAGCATATGCCAGAGAAAGATCATGTCACTTTCAATGTGCTGTTGACCGGGTACTCCAAAGAGGGCTTCAATCATGATGCTATCAACTTGTTTTTCAAGATGCAGAATTTGGGGTTCAAGCCCACGGACTTTACTTTTGCTGCGATTTTAACTGCAGGCATACAGTTGGATGATATAGAATTTGGGCAACAAGTTCACAGTTTTGTGCTGAAGTGCAGCTTTGTGTGGAATGTGTTTGTGGCTAATGCTTTGCTTGATTTCTACTCGAAACATGACCGTGTTGTTGAAGTGAGGAAGCTTTTTTATGAGATGCCGGAGGTGGATGGTATCTCTTACAATGTCATCATCACGTGTTGTGCATGGAATGAAAGAGTGGAAGAATCGCTTCAACTTTTCAGGGACTTACAGTTTACAAGATTTGACCGGCGGCAATTCCCATATGCAACCTTGTTGAGCATTGCTGCAAATGCTTTGAACCTGGAAATGGGTAGGCAAATTCATTCCCAGGCTATTGTAACAGATGCCATTTCAGAAATTCTGGTTGGGAATTCCTTGGTTGACATGTATGCTAAATGTGACAAATTTAGGGAAGCAAATAGGATTTTTGCTGATCTGGCTCATCAAAGTTCAGTTCCATGGACAGCCCTGATCTCGGGTTATGTTCATAAGGGGCTCCATGAAGACAGCCTAAAGCTTTTTGTTGAGATGCAAAGAGCCAAAATACGTGCTGATTCAGCCACTTATGCCAGCATCTTAAGAGCCTGCGCAAATCTAGCTTCACTGACACTGGGAAAACAGTTACACTCGCATATAATCAGGTCTGGATGCATTTCAAATGTATTTTCTGGGAGTGCACTGGTTGACATGTATGCAAAATGTGGATCCATAAAAGAAGCACTTCATATGTTTCAAGAGATGCCTACGAGGAACTGTGTCTCCTGGAATGCACTGATTTCAGCTTATGCACAAAACGGAGACGGTGGCCTTGCTCTTAGATCATTTGAACAAATGGTTCATTCTGGTCTGCAACCAAATTCTGTTAGCTTCCTTAGCATTTTGTGTGCCTGCAGCCACTGTGGTCTAGTTGAAGAAGGACTACAATACTTCAACTCCATGACTCAAGTGTATAAATTTGTACCCAAAAAAGAGCATTATGCATCAATGGTTGATATGCTATGTCGCAGTGGACGATTTGATGAGGCTGAGAAATTGATGGCTCGGATGCCGGTTGAACCAGACGAGATAATGTGGACATCCATTCTCAACTCATGCAGGATTCATAAGAATCAAGAGATGGGAAAGAAAGCAGCAGATCAACTATTCAGCATGAATCTCCTTAGAGATGCTGCTCCATATGTTAGCCTGTCCAATATCTATGCAGCAGCTGGTGAATGGGAGAATGTGGGGAAGGTGAAGAAGGCCATGAGAGAGCGAGGGATCAGAAAGGTCCCAGCATACAGTTGGGTTGAAATCAAACAGAAGACTCATGTTTTCTCAGCCAATGACATGTCTCACCCACAGATGAAAGAGATAACGAGGATGCTTGATGAGTTGGAAGAGAAAATGGAGAAACAAGGGTATAAGCCTGACTCAAGTTGTGCCCTTCACAATGTGGATGAGGAAGTCAAGTTAGAGTCCCTAAAGTATCACAGTGAACGCATTGCCATTGCTTTTGCACTGATTAGCACCCCAAAAGGGTCACCCATATTAGTGATGAAGAACCTACGAGCTTGTAATGATTGCCACGCCGCCATCAAGGTAATCTCCAAGATTGTAAACCGGGAAATCACAGTCAGGGATTCAAGTAGATTCCATCATTTCAGAGATGGATCTTGCTCCTGTAAGGACTACTGGTAGTTTGCCTTTGTTGCATCAACAAAATCATTAATTTTACTAACAAAAGGCAGAAAACTTTGACGAAGAATTCGTGTCCATTGTCAAATCCATCTTCATTTGTACACTTATTTATACCAATTTTCCACAGTACTGGCCAGGAGAAAACATATATTATTCCTTCCGAGCAAGAAACTAAATTTTTTTAGACAAATTTGGATAGTCTTCTCTTGCTAGAGTAGAACACAATTTTGTACAAGGTTTTAGGAATCAGATCTCAAAAATTGCGCATGTATAAGATACCCATCAGGTTCAACTTCAACAAGTATACATATTAATCAGTGAACGGAACAATTATGATTAAATTTTCAATTTTTATAGGAAAGGTGAAAATATTAAATTTCTAATATTAGGTAATTGCTTGATCGTACCGAATGTTAAGCAAAGAAATAACATTTCCTGCAGAACTTTTATACTAAGCATCAATTGAAATCTCAAGACTACAACAGTTTCCGACGAAAAACTATACAGTTTCAGATATGGATCCTCCTCCTTTTAAACAAACAGAAATCCTTGACAAAGAGTTTAGATTTCATCGTCATATCTCACATTTTTCTATTTTCAGTTGTATCATTGTTTTAAACCTGTAGTCTACAGGTCAAAAGAAACATATGCTTTCACACAATGAATGGTCTCACAATTAGCCATCCAGAAATTGGTACCTCTTCTTTAATATTGCATGTCTTTACAATTGAAGACAATCTTATTCATAGCTTTCTAACAAGGATTTAAACAATGATCCAACACTGAAATTTCCATTTCAATCTCAAGATTTAAAAGTCATCACAGAGCAGACCACAAAGAGTCTCATCGACTGAATTTGTCTGCAATATTAAAAATCAATGTCCATGGTCATGTAAACTATTTTCTGCAGTTACCCACATCAACTGTTTCCATCACAATTTCCCCAACATCAACGTAATTTTAAACCTTGGTTTCCCTTAATCCGATTTCGTGAAAAGGTTAATCATATAGCTTAATGGGACTATGATGACTGAATTCAGGGATTCCAATAGAATAATATAAAAACTACGCATTCTTAATTAATCACTCATAATTCATCACACACTTTAATCTACAACGACCAATTTCTGAACTTATTAGATCATTCCGAATGAATCCTTATGAGCATAAAAGTAAATAACAATTGAAAATACTATAATACTTAATTGAAATCTTAATACAAAATCATTTTCCACCAAAAAGCATTACATTAAAACTGAATTAAAAAAAAAAAAAAACAAACAGATATCTATTTCTTGAGCAATTCATCGGGAACAACCCTAAGCTGCTTCCGCTTTTTCGATTTGGCAATCTTCTTCAAGGTGTTAGGGTTGGTAATCTTCTGGAACTTGGTTCCAGATTTGATAATATTCTCCTGCTTCTTCTTCTCCCTTTCTTCTCTCTTCTTCCGCTTCTCCACCTTGTTCAACCGAATCTCCTCCTTCAGCTCCATCATCCTCTCTTTGTACGCCTTCTTAATCATCTTCTCCCTCTCTCTCTGTTCGAACGTCGTCCCCTTCCGGCTCACCTGCGTCGCCGACGCCCTCCGCTGCCGCACCTGTTTCCACTTCCGACCGGATACCTTACCAGCGATCACACCGTCGTAGCTCGTCTGACCGTACACAGGCTTGTCCGGATTCTCCGACGAAGCCACCGCCGATCGCTTCGCCGGCGGCGCGACGGTCTCGTCGGTGTCCATGAGAGAAACGCCATCGTTGCTGGTGATGACGTCCTCCGTGTGCGGTTGGGACTGCTGCTCCCTCTTGCGCTTGTAGGTTTTGCCGCCGAAACCCTCGTCGAGGCAGCGAAAGTCGATGGTGCAAGCCATGATCGTGGTTTGCCAAACCCTAATTGATTTTAGGATTTATATGGTACTTGGCCTTCTCTTCACTATTTATACTTGGCTAATAAGGATGGAGATGATATTTTACTGTTTATAATTTGATTAAAAGGTTAAGACAAAGTTAATTTAAATAATAAATAATAAAACAATTTCACGTAGATGAAACTTAATGGATGTTGTTTAATTTATTTTTTAATACGAATTATTATTATTAAGGAGGATTGATAGAAAAGCTTAATAAAATAGACTTTCAAAAAAGAAAAATTATATTATATTATAAGATAAAATCTAAAATAAATATTTAAAATATTTGAAAAAGTATATATTTTTTATAAATTTATAGTATTAATTAAAATATTAAATATTTATAGTAATAATTTTTTAAATAAATTAAAAACAAATTTTTGTTGATGAAATTGAAATTATTATTATAGAAATAAAATAATAATTATATTTAGAAAATTTATTTATTGAAGTATAATTAATTTAAAGAATAAAATTTAAAAGAATTTCATTTAAAAATATATCAAACAATAAACATTTAATTATTGAGAGTTTTAAATTTTTATGTAAAATTATCTTTTTAAGGTCGGACTAAATAAATATAATATTGAAGTTATTTTTTGCTTTTAGTCAAACATAACCTTTTTATGTAGGAGTTGTTTAGTATAGTTATAGTTTGTAAAGTCATGAATCATTTCATGAGTATTATATTGTAAAAAAAATTTATTTTAATAAATAATTTAATGGTGGTGTATGATTTCTTATTTTTTGCAAAGTTAGATGAAAATGTTTTTTCTTAATGTTTGATTATTTATGTCATGTTAATGTTAATCTTAATTTCTATTAAGTTGTGGTCAATCTTTTGATTAACAATTCAAACTAAATATTAGTAGTTTAATTCAGAAACTTGTTTCTAGTTGTACTAGACACCATTTTTATGGGATTAAAATATTTGTAATATTATAATTATTTGAAATTTTCATTATGATTGTTTATTAAATAAGTCCTCTAAAGTAAAGCATTTTTTAATGAAAGTGATGAGATTAGGTTTTGTGGAAGAGTTTGTTTTAGGTGAGTTTGAAAGCATCACAATTCTTTAGCAAACTTTGTGTAGACTTCAATTATGGTATTGATAGAAAATTAGGAGTTTCAAGTAATTATATATGTTACATGGTCACACATTAATATCTCAATCATTTATGATTATAGGTTAATGTTAAGACAACTTCTTCAATGTTGTGTCATCAACAAAACCTAAACATTGTATATTTTTTCCTTCAAATTATAGAAGGTGCAATTGTATGCAATTTCAAATGGTTTAAGAAAAGTATTAAAAGTGGATATCTTCATTTTGTATTATTTAGTTATTTGCAAACACAATTACGAGATGAGAATTGAAATATTTTTCAATATTTGTTATGCAAAGTTGCTTCATATGAAGATCAAGATTATAGACAAAATAGTGCATTTGTTTGTTTTTGGGAGAAGGATGATTTTGACAAAAATAATTTTAATGTCTCATTTGGTTCAAATTATAGTTGAAAATTATTTTAGTCATAAACAAGTGTGATTAGTGCGGCCTCTTATAGCAATAATAAATTATAGTTTTTTAAACAAATATGAAGAAAAAACAAATTAAAAAATTGTAAATACAAACTTTTTATTTTGAGCATCTATCACAAAAAAAATATGAAAATATGAAGGTATTGCAAAATCCTAACTTAATTGATTCATGTATCAAAAGACATATTAAAAAAATTTATATAAAAGGATTGAAAGTGGAAAATAAAAAGTGTGACAAGCCAAACAATTCAAGTTGTTCAAGTGATATTGCTGAAATTACAAGAGTTATATGAGTGTCTAATCGAACTGTTAGAGCTTATAGTTTTGGTTATGTGAAAAATCATTGTAATTCTTCACATTGTGAAGTTATACTTTGAGAACTTTCTTTGTGCTTTCTTTGTTGTTTCATTCCATGTTGTGAAAAAACAAGTAAAATACACAATAATAGAGATTTAAATTGTGTATTAAACTTTTTGCAATACTTCACAATATTAGTTTCAGATAAGAATAGACGATATTTTAGATTGACGAACTCATTATTAAGATGCTTTCACTGGATCAAAGTCTGATTAAAACAATCAAACACAATTTTAAGTGGACAAACACATTTTCAAAATATTTTTGCAAATTTGATTCAAGTGGGCTCTCCTACTTTAAAGTTAGATGACAAATCAATAAAATGCAATCTAATATAGTTGGGAGTAAAGAAAGATTTATGCTTTATGTTTTTATATTGCTTCGTTTGGAAACCTAGACTACATCTAGTTATTATTTAACTTAATCAGGTTCCACTAGATAGACTATCGTTGCAAATACAACGTGGGTATTCTTTGAACCCTAGATAATACTTAACGCTGAGTATTGTTTCAACTTCAGCCACTCCTGGCTAAAATTAATTTTTCTTTTGAACAACAATCACTCTTGACTAAAAAACCCGAGTATTGTTTGGAAAGCAATCACTCCTTATTAAAATTTAGTATTCTTTGGAACACAACCACTCTTAGCCAAACTCTTGGTTACAAGAAAATATGATGAGACAATCATAGGGTTGCTCACTAAAAGAGGTGTTGTATCTGATGGAGGACCACTTGGAAGACCACATATAGGGCCACTCACAAGGGTCATGGCTACAATAATAGAGGAGAAAGAGGGGCTGTAAAAGACTCTTCTTTTATAAAGGATGCATTACTAGAGTATTATTTGTCTTTTGTAAAGTTTTTTAGTAGAATCTTTGCATAGGAGTAGTTTTTCCTTTGTATAAAAAAATAGAAGCTTAGGTGGACTAAGTTTTGGGCCAAAATAGAGTCAACCACAACCTACATGACTATGCACACATCAAGGGAGCTGTGAAGCTTATAATCACATGGAAAATGCAAGATTTGAGCAATATGAGACTTGGAACATGTATACTTGCAGAAACTACAAGTGCAGTTGTACTCTGAACATTTTAGTCTCACATCTCTTAGACTAATAAGTGTTAGGAGCTCCTAAGTCTATAAATAAAAGCATACCCCTACTCTTATATTTACTTTGAAATTGAACTTGAATTTGACTATGCATTTTGCTTGTCTTCTTATTCTTTTAAAGTCACTTAATTTGGGGTAATCTTCTCCTAGGTTCACCACCAGGGAACATTCCTTGGAAGTGAGCACCCTTCTTGAGTTTCACTCTAGAAACTTGTGGAAAAGTTTGAAGTTTAATTGGAGTCTTGCGTTGCTTCCGAAAGGGTTTCCATAATTTGGTATCAAGAGTTGGGCTTGGAGAATCTTCAAGAGCTAAGCGTTTTTCTTTCCTTTTATGTTTTTGTTCATGTCTTGTCTTGCATGTTTGCTTGAGTCTAGTTAGCATCTTGTCATATTCCATGTGTTCCATGTTTTAATTTGATTCATTTATCTTGTTCCAATTATCTTGAATCAATATTATGTTTTAGAATTTTCTATCACATGTTCTAGATTATTCTTTTATTTATGCCTTTAATTACTTAGCTTTAAATTTTGAATACTCTATGTTTTTTTAGAGTATTGTTTAGCCCTTATCATGTCATAAATTCCATAGAAGTTGTCCAAATTTTTTTATACTTTTATATGTCATTAGAACTTGAAAAAAAAAAAAAAAACTAGTGTTTACACCTTGATTGAGTTATTCTTTGGTTATTAGATCATTAGCAAATTTCAAAAGAAAAACATAAATATTTTTCCTTAGTAAAGGTGCAGGTCATGACCTTGTAGATTTCCTTGAGTGTTAATTTGAATCAACATCCTTCAAAGTTGAAAATTGTGAAGAAAATTGTACTTGAAGTGAAATTGTGTGTTATGTGGAGTGTTTGTTTAACATTATTAGGCAAAACAAAAAAAAAAACAAGTGAAAAAAATTTGAAATTTGAAAAAAAAAAGGAAGGGCCAAAATATGTATATAAAAAAAAGAACCATACACACACTAGTTTGTTTCAATTTGAGTTTCATTTTTTGTTTTCCAAAATCTAAAACCATTCTTAGGTTCCTTTGAAGTGTTATCTCTTTTTTATGCCTTATTTTATTTTTTGTCAATTTCTTTTGTCTCCTTTGGGTTTGTCAATAAATCTATCACTTGATGTTTACCTTTTCAAATTGAGCATTTTCATGTTTTTTATTATCTTTTATTTTTTAAGTGTGAAACTTTTCCTTAAGAAGTCTAGCTTGAAACTCACCATTTCCAAGGTAGCATCTTAGGTGTTGGTGGGTGAAATAGTAGAAGACGATCTCTTCAAAGGTTTGAGGAATTTGGAGAGTCAAACACTTAAGAGGAGAGAGGCTGGACTGAAATTTGCTCCAATATTTTTTTCCAAAATATTTTAGCTAAAATCTTTTGAAGTTTTCTACTAAGAGATTTGGTTGAAGTAATCTAAGGAAAACCCTGGCTAAGAAATACTTGGTATTTAAGTGTGTTCACTTGTGACCTATCTTTCTTTTCTGGAAGTCTACTTGGAAAGCTTTCAACATCTTTTCTTCATAGAAAACTTAAAAAAAAAAAATCTATTGAATAACAAAATGAGTGATAAATCGCATTCATCCAGTGAGCAAGGAACTATTAGGGATAGTGTTGGGGACAATAGTGAGGATCTCAACTTGAGAGAAGAAGTGAAAAGACTATGAGGAAATGAAACAAAAAAGAGAAAGAGAATTACAGGAAATACAAGGGATGTTCACTCAATTAATGCAAAATCAAGGGAAAGTTAAACGTAGTGAGGGGTCTAGTAGAAGAAGACATTGTCATGAGGACTCCCACTCCCCAAGCCATCATAATGCAGACTACTATCAACCTCTCCCTAGTCAAAATAGGAATAGGAACCCCACCTTTCCCAAGAAACCTAAGATCAACCTTCTCCCTTTTCATGGTTGAGAAGATGTTGAAGAATAGCTAGATTGGGAGATGAAGGTGCAACAATTTTTTGAGTGTCACCAAGTAGACCATGAGAGGAGAGTCTCCTTGGCTACCTTAAGCTTTTAGGGATTAGCCATGTATTGGTGGACCTCAATTGTTAGAGAACTTAGGATCCATAACAATCCCCAAATAAGGTACTTGAATGAACTTAGGACTGCCCTAAGGAAATGCCATGTATCCTCTTATTATGATTAAGAGTTAATGGATAGACTCCAACAAAAGAACATAAGTGTTGGGAAGTATAGGCAGAAGATGGAATTACTTTCGATAAGGGCAAAGATTAGAGAAGGGCTTAGGATAACTATAGCTAGGTTCTCGAGCGGCCTCAACTATGAGATTCGGGATAGGGTTGAACTTCTTCCTTATAATGACTTGAATGACTTAGTTGAGTTATGTGTTAGTGTAGAACAACAGTTTATGAGGAAGAATAACATTAGAAGAGATTACCTTTACTACATCCTCCTATTCTCGACAAGAATCTAAGAGGGAGGGTTACCCTTCCAAATCAAAACATAAGGTGTCACTAGAGAAGGAAAGGGAGAAAGTGAAAAATAGTGAAAAAGAAAAAAGATCCCTTTAATGAAAAATATAGAAAAGATTCCTTTAAGGAAATCAAGACAAGAGCCATCCAGTGCTTTCGATGCCTTGGAAGAGGACACTATTCTTTTGAGTGTCCCAACAAGAAAGTCATGATTTTAAAAGACCAAGAAATTGAAAGTAAGGATGAATCTCCATCTTCACCAAGTGAAGAGGAAGTCTTGGAATGTGAGGAGGAAATTCCACCTTGTGAAGGAAACTTGTTGATGGTGAAGAGGCTTCTTGAAAACCATCCTATTGAGCTTGAAAAATCTCAGTGGGGAAACTTACTCTATAGTCATTGTAAAGTTTATGAAATCTTTGTTCCTTGTTGTTAATAGTGGTTCCTATTGTAATTATTGTAGCTTTAGGTTGGTAGACAAGTTAGCTCTTACCACTATACCCCATCCCAAACCTTACAAACTTCAATGGATCAAAGATGATGGTGGGATAGTGATTAAAGACCAAGTAAGTATTCCAATTTCAATAGGCAATTATGACCAAAAAGTTTTGTATGATGTTGTGCCTATGAAACCTAGGCATATCTTACTTGGAAGGCCATGACAGTTTGATAAACATAACATTCATGATGACCTTACCAATAAAATAAGTTTCAGTCACAAAGGGAAAAAAATTGTCATTTGTCCTCTCAAACCCCAACAAGTGAGAGATGACCAAATAATTTTGAAAAAGTTAGAATAAGAAAGGAGAGAGAGAAAAAAAACAATAAGTCAAAAACTCTGTCACCAAAATAAAGATGTAAAAGAGAAGAGGGTGAGATGGAACCTCATGTCTCGTTCAATGAAGTTATTCCCCAAAAATCTTTGAAAAACCAAAAGAAAATAAAAACTCTTCTGGTACAACAACCTCTCTTCCTTTTCCACTGGAAGGACATACTCACTACCACAAGTCATGAACTTGACTCTCTACCTAATGGGTTGAAAAACCTTTTGAAAGAATTTGATAATTTGTTTCCTAAAGAGGTGTCACATGGGCTACAACCTTTGAGGGCAATTGAACACCAAATTGACTTAATTCCTGGAGCCAACCTACCCAATAGGTCAACACACAGGACGAACCCCGAAGAAACCAAAGAAATAGAAAGCCAAGTTGATGACCTATTAAGAAAGGGTTGGGTTTAGAAGAGTATTAGTCCTTGTATAGTTCTCATGTTGTTGGCTCCCAAGAAAGACAGGTCTTGGAGAATGTGCACTAATTGTCGGGTCATAAACAAAATAACTATAAAGTATAGGCACCCAATCCATAGGTTAGATGACATGTTGGACGAATTGCATGGGGCAAATATCTTTTCCAAGATTGATCTTAAAAGTGGTTATCATCAAATCAAAATAAAAGAATTGAAGATGAATGGAAAACCGTTTTTAAAACCAATTTTGGTTTGTATAAATGGTTAGTCATGCCTTATAGTTTGATCAATACCCTAGCACATTCATGAGATTAATGAAACATGTACTTAGAGATTATATAGGACATTTTGTAGTTGTTTATTTTGATAAAATTTTGGTGTGTAGTCAAAGTCTGGATGAGCATATTGGCCATCTCAAACAAGTCTTAATAATCCTAAGGGAATATCATCTCTTTGCCAACCTTGAAAAAAATGCACTTTTTACAAGGAACATGTCACTTTTTTTTGGGATTCAAGATTGGGAATGACGGTGCACAAGTTGACCTAGATAAAATAAAGGTCATTCAAGAATGGTCCATCCCAAAAATGGTAAGAGAAGTTAGGAGTTTTCATGTACTAGCTAGTTTTTATAAAATATTTATTTAGAACTTCTCTACCATAGTTGTTCCTCTTGACGAACTCGTTAAGAAGGATATACCCTTTTTATGGGTGATAAGAAAGAAAATTTTGTCAAAACCTTCAAAGACAAATTGACCCATGCACCCATTTTATGACTTCCAGACATTTTAAAAACTTTTGAACTAGAGTGTGGTGTCTCTGGGGTTGGGATAGATGTTGTGTTAATCCAAGGTCGACATCCTATTGCATACTTCAGTGAAAAACTTAGAGGAGTGATAATTATTTATTTTTATCGCTTTCCAATTGCATAATGATAACAATAAAGATAAATTAGTTGGTAATTATTAGGGTTTTACACTGTTTTGCCGTAATTGGGCCAATTAGGTTTCAGTTAAAAATTTATTATTATTTTGACACCATTTTTGGAATTTTAACACATTTAAGTGTGTTTCGTATTTTATCCATAACTTTGCCACAAAACTCGAATTTACTTGATACTTGTTTTGTTTTGTAGATAACTTAAAGATTTACAAATGTTATTCAAGGGCCGAGATCAAATTCAAATTAGAAAATGGTTAAAATTGGACTTGAAGTCGGTACACAAAGGCTGGACAACAAGGCGACACTTGGATATTTTGACCAGATTTTTTATATGGAGGGCTATTTAGTCATTTCATGTTTTAGGTTAATTTTTTTATAAATAAAGCTTTATTGCTAGAGCCTAGAGATCATCACAATAGACAGTAGATAATTAAATATAGTCTTTTTCCCTTTCTTTCTCTTTTGCCCTTTCTTTCTCTTTTGTGCATTTTCTATTTATCTTTCCGCCTTGTTGTGCCAATCGTGATTATGAGTGACTAATTGTTCTATTCAATCTGATCGCCAAGTGCTCTCCTATTTCTTATTATGAGATTCATGGTAATTCTTTCCATAATTACGTGCTCAATTGCTATTTTAATTTGATTTTTAGATTTAATAATTTGATTAATTTAGTAATTGAATCAATACTGACTGGATTGTGTTGTGGAATTTCTGAATCGATGTTCAAGTCGAATAATATTGTTGTTCGCAGTGGGCAATTGCAGCTGTTCAACATATTGTGTATTCAGTGAGATGCTTCACGATTGTGGGGTGTTCAAAATGTTAAATAGATGTAGAGATTACGGTCTAATTAACCCACACATGTAATTCAAATTTTCTTTAAGAGCCAATGAGGAATTTGGGAGAGCCGAAGAGATGTCAGGTTGGTTTTTATTACTTGCATTTATCTAATCTATTTAAAATTATGTTTTTTTATTACATTTAAATATTTCATTAAAACCACTGAATTCCTTTAAGAGAACGACTGAATAATCTTTAGGAAGAATGACATAGGTTAGCTATACTACAAATTTAGCTTCCTAGTATAATTTGGGATGCGTTTGGCAGCACGTATCAAAGAGCCACCTTGAATTATCCCACCTATGATAAAGAGCCTTATGCTCTTATTCGTGCCCTCAAAACTTGGGAACATTACTTAATGACCAATGAATTCATCATTTATAATGATCATGAGTCACTAAAGTACATATAGGGGCAGGAAAAATTGAACAAGAGACATGCAAAGTGGGTAGATGATGAGTCATTACGTTTCCCTATTTACTTGTCTTTATGTACCTATTTTGATTAGTGATTTGTGCTTAACTGCTTATTACTTCCTCAATTTCACTATTTGGACTTCGTTTATCAGAAATTCATAATTTTAATTAATTCGGATTTCCTGACTTAATTTTATTATTGTTTTTAGGACGACTTTGTATTTCACTGAGCTTGGAATTAATTTCTGGAATTGAAGAGAGCTGTCACGTCTTTTGCCACATCACCACTGCCGCTACGTCATATTTTCCCAGTTTTTAATTCTTTTTAGCTATTGGGCCATATTTGTAAGGGGCCCATTAGGGTTGGAAAAAACGTTTCCCTAAGCTATGTAGTGTAGGAAGGGGGGCTAGCTAAGACAATTTTGGACGTTGGCTTTTCTTGATTTTTCATGCCTTCAATACAAATTTACGTTTTCTTCATTTTAATTTTTCGCTTCTTAATTTCTACTCGGTCTACTCATTTTAATGGAAGGCTAATTCATTTGGATTATCCTCTTGACTGAGATTAGGAAAAGGTTTGAGGTTATATGCTTAATCTTCTTACCTCTTAACTCCTCTATTTCATTTATTGCCCACTGTTTTCACTGGACCATTCATGCTTAATGATTCGGTCATTATAAAATTTGTGCCTCTGTTCACCCTTAGTGAAGGGAGTTACAAGTTGTTGGGTTGGGATGAGTGGTTATGCGAACACTTGATTGCATAAGGAACACTTGCATTAATTTTTTCTTAGTTAATTAGCTTGGGTTGGTTTGAGGGTTTGGTGCTTCAACACGAATGTTTGTGACCCATGATAACCAAATTGCAGTCCAAATAAGAGGTTAATCTGTTTCGCTTATCAATTTAGTTATTGTTAATTTCTGTTCTTTTTGAATGGTCTAATCCCCCCTGTTCAATGCGTTTTCATCATTTGGCAGAGAATTAGGTCCTTGGGAGACGACCTTAGAGTCACTTCCTAGTACTACATTTTACTGTGATTATTTGACCGGGTACGACTTCGATCAGTAGAATATTTAGAACAATTTTCATATGCCATCAAACACAAAAAGGGGAAGAATAATATGGTTACTTACGTTGTGTCCATATGACACACTTTACTGGTCTCTTTGGGCTCTCGCTCTCAAATCTTAGGGTTTGATGACATAAAGGGATTATATGAGTATGACGATAATTTTGCATCCTCATTTGCATCATGTCTCAAGAAGCCTTTTGATAGGCTCTATCTTTCTTAGGGGCCACTTTGGGATTAATAAAACCTTAAATTTTTTGAAAAGCAAATAATACTGGCCCCATATGAGAATAGACGTCCGAAGACACTATTGAAAATACTTAGCTTGCTTACAAGCTAAGTCCAAAGTAATGCCTCATGGACTCTATACACCCCTCTCAATAGTTAGGGTCCATTGGGAAGATATTAGCATGGACTTTGTCCTAGTTCTCCCAAGAACCCAAATGGGCTACGATTCTATCTTTGTGATGGTGGATCGCTTTAGCATGATGGCACTTTATACCCTGTCACAAGGTAGATGATGTTAACTACATTTAAGGACTTTTCTTCAAAGAAATTGTCAGATTGCATGGTTTACCCTGGACTATAGTGATGTTAAGTTCCTTAGCCATTTATGAAAAACTCTTTGGGAAAAAACTAGGAACTAAACTATTGTTCTCTACCACATGTCATCCTCAGATTGATGGACATACTGAGGTAGTGAATAGGTCTCTATCTACCTTATTTAGGATCATTCTGAAACGCAACAAAAAATCTTGGGATGAATATCTTACTCACATAAAATTTTCTTATAATTAAGTAGTCCACAAGCCTACTAATCTTTCTCCTTTTGAGGTTGTATACGAATTTAATCCTCTCACACCTCTTGACTTATTACCTCTTCCTGATACAACTTCTTTATTTCATAAAGAAGGAGTATCTAGAGCGGAATTTGTAAAAAAATTTCATGAGAAGATTAAAGAGAAAATTGAAAAACAAAAAAAAAATGTTGAATACAACAACAAAGGAAGGAAGAAAGTCACTTTTGAGGAAGGGGACTAGGTATGACTGTACTTGAGAAAAGACAGATTTCCCCCTTAGAGGAAGTCCAATCTTAGTCCCAAAGGATATGGTCCATTCCAAGTCCTTCATAAGATCAATGATAATACATGTAGGTTAGACCTTCCAGCTAAATGGAGTCAGTCTTGTTTTTAACGTTTGTGATCTTACTCCTTTTGCATGGACTGATAATGAAGAAGAGGAGGAATTGAATCTTAGGAAAGATTCTTTTCGAGAGGGAGGGCCTAATGGAGGATCACTTGGAAGATCACATATAGGGCCACTCATAAGGACCATGGCTAGAAGAATTGAGAAGGAAGAGGGGTTGCAAAAGACTCTTCTTTTATGGAGGGTACATTATTAGAGTCTTCCTTGTCTTTTGTAAAGTCTTTGAGTTGAATCTTTGTATAGGAGTAGTTTTCCCTTTGTATAAAAAATATAGAAGCTTAGGTGGATTAAGTTTTGGGCCAAAATGGAGTCAACCACAACCTACATGACTATGCACACACCAAGGGAGTTGTGGAGCTTATAAACACTTGAAAAATGAAAGATTTGAGCAATATGGAACTTAGAACATGTATATATGCAGAAACTACAAGTGCAGTTGTACTCTAGACATTTTAGTCCCACATCTCTTTGACTGATAAGTGTTAGAAACTCCTAAGCCTATAAATAAAAGCTTACCCTTTCTCTTGTACTCACTTTGAATTTGACTATACATTCTTCTTATCTTCTTATTCTTTTAACGTCACCAAGGTTCACCACCAAGGAACCTTCCTTGGAGTGAGCACCCTTCTTAAGTTTCACTCTAGAAACTTGAGGAAAATTTTGAAGTTTAATTGGAGTCTTCTGCTGCCTCCGAAAGGGTTTCCATCAGCATCTCATGATGTATACAATATTTGGTTTACTTTTTTAAATAGTTAAAGAACACAACAATTTTGTATACACAGAGTTGTTTGACTTGATTGTAGTTGTACAAGCTCTTCTTCAAAAGAATCTTCTATATATAGAGATTTATGAAAGATTTATTGTCAATCCTTAGCTAGTCTACGAGAGACCAGGAGAAGTCCTTCGTTCTTCAGTTGTGTCTATCCCAGTAGACTTGAGGTTTCTATTAAATGTTCTCCAAGCAACATTGAATGCATAGTTCTATTTGAAAGAAAGTTCTAATACTTAATACAACCTATCAGGCCTAAGTTAGATTACTTTTATCTCAATTAGAGTAAAGCTAGAACCATGCAAGGCGAAAGAGTTATACAGTGGTGATAGTTTATCCTTTCCGTGAAGTTGTTAGCATGAGACAACTTTAACATACTCTTCAAGATATCTTCTGACATTGACGGTTCCTATGAGATTCTCTTGGTGGTCAAACAATAGAACATTCTTTGTAAACATAGTAAAATCATTTTAAGAACAATATTATGTAAGTTTTTGAAAGGCATATCATATCACCTATCTGAAGTATAAGCTTATTAGACATTGATATGTACACAAGGTGTTTTTTGTTTATTGTCATTATACAAAACATTTGTGTCTATTGTGATGAAGCATTGAGTTATGATGCTAAAACTGACTCATGTTTTAACACTTTGTTGTAAGCTCTTATAAAAATAACTCGGGG